>TARA_R100000935_G_scaffold14547_1_pt1 | contig 51346 bp, 38 predicted proteins | sample TARA_R100000935 | Tara Oceans TARA_R100000935 (sample SAMEA2621502) | marine metagenome | biome: marine biome (ENVO:00000447); feature: surface water layer (ENVO:00002042); material: "saline water (ENVO:00002010), including plankton (ENVO:xxxxxxxx)" | depth 5 m
AGAAGTACAGAAAAGGCCCAGAACATAGCTGAGCAATTTGGTATACCCGAATGCTACGGTTCCTATGAGGAATTGCTGGTAGATAAGGAAGTAGATGCCATCTATATTCCATTGCCCAATCATCTACACGTGCAATGGGCCATTAAGTCCTTGGAAGCGGACAAGCACGTTCTGGTTGAAAAACCTGTTGGGCTATCCAGTAAGGAAGCCGAAAGATTGTTGCAGGAAACCAAAAAGTACCCGCACTTAAAGGTTATGGAGGCCTTTATGTACAGACATCACCCCCAATGGATAAAGGTTAAGAAATTAATGGACCAAAAGGCTATAGGTGATATTAAAACCATTCAATCCTCTTTCTCCTTTTTTGAAAATGACCCCAATAGCATTGTCAACAGCAAAGAGTTCGGGGGTGGAAGTTTAATGGATATTGGCTGCTACCCCATATCCCTTTCCCGTTTATTGTTCAATTCGGAACCCAAAAGTATTTCATCGGTTATTGAATATCATCCCGATTTTAAAGTAGACGTCTCAGCCTCTGGAATACTGGAATTTGAAACCGGTACTTCCGTATTCTTCAGCTCCACTCAATTGGCGGACAATCAACAAGCACAAATATTCGGAACCAAGGGCAATATAAAATTTGAATTGCCCTTTAACCCACCTATAGACAGGCCTTCCAAAATATGGGTCACCATAGGCGATGATTGCCAAACCATTGAATTTGAGACCTGTAATCAATACACCATACAGGCCGATCTTTTTGCCTTGGCAATAAGAAACAATACACCAGTTCCCACTCCTTTGGAAGATTCCGTAAAGAATATGATTGTCATAGAAAAATTGGAGGAAAGTAATTTAAAGGGACAACGGATACCTATGTAGGTATCCTTTTGCCCTTTTTATATTATTTCAACAGTTCTTTCAAAGTCCAATAGCTATTCCTTTCTGTGTTTTTGGCACGGATATCCCTAACCTCATTTTCATGGACCATAGTCGTGTCGTTCATGGAACGAATGTAGGTGGCCACATGGCCGATCCAATCATCATCGTTGCTTCCCATTGGCAACATAATACCATATTCCTTACCGTCTATAGGTCCGGTAAGTCCGTTTAAAAGAATTTTAACGAGAACTTCCTTATCGCCCATAACTCTTGGCGATCCAATTAAAGAGGGTGCGATCAAGGAATTTTCGCCATTGGGAACCCCTTTTAAATCGGAACCATGGCAGGTAACACAGGTCTGTTTATAAATATCGTAGCCATCCAAAGCCCTCCATTTATGACCATTGCTTTTATTGGCCAGCCTATGCTTTAATTGTAGTAAATCTGAATCCTTTGCTTTTAAACCCAGATCAACAGAGGCAGCTACCAGCTCATTGTCTGCATATTCTTCTTGGACAGAACTTAAGATATTGGAGCTTTCTGCACTTTTGGAATATCTTAAACTCAATACTAATTGATTGACGACATTGATATCGCTGTCCCTTTGCAATTTGGCCAAGGCCTGCATTATTTCTTGATCTTCTTTCTTCAAAAATTCTTCACTCAGTCTTATCGCCGTAATACGAACCCTGGGATCAGCATCCTTAAGCTTTTCAAGTATCAACTCCTTGTCTACAACCCCAAGACCTTCTAAAGTCCAAAGGGCATGGATCCTTTCAATGGGATAGTCCCTATCCCCAAAGTTGTCCGTCCAAAAAGACTCGTTGTCCCTTGCCAATTCCTTTAGCTTGGGTACAATACCCATATCCCCTTTTAAAATGATCAGCTTTTGGGCCGTATTCCTATACCATCCATTGGGATGTCCTAAGTAATCGACCAGCTCCTCAGCGGACTTATCCAAAAGCTTGGGTTTTCCACTAGGTTCCATCTCTTCATGGACAATACGATATATCCTACCTCTTCCAATATTCTTATCCAAACCTTTTCGCAGAATAACGGGTCGTAAATGACTGCCTTCCCTGGTCCAGTTGCCCTCCTGTATGATACCGCGGTACATATCTACAATATAAAGACTTCCATCTGGCCCTGTTTGCGCTTGGACCGGTCTAAAGTTCAAATCTGTAGACGCCAAAAACTCGGCTTGGTCGTAGGCATTGTACAACACTTTTTTACCGTTCTCATTTTTTATTTTTGCCCTACGGATCAATCTGCCCACCGGTTCAGGAATAAAGAGATCCCCATAAGTGGATGGAGGTAATTTATCGCCTCTAAATATTTCTTGGCCTGCCACACCGGTAAATTTATTTAAGGTACCATCTTCCTTCAATCTTAATTTGGCCCCACCCTGAACATCAGGTGTTCCAACAACTGGCCATGGCTCCATAAAGCCTTCTGAAATTTGCCCTTCCAAATTTACTTCACCATAGATAGGAGGAACTTGAAAACCATAGGCGGCTGTTTCTCCACCCGCCGAAGAATAATACATATTTCCAAGATCGTCCTGGGTTAGACCCCATTGCCCACTGGAACCATCTACCAAGGAATCTACTTTTATCCCGTCCTTATTGAACCTGAACCGCAATGGGTTATAGGTGGTATATACCCAATTGTCCAAGTTCCAAACCAGACCACTCTGCTGGTGCTCCAGGTTTCCTCCCCTTCTTTTTGGATTTTCATAAACCCTAATCTTTTCGTCCGCCACTCCGTCGTTATCGGTATCCCTATAACTCCATAGATCATAGGAGTAGGTTTCATTTACGATAAGTCGGTCATCAAGTGGCAAAATCATCCTTGGCAAAAGAAGACTATCTATAAAAACGGTACTCTTGTCCATTTTTCCATCCCCATCCAAATCTACCAAGAGTTTAATCTGACTAATGGGTTCATCTTCCCCAACCGCATCCACATTTTGCATATAGGTGTCCATTTGGGCTACATACATCTTGCCGTTCCCATCCCAGGCAATAGCTACAGGCTCATTTACCATAGGTTCGCTAGCTACCAACTCAATCTTATAGCCCTCGGGCAAGTAGAACTTTTCCATACTTTCCTCGGGAGAAAGAAAATCCGACGGAGCTTCCCTTACAATTTCGGGTTTTACATAAATTTTATCCTTGTATTCCTTTTTACCACAACCAACAATGCCCAAAAGAAGTAGGCACGCACAAATTTTATCCATAATTAATCAACTTGTTATTCAATTATTTCTAGTTTGGCCAAATTTAACTTTAATATTTGGATCACTAGCCTTCTTTTGGAGGTCTCTTATGCCAATAGGAGGCTAAAATAGACCCGGTAATATTCATCAAGGGTCCAAATACGGCCGGTGCCAGACCCATAGTGGCTATCTTACCCAAGGAATTTGCGATGCCCGAAGCAAGGCCCCCGTTCTGCATCCCCACCTCCAAAGCAATGGTACGTGAATCCTGCTCATTCAAACGCAATAGTCGGGCATACCAATACCCTAGCGTGTAGCCAAATAAGTTATGTATGAGTACCAATAACATTAAGATTCCGCCTATATCCAACAGGCTATCCCTACCTGCAGCGGTTATTACAACGATTATAAGCCCAATACCCAACATGGAAATTACCGGAAGTGCTTGGTCCAGCCATTTTCCCTTGTCCCCTCGCAATTGATTTAAGAGAATGCCTGCTCCCAGAGGTAAAATAATCATCTTTATTATACTCCACATCATATCCATCACATCTATCTCTATAAATTCCCCAGCCAATAACTTCATTAAAAGTGGGGTAACGAAAGGTGCAAGAAGTGTTGAGATAGAAGTAATGGTGATGGAAAGGGCCAGATTGGCCTTCGCCAAATAGGCCATTACGTTAGATGCCACCCCACTGGGGGAACACCCTATCAGCACGATTCCTGCGGCAATCTCTGGAGGGAAATTACTAAATTTTGCCAGTACAAAGCCCATTATCGGCATTATGCCCAACTGTGCAGTGACCCCGACCATAACTCCTTTAGGAGCCTTGACAACTTCGGCAAAATCACTAATCCTCATAGAGGTTCCCATACCGAACATAATAAGTTGGATCAAGGGTATGATCAGCCCAGTAAGCTTAAAATCGCCTATCTGAAGAAAATACTGTGGATAATAAAGAGCTAGGGCTACCCCGGCAAATATAGAGGCGGTAAAAACATAGCTGTTCAAAGATTTATACCCACTGAAGCCAAGGGCCAGCAGTGCAAAAAAGGCCATTATTAAAAGACCTGCCCTTTCTAAATTTTGTGAAAAGATCATGCCTAAAATTACTAGCAGCAATATAGCGGCCATACCAAGGCATATGGAATAAATAGTTGGTTTTTTCAAAATTGGTCAGTTTAGGTGGTTTAGTTTTAATTGGGCAACTTGTAAGCCTGTCTGGCCAAAAGTTTAAGTGCCCCATCCCGGGCTTTTTGGTAAACCTGTGTATTTCCTATACGGACATCTGCAGGCTCGCCGGCGTTGGTGCCCTTGGCCAAAAAAATATGGCGAACTATTGCCGTATTACCAGAAATAGTGATGGTCTGATCAGCAGCTTCCAAAGACAAAAAATCGAATGGCCCATTCACTATATCATCTATAAACGCTGCCTTGTTCTGGATCAGCCCACTGGAATGCCCGTAGGTGAGCTCATCAGCGCATAAGCTGTCCATGAGTTCTGTGCTCGGATTTACCATGGCTTCATTAAAGGTAGACACGGCGCGCTGAACTTCGTCGATTGTAATCAAATCTTGTCCTTCCTCCATCATGTCTGCTGTTGTTTGGGAATTGGGTGGATCAACATTTTGTTTGCACCCCATCAAAATTAACAAGGCAAAAATGGGTAATATCCAGCTGCTACTTACACGCTTTATCCATGTATTTCCTCCGATTACCATGTCCTTTTGCTTAAAATCTTATTCAAAGTCTCCTTGGACATTTTTACCAATTCCGGATGTTTGTCCAACCAGGCAAAAAATTCCTTTTTTAGCTGTTCGTTCCAATCATTGTCTATCTCTCCAGTGGAATATTTCTTGGACTTCACCATTTCAAAACCAAACTGGTCCTTAAGGGCTACAAATTCTGCGGTGCCCACTACCTGTTCGGCCAAATGTGCGGGAATGAACAATACTCCCTCCCTTTTTGCCAGGACAAGATCTCCCGGCAATACCATTACCTGCCCTATCCTTATGGGGGTGTTGAGTCCCATTAGCACTTCTTCCTCCAAAAAAGAGGGGTGAAAATCGCGTACAAAGGCATTGAAGCCGTCGATCTTGCTTATACTCTCCAAATCCCTTGCACTACCATTAAAAACCACTCCGTTTCCGGACTTGCTATAAATAGAGGTTGCCAGGGTAGCCCCCATCAGTGTACCCGCATCGATCTTGCCAAAACTATCGGCCACATATACGTCACCTTTTGTGAGCACTTCAATGGGCCATGAATTGGTGTTGCCCTTTCTCCCTTGGGAATTTATTCCCCTTTCCTTAATGCTTTTCTCCACATCGGGCCTACTGGGCATAAACAAGGCGGTAAGTGCCCTACCTACAACTGGAACCTCATCGTGTACCATTTTCCAATTGCCTTCGAACTGATTTTTATATCCTTCGTTTTCCAGGACGGTCCATGCATCATCGATCCCAATTTTTTTAGCCCGTTCCAAAAGATCGTCCGGAATTTTAGGGCGGCCGTCATCAAAGCGTTCCCCTTTCCATTCGGAGGTCAGGAAAATCAATTCCTCCTTGGGAATGGTCTGTCCAAAAACGACGGAATTCAACACAAAAAAGCAAATGAACTGTAAAATAATATTGACCCTCATAATTTTTAAATCTTTTAGTCCAGTGCAGCTATACAGTCCATTTCAACCAAAGAATTTCCAGGTACGCCCCCGTAGGTGGCCACTGTGGTCCTTACTGGAGGATTTGGTCCAAAACGGCCCCTGAACACTTCGTTCATTCCCTTATAATCCGCCAAATCGGCCAAATACACATTTACTTTCAAAACCTTTTCCATGGAAGAACCATGCTTTTTGAGTTCCTTTTCCAACTCCTGCAAAACAATCTCCGTATGTGCCTTTATCTCATAAGGTTCCACGTGTGCCCCTTTGCCAGCTATATAAAGGGTGTTTCCATGTTTTACCCCTCCTGAAAACAATGGTATATCCTGATCCATGACGATGTCTCCCACTACTTCCTTTTTTGGTTTTGAACCTCCATCCATTGCCCTGGCCGCAGCACCTATTCCGAACATAGCTGCCAAACCCATTCCTAATTTTTTGAAAGATGCTCTTCTTGTTGTTTTGTTTTCCATGGTTTAAAAATTTATGATTATCTGTGTCCTATATTAAGTTTTTGATCAGTGGCCAATCATACTTTATACTTGCCAAAAGCTTTTTTAGCGATGATCTATTGCCGAAAACATGAATATATGAAAATTTCTCCATCCTGGAATAGCAGCCTATACAAATGTTAAACCAGTATTAGGAATCCAGAATTTTATATCCTGGACAGTTACTGCCACCACCACCTTTCATTGGTATTACTACTATATAGCACGGATACTTAAAAACTACTTCTTCATTACAAATTCCCTTCCTGGATCTTCCGTATCAAAGGTTTCAAAATTGCCGTTGTCCTGAAGGGTTATAAAGGCCTTAGTGCCGTCCTTTCCTCCAAAGGCAATATTGGAAGGAGTTTTGCCCTTCAGTTCGATTTCCTGTAGAATTTTGCCTTCGGGCGATACCTTAACCACAGTTCCTTTTCCATGCCGAGTGATGTACAGATTGCCCTTCACATCGGTGCGCATGCCATCCATTCCAAAATCTTCAAATTTGATAAGAAGCCGTTTATTGCTTATATCCCCAGTAGGAGAAAGGTCGTAGGCCCAAACATTGCGCTGTACCGATTCGTTAACATAAAGTGTTTTGTTATCCGGACTAACCTCAATGCCGTTGGTGGTTCCCATATCCCCTTCCAACAGCGCTATGCTTCCCTCGGTGTCTATTCTCCAGATCTGCCCTTTTGAATTCTTCCAATCGGGATCACTGGCAAAGAGTATATCATTGTCCATTATTGCAACATCATTTGGCTGGTTCATAGTATTATTGTGGGCAAAAACAGTAACCTCTTTAGAATCCATGTCTACCTTCAATATGTTATGTTTTGTATAATCTGCTATGAACATGTGGCCCTTGCTATTAAAACGGATACCGTTGCCAATGCTGCCTTCAGGCAAGTTTATAAATAGCGACGCCTCTCCGTTAGCATCCACCTGACCTATGGTACCGGCTTTTTCAAAATTAACGGCGTACAGTACCCCGCTGGCATCCACTGCAGGTCCCTCAATTCCAGATGGAAAGAGGGCAGGTTCTGTAAATTCCCTGCTTTGGTACAATCCTGATTTTTCCTCTTGCCCCATTTCACCCAAATCGATTTTAGGGTCCTTTTCCTGTTTTTCCTTACATCCTACAATACACAATACTAAACATATACCTGTTAATCCGCATTTAATAAAAGAACTCATCTTATAATTCATGTTCATTTAAATAAAGTATGACCAATGCTATTTTAATCCCCTTAGATAAAAACCTTAACCAAAATAGAAAGAAAATCTTAGGCCAAAAAGCTTGGCCATACCCTTTCCAAATAGCTAAACCAGTATTGATTCTAAAAATTATACTTTTAAATATACATATTAAATTTAGATTGTCCTTCACCTTTTTTCCGGTATAAGAAGCCATAATTTAGAACTATATCCGGTCCTATTCCGTAATGGATGGTAGTCTGGCCAAATAGACCGGCAAGTCATATGTTGTCATAAAAAAAGCTTAAGCAATATTTAAGACTTTCTGCTTAAGCGCTAAGGCCGCATTCAAAATCAGGAAGGTTGATGAGTTTTAAGTTTGTTTATTTGTGCTTATATTGTAGCCGAAAGAGCCAGTAGTATCCTCCTGGTAACTACGATAAAGATTTCTCAAATTCATAGGCCTAGACCAGTAGTTTTTAAACATCAATTGTGAGCAATGATCCTACGCGCATGTGCAGTTATTATGGCCAATTAAAAACCAATTATAAACTTAACATCACAAATGACTAACCATTAAATAATGACAAATAAAATACAAATACTGGCTTCCATAGTTATCTTATCCCTTGCAATTGGTTGCAGTAATAAAAAACCTAAAAAAAGTAATGCCCAAAACTTTGATATTGATAGGCAACTTTCATATTGTGCTCAACAAGCTACCAAGACCTTGACTCTTATACCCAAAGATGGTAAGAGCCTTCCAAGAAACATAGCCCCCGATAGCCAGAAATGGCGATTTATCAATTACAAGGATTGGACCAGTGGATTTTGGCCAGGAATCCTGTGGTATCTCTTTGAAAATACCAATGTTCAAAAATGGAAGGAACAAGCCGACGCATACAGTAGGTATCTCACCCCTCTTTCGGTTACACCGGCATTGGATCATGATCTTGGTTTTCAGGTCTTCAACAGTTTTGGAAAAGGATATAGACTAACTGGAAATCCTGAATACAAGGAAATCATACTTAAAACCGCGGATACCTTAGCTACTTTGTTCAATCCAAATATAGGTACTATTCTCTCATGGCCACGAGAAGTTCCCAATATGGAATGGCCGCAGCACAATACAATTATGGATAACATGATCAACTTGGAACTTTTGTTCTGGGCTTCAAAAAATGGCGGTAAAAAATCCTTATATGATATTGCGGTAAGCCATGCCGATGTAACCATGAAAAATCATTTTAGACCAGATTATACTTCCTATCATGTAGTGGTCTACAATCGTGAAACCGGGGAAAAAATTAAAGGGGTTACCCATCAAGGATATGCCGACGATAGTATGTGGGCCCGTGGACAGGGTTGGGCCATTTATGGCTATACCATGGTGTACAGGGAAACAGGGGAGGAGCAGTATCTCGACCTTGCCCAAAAGACCGCAAAAGCTTATCTGGACCGCCTACCCAATGACCTGATCCCCTATTGGGATTTTGATGCTCCCAATATCCCCAATGAACCAAGGGATGCCTCGGCAGCGGCCTTAGTTTCATCAGCGCTTTTAGAACTTTCTACCTTCACCAAAGATTCAATTCTTGCCAAAAATTATTTGGACAAAGCCGAAAAAATGCTTGTAGAACTATCTAACAACTACCAAAGCAAAGATAAAAATTCAGCGTTTTTACTGCATTCCACTGGCCATAAACCCAATGGCAGCGAAATTGATTACTCCATTAACTACGCAGATTACTATTACGTGGAAGCATTGCTAAGGTTAAAAAAGCTTAAGGCCGGAATTCCTTTGACCGCATCCCTTGTAACCAAAACGAAATAAAAAAATTATAATCCAATCCAATAATTATGAATAGAAAACCATTATATACTGCCTTTGTGGTAGCCATGGCCGCGATTCTTATTGTGGGCTGTGCTCCCAAAAAAACAAGACCCAAAAAAAACCCAACTTCCTCTTCGTTTTGGTAGATGACCAATCGCCATTTGATCTACAGACCTATGATCCCAATTCAATTCTTCAAACCCCAACCATAGACAAACTGGCAAAGCAAGGGGTGGTCTTTGAAAGTGCCCGTCATATGGGCTCAATGAACGGGGCTGTGTGCACCCCTTCTAGACATATGATCATGACCGGTAGAACCTTATGGCATTTGCCCAAAAGTGCTGGGTACAAAGAAAGTCTGGCTCCCGATAGTTTAGAGCAGCAATCCATAGCTGCACTTTTTAATAGGGCCGGGTACAAAACCATGCGAACCTGTAAAAAAGGGAACTCCTATGCCGCGGCCAATAAACAGTTTACCGTGGTGCATGATGCCACCAAACGTGGAGGCACGGAAGAATCCGGAAGTGCCTGGCATGCCGAGCAAGTATTAAATTATCTAAGTGATAGGGAACAAGCGCAGGAAAAAGATCCCTTTTTCATCTATTTTGGTTTCTCCCATCCCCATGATATCCGAGATGGCACCCCTGAACTACTGGAAAAATATGGTGCCACCAACCATACCGATCAAAATAGCCTACCTCCTGCCAACCCAAAACAGCCACCCTTGCAGGAAAACTACCTAAACGCACATCCTTTTTTTCATGGCCACCCTCAACTTAGGGATGAGGAACGTGTAAGTGGGGTATGGAAAAACAGGGATGAACAAACGGTACTCAATGAGTTGGGACGTGAATATGCCTGTTCCGAAAATATAGATATTCAATTGAACAAAGTACTCGCCAAACTGGAGGCATCCGGTGAGTTGGACAATACTTATATTATCTACACTTCAGACCATGGTATGTCTATTGGACGCCATGGATTAATGGGAAAGCAAAATTTATACGAGCACACTTGGCGCGTACCCTTTATTGTTAAAGGCCCCGGACTGGAAGCTGGCAAACGCGTTAAAGGAAACATCTATCTTTTGGACGTGCTCCCTACCCTTTGTGAACTGGCAGGGATAGACGCTCCGGAAACGGTTGAAGGAATAAGTTTTGTCCCAGTCCTTAAAGGCGAAAAAGAGGTGGTTAGGGATGTCATGTACGGGGTTTACGCAGGAGGAACAAAACCTGGTATGCGTACGGTAAAAAAGGGAGACTGGAAACTGATCAAGTACGATGTTATGGATGGGGCTGTTAGGGAAACCCAACTATTTAACCTTGCTGAAAACCCCCACGAATATTTACCGGAGCATCATAAATCTGAAGAAATGCAAACGAATCTGGCCAACAACCCCAAATACAGTGCTCAATTGAAGGAAATGGAAGCCCTTTTATTGGAACAAATGGTAGCCCATGACGATCCCTATAGACTCTGGGATCAAAAATCCAATTAGAACAATACGCTTTTTATGAAATTTAAAATTACCCTCCTTTTTTTGTTATTGGCCAGTCAACTTACAGCCAAAGAAATATTTGTTTCCCCATCGGGGAACGACCAGGGTAAGGGCACCCAAGATAGTCCCTTTGCAGGTTTTTCAAGGGCGCTGGAAGAGGTACAGAAATTTGCCGGGAAAGAAACGGATACCGTCACCGCTATAAGGGACTATTCTTCCCAAGAATTTCTGTTGAAAGTTCCAAAAATTATAAAATAAAACCAGGAAGAAACCATTTGAAATAAAAACTATAATGAAAATCAATTATTTAAATCTTATGGACAGGGAGATTTCCTTAACTAAAAAGGGTTTCGTGCTTATGGTCCTACTCCTGTGTGGTTCCTATTATGCCATCGCCCAACAGAAGAACGTACTCATTATCTGTATAGATGACCTTAGGCCAGAGCTTGCGGCATTTGGCCAGACCTACATACACTCACCCAACATAGACAGCCTTGCATCGGTAAGCCGGGCTTTTAGTCGACATTATGTGAATGCCCCTAGCTGCGGACCTTCTAGATATGCCTTTTTAACCGGGCTCTACGGAGTGGAGTACCGGGACAAAAGCAACCAGTCCTTGTTTGAACGTGCGCAGGCCGTCGAAAAAAATGATCCCGTTGTGCCCAGTATGCCCGAATGGTTCCGGAAAAATGGGTACACCACGGTTTCGGTGGGCAAGGTCTCGCATCACCCAGGTGGCAGGGGAGGCGATGATTGGAACGAGGATGGGATACCCGAAATGCCCAACGCCTGGGACAGGCATTTGATGCCCGTTGCCGAATGGCAGCATCCCAGAGGGGCCATGCACGGATTGGCATATGGCAAAATTAGAACCGCTAATGAACGTGATGTTATGGAAACGGTGGATGATGACGACAAAAGTTATCCGGATGGCCATATCGCTGAAGAAGGATTGCATCAGCTAAATGAATTGGCCAAAGGAAACAAACCTTTTTTCCTCGCCATTGGGCTAATAAAACCGCACCTCCCTTTTGGAATGCCGAAGCGCTATTTGGACCTTTATGAGAATGTAGACATTCCGCCAGTACCGCATCCCGAGAAACCCTCAGGCACCACCACCTGGCACGGCTCAGGCGAATTTATGAACTATAACCACCAAGGCAAGGATCCCAGGAAAGACGAAGCCTATGCACTTGAGCTCAAAAAATATTATGCCGCCTGTGTCAGCTATGCCGACAAGCATGTTGGCGACATCCTGAAAAAGCTAAAGGAAACGGGAGCGGACAAGAACACCGTGGTAGTACTTTGGGGCGACCACGGTTGGCATCTGGGAGAACATGCCATTTGGGGCAAGCACAGTCTATTTGAAGAATCGTTGCGATCCCCATTGATTATCCAAAACCCAGAAATGGAGCACAAAGGTCAGATGAGCGATGCCGTAGTTGAATCGGTAGATGTTTTTCCCACTCTTTGCGATTTAACCGGACTTCCGATTCCCGATTTTGCACAGGGTACTTCCTTGGCGCCCATTTTGGCAGATCCTCACGCGAAAGGTCACGAAGCCGTCGCCATTAAAAGTCACGCCACTACCATCCGTACCGACCAATATAGATTTACACAACACAGTAGCGGCGAAGTGGAGTTATATGACCACCATTCCTCTGCAAAAGAACAATTGAATATTGCGGAACAACATCCCGAATTGATAGCAGGGCTAAGAAAGAAGATTTTGAACAAAATGGGGGAAATGGCTTTTAAGGCGAACGAGAAATAATTGTAGCAGCCTTGGGCCAAGTACCCAATAATTAAACTGCACCACATTAAATAGACAGCAGGTTGTTGGTGGTGGAGAAGAGCGGCACATTATGGCCCCAGCTCGGGTTATGTGCCCTCAAAAATGCAAGAACTGAAGAACAGAATACTTATGGGAAATAAAATCATTTTAACTGCAATAGTGTTGTGCATTGGTACAACCGTATTGGCGCAGGAAGCAAGGGAACGGATCAATGATACGCTGACGGTACAAAAAAAAGAGATGTATTGTGATTCTTTTAAGGACGGACTTCAGAATTGGGTGGTTGAGCAGATGCCGGGCGGTACTGCAGAAACTGTGGATGGAAACTTGGAAATTACCGATGTTGCCGGCTGTACCATTTGGTTTAATAAAGAATTGGAAGGCCCTATTTTGATCCAATATGATGCCTATGTCATAGATCAAGGGGGACCCCAAGACCGGGTTTCCGATCTCAATTGCTTTTGGATGGCAAAAGACCCCGAAAATCCGGATGATCTATTTGCCAATTCTGACAAGCGCGGAGGTAAGTTCAGCAACTATGACAGCCTACGGCTTTACTATATGGGTGTTGGCGGACATGACAATAGCAAAACACGCTTTAGAAGATACCTGGGCAATGGTGACAGGCCCTTGTTGCCAGAACATGACCTTTCGGAACCCGAATACCTCATAAAGCCGAATAAGGTCATAAAGATCAAGATAATAGCCTTTAACGGCATAATTCAATATTACCGCGATGGCCAATGTATCATCGATTTTTATGACCCCGAATCTTATACCAGCGGATATTTTGGTTTTAGGACGGTAAACAACCATATGACCATTGAAAACTTTCAGGTATACGGACTAACGGTTGCGGATTGAACAGTTCCCTAAACCTTCATTCAAGTAGAAATAAAAATCCCTATCCCCTGGAGCGTATTTCCCGCTTCATAAAGATTATATAAGAAAGCAGAAAACACAGCAACGTAAGCGACATTAAACCCGTAAACTGTGGCCATACCAACATAATACTCTGTCCTAATGGCAAGGAACTGGGAATGGCCCCTTGCAGCTGCTCCATGCTAAGTGGCCCCAAACTACGAACCGAAGGCACTAAAATTGCGGAGGTAATCCCATCAAACAGCTCATTGGGCATGATCTGTAGCAAATAAAACTTCAATTTTTCATAGAAATAAATGGCCCTCGGGGAGGCGAATTTAGATGGTTCATAGGCCTTTATGAAGATATTGGCGATCAAAGGATAAAAAATGGTGAAAAATAACCATACCGCTATACCCAACAGGGCGGAAGTGGCAGATTGCTTAAAACGGACAGAAAACAAAATAGAAAGGTTCAGCCAAAAGGATACATAGACAATACTAAGTACCGTATATACCATGATACGCATAAATTCCTCTGCGGTGGGCGGTATTCCTACGGCTATCAATCCCGAGCCTAAGACTAGGAAGCTCAATGTAAAGAACATGACACTGATCACGATAATACCTGCCAAGAATTTAGCGTTAAGGATACTATCCCTGGGAACAGGTTGCGCCATAACCCTGCTCAAGGTTCCCCTTTGCTGTTCCGAACTAATGGCATCGAACCCCAAGCTTATACCAAACAAGGGTCCAAGGAATCCCACAAACCCAAAAAACGGCGGCAGGGTACCGTCGGATTTGGTAAATAAATTCAAGAAAAAAAAGTTGTTCTCCGCACTGTCGGCAACAAGGACCTTCATGCCATTGGCCATAGTAGCAAATAATGTTCCCATACAGGCCAGGGAAATAATAACAAATAGAATTATAAAACGCCAGTTCCTAAAATGGTCTGAAATCTCCTTTTGTACCATAGCCTTGAACGGAGCCCATGGAAAATTTCCTTTACTGGTTTCTGCATTGTCATCCCTGAACAACAAGGTGTGCAGCTGGGTAATCCTATCGCGAAATTTTAATTCGTTTAATTTTGATATACTTATTCTTAAGACTTTATTTTTCATGTGCTTTACCTTCTTGAAAATATTGATAATAAATATCGTCCAGTCCATATTCCTTTTTGCTAAGGAAATTTAGACCGTATCCCGACTGTACTACTAGTCTTGACAATTCAGCAGAGACATCCTTATTGGATTCTACTACAAATCGGTTTTCCTCAAATTCCACATGTGCAACCTCGGGAATCGCATTCATTTTCTGGACCAATTCCTTCATTGACAGGGAAGGTTTAACATATTGCTCCACAGAAGATATACCCCCTTCCAAGGTAAAGGCGTTTTTGGAAAACAACTGTTGGGCCAAGGAGCTAATTTTGCCCTCTGCCAGCATTTTACCTTTCACAAAGATCCCCACCCTGTCACATACCTGTTGAATCTGGTGCAAATGATGGGAAGAGAACAAAACGGTGATGCCCTTTTTTCTACTTAGCCGTACAATGAGCTGTAGAAATTTTTTTACCCCCTCTGGATCTAGTCCTAGGGTAGGTTCGTCCAATATTATGACCTCCGGGTTTTTTATAAGCACATCTGCCAGACCAAGACGTTGCCGCATTCCTCGGGAATAGCTGGCCACCTTACTATCCTTGACATCTTCCAAACCCACCTCTTGCAATATCTCCAAGGCCGCCCTCTTGGCCTCTTCCTCCCGGATGTCGTTTAAACGGGCTATATACATCAGATTCTGCAATCCGGAATAATCGTTGTAAAAACCAACATCTTCCGGTAGATATCCTACTTTTCTTTTCACTTCCAGCGGATACCTGCTACTGTCTATACCGCATACCTTTACACTCCCCGAATCCACTTCGGTAAGCCCCAATAGCATAAGGATGGTGGTAGATTTACCCGCGCCGTTGGGTCCCAATAGACCAAAAATCTCACCCTTTTCTATAGACAGGTTTAAATTGTTTACCGCAATGTGATCACCGTACTTTTTGGTGAGCCCCTTTATATCTATACTCTTTTCCGCCATTACCTTCTACCGTATTTTCTAAACAGGTAATAAATTCCACCCAATGTGCCTAAGATGATAAAAATCCCGAGCCAACCCCATAGTAAAGGAGTCTTAACCAAGACCCTAATGGCAGCAGTTGACGAGACCTCAGGAGTCTTGGCCGTAATCTTGGGAAGGTAATCGCCCGGAATGGTCCTATCGGCCGACTTAATAATAGCCTGGACCTTTGTACTGCCACCGGCCTCCACTACTGCCACGGTGTCCGGCTCAATGGAAATTTCCCAATCCTTGGGTTTTGAAGTGCTAAAACTAACATTCCTCAGTTCGCTAGATCCGGTATTTCTCAACAGCAGTTCCAGTTTCTTTTCCCTTCCCGAAGTAATACTGGAACTCAACAATCCAGTGGGGGTGGTAAGCTCCATATCATAGGATCCCTTTATGACCACCTCCAGTTCCAATTCGGCCGTGCTGTACTTGTTGGTGGCCTTTACCGGGATTTTATAGGATCCGGATGTTACTTGGGGGGAAGGCTGTACCTCCACCGTAATATTGGTGGTCTTACCCGCTTCGATCTCTACTGCCGTGGCCTGTCTGCCATTGGGCTTAAAGGCCAGGTTCCAACCCCGTGGCGGTGCTGCCATTAAGGAATACAGCTGCTTTTCGCCGGTATGGTTTTTTAATTTAGTGGAAAAATTGAAATTGGATTTGGAATGCCCCTCCATATTTATTTGGTCCGAGCTAAACTCGGACTTGAAAGTTCCCTCCTCCGATACGTTCACCACTATAGGGAGCACATCGTAATTTTTGGCAATGAGCCTGAGATTGTATTTGCCCTTATCTACCTTTAAGGGTACATTTAAGGTTAGGGATACGGTTTTTTTCTCGCCCGGCAATACCGCTATCCGCTTAATGGAATAACCCCCTGCCTTTAGGGTGGAATTCCAATCTTCAGGTAGCCCGGAAAGGTCAATTTCCACATCCTTTACCTGGCTGCCATAATTTTTAACCTCAACGGTATAGTCGATTGATTCTCCAGGGGGTACCGTAATGTAGGTATAGGGGGTATATAGTATAATACCATTCCCCGCCTTGGCACCCTGACTATAAAAGAATAATAAGGCAATTAAAAAGAGTACACTTCTTAAATTAGGTTTATTCGATTTCATAAAAAATGGTTTATAATTCATAAAAATTTAAAAGTTTGGGCCGAGCTAACGGCTGGTCTATTACAGTATTCATTATTATCAATAATCCAATATTCCCTGCATACTAGTATTGGTTTAAAATCACTATCGGTATTCGTTGCACCAATACCGCTGACTCTGGACCTCAGATTTCAGTCAGTTTTTCAATTTGTTCATCCATATGCAATACATCATTATTTATTATGGTAAAACAACTATTTAGAGTCCCATAAGGACGTAGATATCCCTACAAGGGCCAGGCCATATCATTTGCCGTTAATACGATACAGATGAGGTAATGAAATTGGAAATACTAGATGGTTCCGCGTACTTTATGGCAGTTCCCCCGCGGTACCCATCAACAAGATGAATCTGCAGGTTCCCGTTTTGAAAGCGAACGGAATTTATATGCCAGTACTTTTTTTGGGGCAAACAGATTTTAAAATCCATATCCTTGTCATGGACCCCTTGTGAAATGGTATTATTGGCATACCCGAACAGATCTGTGGATCGTTTGATCTTTAAGTGTAGCATCCCATTTTGTACCCTTACGGAATGATTACCCTTTTTAAGAAAATTGGCCGAAATCAGGATATGGACTCCAGTTTTGTCCATGTTCATTTGGAATTTCCTGAATTTCAGTGTAGGAAGGGAATTTAGTCTTTGGTAATAGTTTTTTTTCTTATTTGTCTCTAATGCTTCCATAACTATTTATTTAAATTATACTTCACTGTTAGCAAGTAATCGTCTAAAGAAACAGAACGAAATAATGATTGATTTTTGCGCTAAAAAGAATTCCCACCACAGCCTTTATTGGCCAGAGGGTTTGCGGAGCCGTCACTCACATAAGCTTGGGCCGCTATGCCCTCATCTATAAAACTTGAATTCAAAGAGTTCATTCCCCTGAAGATTAATGGGGAGTAGAAATTGGAACAACATCCCTAGAGCGGGAGGTTGCAAAAAATGCCCACTTTTAGTACTATTTGACAATAGATTCTTGGTTACTTTTTCAATTGACCAAACTGAAAACGTGGGCGAAAAATCGTTCTCTCGTTTAATAAATTGCATGATATCGCTATTTCAAATTTTGAATAAAAATAAAAATTAACAGAAAATTCTAAAAGTTAAAAAATGTGAAAAATGTGGATCCCTTTAGTTTAATACTTCAGTGTACTCAAGAAAGAGTAAACGCGCTTCTAATATTTTAAGACTGAATCATCCCAAGTAACAAGTAATAGGAAAACAAGTTAAACCCGAAATTCTTTACTATACCCAATTTATTTGTAGGCATCCCCTTTTTATGGCTCAATAATTTGCTGAAATATGGAGTGTAATTAAAATTAACAAAATAATACGATTCCGGATGTACTTCTGAATCCTCATATGACTGATATGTACTACTATATTCAATTACTGGTCCATAAAAATGTTTGCGATATTTACTAAACCTATTGGAATTATCGCTACCAAAAACTTATCCATTTAAGTATTCCGCTAGCTCGGATTTTATAATATCAAAATGCTCATTCAGTTCAAAAACATTATACCGTTTCGCTTCTAAGAGTTCAAGAAAATATAAATCTTCAACATCCACCCCAACTATTTCTATTGTAAAAGTCAAAAAGTTCATTTATTAGCCCATGTTTAGGCCTTAACTGCAAAAGAAATAAATCTTGTGGTTCTAACCTCTTAATTTCTTCCATGAAAACCCTATAATTAAAATCCTTTAGGGGTAGTTTTTAGACCCATTTGAAAGTTGCAGTGTTAATTGTAATATCAAATATTTCGTTTTCAACTTTAAACTGATAAAGTTCTCCAATATACGATTCTGGTGGGTATTTTAATAAATTAGCCAAAGTTCCGGAAATTAGCCAATCTAAAAAATGAGAATAGCTGGTAGGCATATTTCTAAACCTATCAAAACCATTACCAATTAAAATAATTCGATTCATTCAAAAAAAATGAAATATGTGACCCTCAAACATATTAAAATAATTCGATTCACTCTTAAAAATTAATTGTGACACCCAAATACAACAAAACCCCAGTAAAACGAGGGTTTTGTTGTAGTCCCACCTAGCTTACTGCCTCTGGCGGCATAGACTTCTGGCCCAGGTTTTGTTCCAAAAAAAAAGTCCCAGCTTTCACTAGGATTTTTTGTTACCACTTTGTGTTCCCTTCTGGGTTAGCTCGCTGTGCTCGTGGACCAGTAATGCCCACTAATGCAAATAGAAAACAACGCTTCGCTATCGCGAACCATTTTTTTCATTTCCTGTTGAAAGCTCGGGCATACCCAGCTTACTTCCAGAAAATGAAAAACCCACGCTATTGGCGTGGGTTTTCTGCTTGATGTGGTCCCACCTGGGCTCGAACCAGGGACCACCTGATTATGAGTCGCTTTATTTTGTCTTCATTAAGTGATATTTATTTTCTTATAATCTGATTATCAATATTTTATGTTTTTTAATTTTGTAGCCAATTGCATTTATCTTACCTTTAAAGGGCAATTTGTTGTACCTATGTTGTACCCGTTAATGGAATGAAATGATTAATGTCAAGACAGTTTTGAGAAAAAAGCAACTCTCAACGGGCGAGTTTCCAATATGTCTTAGAATTACCAAAAATCGTCAAACAAAATATTTCAAAACCCTTTTCAATGCTACTGAAAATGAATGGGACGCCAAAACAGGTAAATTTAATAAACGCAATCAGAATTATCTACAGAACAATCGGTTGATCCATAAGTTTCAAGACAGGGCCTTACAGATTATCGGTGAACTCCAGATTGAAAAAGAAGATTATACCCTGGATGATTTTGAAAAAAGATACCGTATAGAGTCAAATCCCATTCAAAATAATGTCTTTGGGTTTTGGGATGAAATAATAGAAGAAATGCAATTGGCCGGAAGAACAGGGAATGCACAAGTCAATAAAGACGCCCGGCATATAGTTAAATTATTTCATAATTCATTAAGACTAACATTTAAGGAGGTTACCCCGGCCTTCCTATATAAACTTGAAGTCTTTTTGAGGTCAAGGGGTGGATCCGATGGCGGAATAGGTGTAAAAATGAGAGCTATTAGAGCCCTTTACAACTTTGCTATTGAACGCAACATTGTGAAGGAAGAGTTCTACCCCTTCAAAACATATAAAATTTCCAAATTAAAAGGCAAAAGTCCCAAAAAAGCATTGACCATAGATCAGGTTAAAAAAATAGTCAACCTCGACTTGGAAAAATATCCCTTCCTGACCAATAGTAGAAACTATTTTGTCTTTAGTTTCTATACCAGGGGAATGAATTTTGCCGATATGATGAAACTAGAATGGAAAGCCATTGATACCGACAACATCTTCTATACCCGCTCCAAAACCAAAGGAAATTTTATGATCAAGATATTACCTCCTGTTCGGGAAATTTTAGATTACTATCAAGAAAATTCCTTGGCAACGAAATACGTATTCCCCATTCTGTTAAAGGATGAATTAACCCCTATACAACTCGAAAATAGAAAGCACAAAACTCTTCAACGTTACAATAAAGATCTAAAAGAAATTGCAAAAATCTGCGGAATAGATAAACCTTTGAGCAGTTACGTCGCACGACATAGTTATGCCAACTGCCTCAAGCAAAAAGGGGTCGCTACCGACGTTATCAGTGAATCTATGGGGCATCAGAATTTGGCAGTTACACAGGCTTATTTAAAAGAATTGGATAATGCTGTTTTAGACGAGGCGAGCGAACTGCTACTCTAATATATTCCCAGATCAAAACAATCATCTGGGAATTATTTGTAACAGTTATACCTCCCTTTTTAAATCCATTCCGAAAAGAAGTAGGAAAACCCCTTTCATTTTACCATCCAGGCTTTTGCGCAAAATAGAGAACGCCTTGGTAATATGGCCTTCTACTGATTTAGGAGAAATATTCAAGTATTCAGCGATTTCGATATTGGTAAGTCCGTCCTGTTTGCTCAACACAAAAGCTTGTTTACATTTTGGCGGTAGATTCTCGATTTCCTTTTTCACCTGAGCAATAAGTCTCTCTAAAGAATTTTCCGAATCTTCCTGAACAAATACCCTAAGGGAATCGATATGCACCTTCTCCAAGGAAAAGACAGGTCTTATTTTCCGGTACTGATCAACAAAACAATTGTACACGGATTTGTATAAATAATTTTTTAGGTCCACATCGTCCTTTAACTTTTTGCGTTGTTTCCAGATTTTAATAAAGACATTCTGAACGATATCCTCTGACAAATCATAATCCCCAGTGAGTCCAAAAGCATAGTTACATAACTTATGATGGTAGGTCTCCACTAAGTAAGTATACGCCTTTGAATCCCCTTTTTTTAATCCTTGAACAAAGGCGACTTCGTTAATGTAATCAATTCTCATTATGGGAAAATTGTAATATTCTATGTGAATAATTGCCAAAATAGAAAAATAATTATCAAAAAAGCAAGGGTTGTATAAAATTATTGCGTTTAAATTATGGATTTACATCTTTGATGTCTAAAATAATGCAAAACCTGATCACAAAATACTTCACAAAACAAGCATCGCTGTCCGAATTGGATGAGCTTACCAAGTGGATTGAAGATCCCTCCAATAAGGAGGAGTTTATAAGATATGTAAAAATTAATCATGCAATCGATTTCAACATGAAAAAGTATGGTACGGATAAATCCAAAAGGCAGTTGCTGAAATTGATTGAGCAGGAAAAAAGGGCTCATAAACTGGGCATAGTGAAGAATTTTGTGCAATATGCCGCAGTAATCCTGATATTCCTGGGTATTGGCTATTTTTTAAAAAATGGGATAGTCGATAATGCGCCAAGCACCATAGTTCCCGAAGCTAAGGCACCGGTAGAAATCGTAAATATTATCCAGGCAGGGACGGATAAGGCCACTCTTACATTAGAAGACGGTTCAAGTATTGACCTGGAAAAAGGAAAAATAATAAAAACAAAAAATATAAAAAGTAATGGGGAAGAATTGATTTATGACTCCTCCAATAAATCAACAAAAGAGATCGCTTATAATTATCTGACCATTCCTAGAGGGGGCCAATTCCATATAAAATTGGCAGACGGAACCTTGGTTTGGCTCAACTCCGAAAGTCAGTTAAAATACCCCGTGGCCTTTGCGGAAGGAAAAACAAGAATCGTAGAATTGGTCTATGGAGAGGCCTATTTTGAAGTATCCCCGAGTACGGAACAACAAGGAGCCACATTTAGGGTTTTACATCCTTCACAAGAAATAGAGGTGCTGGGAACAGAGTTTAACGTTAAAGCCTATAAAGACGAAACTAATATTTATACTACACTGGTCGAAGGTAAAGTATCCATAAGTACAGCTACAGCAAAGCAAATCTTGAAACCCAATCAACAATCCAATTTGGATCTTAAAAACAATCAAGTTAGTGTTCATCATGCCGACGTAAATCAAGAGATTTCATGGAGAAGGGGTCTCTTTAGTTTCAAGGGCAAGTCTTTGGAAGAGATTGCCATGGTATTGTCCAGATGGTACGATGTGGATATCGAATTTTCCAGACCAGCACTTAGAAAGGTAAGATTTAATGGTGTTTTAAGAAAAGAAGAAGCCATTGAAGAAATATTGAATACCATCATAACCACAAATTCTATTAAAGCCTATGAGATAAATAACAAGAAGATTATCTTAAAATAAATAAAGGGAACAAAGTGTATACCTGGACAGTACTGTGCTTTTGTCCCCTTTTTGAATCAGTCGATTAAAAAATGTTTAACCAACTAATACTCAAATTTATGAAAATTAAATGTACTAACAACCATTTCCGCAAACGGAAAAAGCTACTAAAGTTCATTATGAGGACATTCATATTCTTGCTTTGTTCCACTGCCTTTGGATTTACTTCGAACGAAGTATTCTCCCAGAACACCAAAATCCACATAGACAAAGATCAGATAGTATCTATAGATGAGGTCTTTGATTTATTAAGAAATCAAACCGATTACACGTTTATCTACGAAGAGAATCTTTTTAAGGATGTCCCTAAAGTAAACTTGAAAAAAGGGTCTATCCGGGCCAATAAACTATTGGAGATCTGTTTTTCGGGCAAGGATTTTAAATTGGACCTCAAGGGGGACAAAATAATCATTATTGCTACCGAACCTTCCAATACTGCGCTACAGACATTCACTGTATCGGGAACGGTTATGGACACTGATGGCCAACCCTTACCTGGGGCCAATATTATAGAAAAAGGAACAACAAACGGAGTAACAGCTGATTTTGATGGGAATTTTTCTATTGATATAAATGATGAAAATGCCATATTGATGGTTTCCTATATTGGGTATGCCACTAAAGAGATCTCCATTAATGGCCAAACCAATATTACGGTAAGCCTGGTGGAAAGTGCTGCGGGCCTGGAGGAGGTGGTGGTAGTCGGATATGGCACTCAAACTGCCAAGGACTTAACAAGTTCGGTTGTCACAGTGAGTAGTGAAGAGCTTAACCAAGTGGCTAGTACGTCTCCACTACAACAATTGCAAGGTCGGGCCACCGGTGTGGTGGTGAGTACTAATTCACACCAACCGGGATCTAACATAAAGATTAGGGTTCGTGGTAATGGATCGATCAGCGCCAATGGCGAACCTTTGATTTTGGTAGATCAACTTAGGCAAGACAACATCAATGCCATAAATCCTGCTGATATTGAATCCATGACAATATTAAAGGATGCAGCTGCGACTGCAATATATGGTGCACAAGGAGCTAATGGGGTGATCTTGATTACGACGAAACAAGGCGCTCGTGGAAGAACACAAATAAATTATGATTCATATATTGGTTTTCAAAGCGTTCCTAATAAGATTAATTTGATCAATGCAAGGGAGGATGGTGAGTTATTGAATGTTTATGCAGACAATGCGGGTCTTGAGCCCTATTTCACAAATGTAGAGCTAAATGACTTAGGTGTTGGAACGAATTGGCAGGATAAAATATTTAGAAAAGGGTCCATAATTCAGAGCCATACACTTTCGGCCAATGGTGGTGGTGAGAAAACGCAATTTTATTTATCGGGAAATTATTTTCAACAGGATGGAGCTGTTATAAACTCTGATTTTGAGCGTTATACAGTGCGTGCAAATGTAAGTAATAAAGTGAACGACCGGCTCAAAATTGGCATTAACACAAACATTTCACGATCAGTGGGCAATGCTATAAGAGAGGGTACGGGACCGGGCAACAATGCGGGGCCTGTAGATGCTGCCCTCGAGTTCACTCCTATTTTACCAATTTTCAATGCAGATGGTTCCTACACCGATAATGAATCCATTAATAATTTATTCTTAATTGACAACCCCGTGCAATTGGCGAGAGAATTTACGAATAAGCAAAGCATTAACCATGTGTTTGGAAACTTGTTTGCCGAATTGAAAATAATGGATGGCTTGGTGTTAAAAACCGATTTGGGTGGAGGTCTTAGAAATACTAAAACAAATATTTATTTTCCAATCGATGCCTTTTTAGGTCAGGGATTGGGAAGGGCTTCCATAAATACAATTGAAAATACAAATTGGAGAATTTTCAACACACTGACCTATAAAAAAGTGTTTGCCAAGAAACATAATTTCGAAATACTGTTGGGGCAAGAGGCGTTTGAATCAATTGATGAAAGAGCTTTTGCATCGGCAAGAGGATTCACGGACGATCAATTACAATTTAATAATTTGGGACAGGGCAACGGTGATTTTGATGATGTCAACTCAGGATTTTCACGAAGGGCGACTGACTCATATTTTGCCAGATTTAACTATGCCTTTAAAAACAAATACTTATTGAATTTAACTGCCAGAAATGATGGAGCCTCTGTATTTGGGAAAGATTTTAAAAGAGGTTGGTTTCCCGCTGGTTCGATAGGATATGTAGTTAGCGAGGAGCTCTTTTTACAGGATAGTAGTTTTTTATCTTACTTGAAATTAAAGGCTAGTTATGGAATATCAGGTACTCCTGGTATTGCCCCGTACCAATCTTTGGCATTGATTGGTCAACCCTTATCAAGTACTTCTTATAATTTCAATGGGCAAAATGCACCTATTGCTGGATTTATACAACTGGCGAACCCGAATTTAAAATGGGAAGAAAGTAAGCAATTGAACCTAGGACTGAACGCTAGTTTTTTTAATGATAGAGTTTCGCTTTCTGTCGAATACTATGACAAGGACACCGAAGACCTAATTCTTCCACTGCCTTTGGCTCCATCTACTGGATTTACATCCATTACCGCGAATACGGCTTCAATGAACAATACTGGGGTTGAGCTGGGGCTAAATGCAAATGTATTGGATGGTGATTTTAAGTGGGACATCAGTGCAAATGCGGCCTATAATAAAAATGAGGTGACCGATCTTGGGGAAGTGGGAGAATTTACGGTTGGCGCTAATGTATCGGCCATACAAAATGCCAATGTGGTTCTTGTAAAGAAAGGCGAAGCATTAGGTTCATTTTTTGGTCTACAAACTAATGGAATCTATCAGAATCAAGTTGAGTTGGACGCCGATACACCTGAGGGAGCCACAGTACCCTATTCAGGAGCGGGAGTTGGTACATTTCGTTTTCGGGATACTAATGGAGATGGACTGTTTAATGACGAAGACAGGGTGATTTTGGGCAGTCCTCTGCCAGATTGGACCGGTGGATTGACCAATAGGGTTGAATTCAAAAATTGGGATTTCAGCATATTTCTGACGTTTGTCAGCGGAAATGAAATCTTAAACTTAAGAAGATTGAGTAATGAAGGAGGGGATATTGCAAGGGCAACACCTACTGTCCGATATTATGAAAACTATTGGAGGGGAGAGAACACTACAAATAGCTTTCAAAGGCCTGGTGTGGATCCCAATCTTAATAAATTGTATGATCTCCTTCTTGAAGATGGGTCATATATACGAGCCCGAGATATTACCTTGGGATATAGTTTCAATACGGCGCAGGGTGTTATTGGTGATTATTTCAGTAGTCTTAGACTTTATCTAAGTGTACAGAACGCTTTTACCATCACAAACTACTCAGGCTACGATCCGGATGTCAATACGGTAAGTGATTCTGCTACCTTGTTCAACGGTATAGACAGGGGGGCATACCCGAATATTAGAACCTTCTTGTTTGGTATAAAAATTGGTCTTTAAAAATAAAAATCATGAAAAATAAAAAAATATTTTATTCTCTTTTATTATTAGAATTTATCCTTTTTGGAATGGCTTGTTCAAATGATTTTTTGGAGGAAACGCCTAAAAGTCAAACCTCTGATGAAGCGTATTTTCAAAACGAAGCACAAGCATTAAGTACTGTCAATGCGGTGTATTCTGGCTTTGCATCAAAATATTTGCCATATAGATATGGATATATTAGAGATTTGGGATGGATGATTGATGCCCAAACAGATATAATGAGAGTTATCACAGTGCGGGGTCCCATAGAAAATTTGAGTGTAGATTCGAATCTTGATTGGAATAATGGTTTATGGAGAACAATGTATTTAGTGATAAATATGGCAAATTTAGCCATAGACCAAGTGCCCAATGTTCCCATTGATCAAAGTCTACAGGATAGGTTTGTTGGTGAGTCCAAATTTCTTCGAGCTCTAGCATATTATAATCTAGTTCAATTTTATGGCCCTGTACCATTAAGGTTGACAGTGGAAGATGCTAGGATCAATGACTTCCCCCGAACAAGTGTGAACGGGCTTTATGCTCAGATAAAAAAAGATTTGAATGATGCTATTTCTAGTCTTCCCATACATTACAGCGGGAATAATGTAGGCAGGGTAACATCTGGTGCGGCTAAGGCTTTATTGGGCAAAGTTCTTCTATTGGAGGGGAACTATAATGAAGCCGAAACTTTATTTAAAGATTTAATCGATAATCATGGATATTCACTATTAATACCTTACAGTGCTTTATTTGATAGGAGTAACGAAAATAATGCAGAAAGCATTTTTGAAATTCAAATGACCCCTGGCATTAATGGAAGTTTTTTGGGAGAATTTTATGGTAGTAGGGGCGTTCCTGGAGGAGAAACTGCACTAGGGGGTGGCTTCGGTGTATTGAGACAACATCCCGGATATGTGGATTTGTTCGATGTCCAAGATGCTAGGAGAAGTGTTACCGTACTTGATACGGTGCCAAACACCACCGATCCAATTAAAGAGGATGAGTGGGCTTTTGGTAAATATATTGACAAGGTCAATTTTGCAGCCGTTAACGATGAGGATTCCAATTTTTATGTGATACGGTTGGCAGATATTATATTATGCTATGCTGAGGCTTTATATCAAAAAGGTGACTTGGCTGGGGCCATTCGGCAGATAAATCTTATAAGGGAGAGAGCCAGAAACTCAAATGATCAAGTAGTCCCAGAAGATTATCCCTTGACACTACCAGCAGATGAAGTTAAGAATGCAATAAGGTTAGAGCGCAAACTGGAGCTGGGGGCTGAGGGGCATGGTTTCTTTGATTCTAAGCGTTTAGGGACACTTATTGAAGATAATGCCAGGGTTGGAGTAACGGTTTCAGATCCAGATTACACATGGCCAATACCAATAGAGGAAACAGACGTTAACAACCGAATAAAGGAAATTATAGATTGATTTAAGAAGTTGATAAGGGAGTAGCAGTTATCATCATTCACACCCAAGAATTCCCTTCTTGGGTGTGAAATTAAAGTATAGGCCGATTTAACTTTATTAATACCTGAATGGAGGATTGGATGAACCTTCTTTGGTCATTTATGCCTGTCTATTAGCACAAGTAATGAAGGAAACGGTTTAGAGGTGAAATTAAGAGTACAGATAAATGTAATTATGTTACACCCCAACAAGCTAGGTTGTTGTTTGAAAATAACTTTTAATATTTGACTTTAATGACTCGAAATAGTAGTATAGTGTTTTTGAATTTAATTGTGGCAGGTATTGTTTTGATAGGTTGTTCAAGGAATGTGAAGGAAAAACAGTCAAATGATTATTCAACATTCAAAAATGACCACAAAGAATGGGATGAATATTTGGGGGGTTCGGATCGTAACCACTATTCAACTTTAAATCAAATAACCAAGGATAATGTAACACAACTTGAAGTGGCATGGGTATACGAGAGTTCAGATACTGGTCAAATGCAAATGAATGCAATTGTTGTTGACAGTATACTTTATGGCATATCTTCAAAGTTAACCGTATTCGCATTGAATGCTAGAACAGGTAAAGAAATTTGGACATATGGAGATTCGACCCGAAATGGAAAAAACACTAGCAGGGGGGTCTCCTATTGGTCCAATGGTGCCGACAAACGAATTTTTTTTACTATTGCGGATCAATTACTGGCGTTAGATGCCCTTACAGGAAAATTGAAGGATGAATTCGGGAATCAGGGCCGAGTAGATCTGCATACTGGTCTTCCAAAAAGCGCAGAAAACAAGTTCATTACATCAACTACTCCTGGTGTTATTTTTGAAAATACCATAATAATGCCTGTGAGAGTCTCCGAAGGTGCTGGCAGTGCTCCAGGGGATATCAGAGCTTTTGATGTCCGATCAGGTAAATTGGTTTGGACTTTTCATACTATTCCCTTTAGAGGGCAAGAGGGGTATGATACTTGGAAGGATTTGGATGATTTTAGGGATACGCAAATTGGTGGGGTTAACAATTGGGCAGGAATGGCCTTGGACAAAAAATCAAGTATGCTGTTTGTTCCTACAGGCTCGGCGGCACCAGATTTTTATGGAGTTAATAGATTAGGAGACAATCTTTTTTCAAATTGTCTGTTGGCATTAAATGCACAAAATGGAGAACTTGTTTGGTACTATCAAATAGTACACCACGATCTTTGGGACAGGGACTTACCCGCACCGCCCAATTTACTTACAGTTCAAAAAAATGGTAAATCAATAGAGGCCGTTGCACAAATTACCAAACACGGTTATGTCTATCTTTTCGAGCGGAAATCGGGTAAACCACTTTTTGAAATTAAAGAGATTGATGTACCTTCTTCAAATATCCCTGGAGAAATTGCATCAAAAACACAGCCTGTTCCTGTTCTTCCCAAGCCTTTTGCCCGTCAAGTCTCCGAATTAACACAAAATAACTATAGTCCGTACTTATCGGATAATGATAAAGGGTTAATTGAAAAGTTGGAAAAATATATCAAAGTTCCTTTTCAACCACCTGGTCTTTATCCTGTCATTCTTTTACCAGGATATGATGGCGGAGCAGAATGGGGAGGGGCTGGAGCGGACCCAAACGATGGAATAATTTATGTCAATTCCAATGAAATGGCATGGGAACTTAAATTAGAAAAAGTTGAAGGGGATACTATACTTACCGGAGGAGAGCAATTATATGTCCAAAACTGTGCCGTTTGTCATCAGAAAGATAAAAGCGGCCTCCCAAACAGTGGTGTTCCTTCTTTGAACAATAGCGTAAATGAACTTGATCGGAATCAAATTTATTATACTATTTCTACAGGAAAGGGAATGATGCCCGGATTCCCCCAACTTGGTGATAAAGAAAAGAATGCCATTGTCGACTATCTTTTCAATATTGAAAAAAAAGAGGTCGTTGATCAATTCGACAAGAACCAGGTCCCATATCGTCATACAGGTTATAAAAAGTTACTGGACAGTAAGGGATTACCTGTGATTTCCCCACCATGGGGAACGTTCCATGCCATAAACTTGAACAACGGGAAATATTTATGGTCCATCCCTTTGGGAGTTACAAACATAGGGGGAAAAGAAAAAAACACAGGTACTGAAAATTATGGTGGGCCAGCAGTTACTGAAAATGGATTGCTTTTTATTGCAGCGACAAAAGACGGGTATTTTAGAGTATTTGACAGGCATAGCGGTGAACTGCTATGGCAAACTAAGCTGCCATATCCTTCTTTTGCCACTCCGACAATATATGAAGTCAAAGGCGAACAATTCATTGTCTTGGCGTGTGGCGGAGGAAAATTAGGGACTCCGGAAGGAAACTTAGTAGTGGCATATTCATTGCCAAAGGATATAAAAACGTCAAATAAATGATTATGACAGAAAAATGTACAGTTTTGCTTTGATAGAGTTTTATGTCTATAAAATTTTTTGTAAAACCTTGTCCATGAATTTTAACATTATTAATCCTAAATCAAAAGGATTACTAGAGATAAACCAAAAATTCAATGAAAACAATAACATTTCATATCGTTTTTAGATTCAATGGAATACAATTTTATCCTGTTAAATTATTTATTAGTTGGATGCTTTTAAGTACCATGATGTTTTCTTGTAGGGAAAATTCAGAAATAGGATCCTCTAATAAAAAACCTAGGAATATTTTATTCGTATTTACGGACGATCAACGCATGAGTGCAATCGGTGCTTTAGGAAATTCAGAAATCAAAACGCCAAATATGGATAAATTGGTAAAAAAAGGTATGGCTTTTACCAATACCAATATAATGGGGTCTTTCAGTGGTGCTGTCTGTGCCCCAAGTCGCGCAATGTTGATGACAGGGAGACCCTTGTTTGAAATAGATCCATCGGGAAGCATTATTGATAGTATATATACAACACTCCCCCAATATTTATCAATGAAAGGATACCATACCTTCCATACGGGAAAATGGCACAATGATCAAAAAAGTTTTGCAAGAAGTTTCAATGATGGGAAAGCTATTTTTTTTGGTGGCATGAATGACCATTACAAAGTACCTCTGCATCATTTTGACAAAACATTTAGTTATCCGAAAAATAAAATTTACTATGATACCATTCATCATAGTACAGATATATATGCAAATGCGGCCATTAATTTTTTGAATACATATGAAAATGAAAAACCATTTTTCATGTATGTTGCTTTTCAAGCTCCTCACGATCCAAGACAAGCACCTCAAAAATATTTAGATCTATATGATACCGCTAACATTTCTTTGCCCCCCAATTTTATGATTAAACATCCATTCGACAATGGTGAAATGGAAATACGTGACGAATGGACAGCCCGTATGCCTCGACAACCAAAACGTATCAAACAACATATACGGGCCTATTATGCAATGATTACACATGTAGATGATCAAATAGGAAAAATAGTTGACGCCCTTCGCAATAATGGCCAGTTGGAAAACACGTTAATTATTTTTGCAGGAGATAATGGACTTGCCCTTGGGCAACATGGCCTTATGGGAAAACAAAACCTCTACGAGCACAGTATTGGGGTGCCTTTAGTATTTAGTGGTCCGGAAATTCCTTCAGGAAGGATGAACAATTCACCAATATATCTAAACGATATTTATCCCACATTATGTGATTACCTAGGTCTTGGATTACCATCATCTGTTAAATTAAAAAGTCTTATGCCCATAATCAATGGTGAGAAAGAGTCTGTCCGAGATGCTACGGTCCATGTCTATAAAAATTTTCAGAGGGCCATCAAAAAAGGAGATTATAAATTGATTGAATATAATGTGAAGGGCAAAACTAAAAAGCAATTGTTCAATTTAAAGCTAGATCCATTTGAAACTTCTAACCTTATCACGTTTCCAGAGCAACAAGAACGTATAGTTCAGCTCGAATCAGAAATGCAACAACTATTGAGAGAAATTGGGGATAGTGTTAATCTTTCGGTTTCTGGTTGGAACGTATCGATCATGGAAAGTTGGGAAGATAAAATGCGAAGAAACAATCCGGAAGCGTTGGAAAAACTAAAAAAAATGGCGGCTAAGGAACGGGAATCTTTAAAGTAGTTTACAATAAAGAAAGGGGATGTGCTGATTTATGTCACTAAAGAAGCAAAAAAAAAAGAACAACTCAACTCTCAAAATAAGTGAGTTTTTTGTCAAAAATGGTATTGAAATTGAACAATGAAATTATGAATAACACTGAAAAAAATGCCCGAATATTATCTAAAATCAACCTGTACAGGATCGTGGATAGGATAATGAATTCTTTTTTGCCCTTTGTGAGAATTTCTGAATTAAAATATACTTTGATAAAAATTATCTTTAAAAATCAAATACTTGACAGGGACTTTGTGTGGTTAGTCCTATTTGGTATTTTTTCGATTATATCCTGTAAAGGCCAAACTTATGAATTGGATCCAGACTTTTCCAAAAAGCACGAGGCCCCTATTAACTTTATCATCATTTTTGCAGATGATTTGGGCTACGGTGATTTGGGGATATATGGCCATCCAACGATTAGTACCCCTAACTTGGACCGAATGGCAATTGAAGGCCAGAAATGGACCAATTTTTATGTCGGGGCAAGTGTTTGCACTCCGAGTCGTGCAGCTTTGTTAACTGGCCGGTTGCCTTTAAGAAATGGTATGATGGGCAGTACTACCAGAGTTTTGCACCCTGATTCGAAAAATGGGCTTCCTGAGTCAGAAATTACCTTGGCAGAACAACTTAAAAAGGCTGGGTATGCCACAGCAATTATAGGAAAATGGCATTTGGGCCATAAAAGACAATATTTGCCAACCAATCAAGGTTTTGACTATTTTTTTGGTCTTCTACATTCAAATGATGTGGAGAGGACTATGAAAATAAACTCATTTGAAGATTTTTTCGCTTTGTGGAAAACGGAAGGTGATAACTTGACTCCTTCTAACTTTAACATTCCTTTATTGCGTGATAATGAAATAATAGAACGTCCCGTTGATCAGAGTACAATTTCCGGACGATATACTAAAGAAGCCATAAAATGGATTCGTGAAAATAAAGAACGACCATTTTTCATGTATTTATCCCACACTATGCCCCATGTGCCTTTGTTTGCATCCGGAAAATTCAAAGGAACCAGTAAGAGAGGACTCTATGGTGATGTCGTTGAAGAGATAGATTATGGAGTTGGTGAAATCTTAAATATGTTGAAGGAAGAAAATCTGACAGAAAATACCATAGTGTTTTTTACGTCGGACAATGGCCCTTGGTTACAAACTGAAATTTCTGGTGGTAGTGCAGGACTGTTAAAAGGAGGTAAAGGCACTACTTGGGAAGGTGGGTTTAGAGAACCGGGAATTTTTTGGGGGCCTGGAAACATTGATTCCAAGGTAGTGAGAGACATTGGAACAACTATGGATGTATATACCACATTTAGCAAACTGGCAGGAGTTCCAGTTCCAACAGATAGAGAAGTTGACGGAATGGATTTATCCCCAATTCTATTTGGTAAGGGTAAAAGTCCACGTAAAGAAGTTTTTTATTATAGGGAACGAGATTTGTTTGCGGTACGTTTGGGAGATTTCAAAGCTCATTTCATTACGCAAGATGCATATGTACTAGATGCGGAACAGGTAAAACATAATCCTCCTTTATTATTCAATATTGAGAAAGATCCTTCGGAAAGATTCAATGTTGCCGGAAAGCATCCCGAAGTTATTGTAAAGATACTTGAGGCAGTCAAGATGCATAAAGAAAAAATGGATTCTGCACCTGATTTGTTAAAGGAAAGAGGTTCAGAAAATATAATCGAAAAATACTAAAAAAACCGTATTCAGTCTAAGAGTTGAAAAGAATAGTGCCAGTTAAAGGATATCTTCTGTTTTGAATATAATCCTTTTTCCATGGAGAACCAGTAAGATAACAGATTGGCCACCAGATCGGTCAAAAAGTTACGAAAGCTTGGGTGGCGCGAATGTTTAATCTGAGCGATGATCTTGGCTAGTCATTTATTGTTTCTATGACCCATTCTTCTGAATGAAACCAGTAACACTATCAAAACCCATAACCTCGTTTTGGATGGGATGACCGTTTGCACCCAGTATTTTTCCTCATTCCAGAACGATTTCAAATCGGATTTATTAGGCTATATTGTATTTATAGCTTAAACATTTCGTCCCAAATCCTTACCTGCAAACTTTGCGCATGGATCCTAATTCGATTTTATAGTGTTCGGAAAGATAAGCGGCATATAAAATCGAATTAGGGCGCACCTACACCTGTCTGGGACTCAATAGATATACCTGCCCAAAAATTCCCTTTTTAACCTTTCAAATTCATCGGCCTCCATTGCAACTCTATAGTGGGGTTTGCCAAAAGTTGGTTCCACAAGGGTAATTTTACGCAATACTTCCCTAAACCTTTTTCTATCCTCATCCCTCGCCCTAACAGCCTCATTGTATTTGGCAATGGGAACAACTTCCTCCTCCATCCGCCATTCCGCCTTGGTCATCCTAATGGTATTCCGGTCCAAAAGCAAAGGCCGTTGTTTTTCCTTCACCTTAGGCGCTACCCCATCGAAAAGACTTTTAAGCATATCGTGTGTAGGCTTAAGGTATTTTCGTTCCTGATCCCTTAAAAGTTGTTCAATATAGTCCCACCTGCCATTGAGATAAACCTGATACTTGATAAAACTAATGATCACCTGGCTCTTGGGGGTGATATTGGCCTTCTCAAAAAAATCGATCATCGTATCAATGGTGTCCGAATGGGACTTTGCAACGGTCTTGGAATATTCCCTAAAACGTTCCGCTGTTAATCTATTGATACTAATAGCCGAAAAAGTATTTTTTCTCTTGACATTTCTTTCCATTACAGTAAATTTTATCAGCATTCATTGAGGTTGACCAGTCATATGACGCAAATTTGCTATACCAATTACTTTGACCAATAAGCCAAATACTATTATCGTATTGATTTTCAGTATTTTATAAGTATTGTTTCATACTTAATAAAATTGGCTACAGTAAATTTTGTCAATGAATCCAATGTATTACAAGTGTTATTAGTCAATTTGCCACAGTGAAATCCATTTACATTTAATCTAAATAACTGATATTCAATAATTTAACAACAGTAACGTCGCTTCAGCGCGTTACCCTCTTGCTATTCAAACCCTATACGCTACGCAACCGGTTTTCGAATACCTCCAAAATGAAGGCAACCAACTAAAAATTATGTAGGATTATATGCTTGGTTTTTTGCCTATATCTCTTGGCCCATAATCCCCTTTTAAAACCTTAACAACGACCTTCAAGTCTATTTTTCTTTTCACCAGCTATTTTCTCCGACTGGGGCCATCCAACTTTAAACGGTTGAACATCCTTACGAACCGGTCCGAGATCTGTCTTCCGTATCTGTTTTCCAATTGGGAAGCGTTAAGGTTGGTCGTGATGTGCGTTTTTGTCCCAAGGTCTTCAAAATTACGGTAACGGTTGAGCAGTATCCTGACGAATATATCCTCCTTTCCGTATTGGTAAACATTGTTCGCCACTGTTTCCGATCCCAGGTCATCGAACAGGAAGGTTCCCTTGGAGTAGTACTTTATGACATCATCCTTGTTCTTTTCCGAATTGTAGTTGTCCACTACCTCCTGGGCACTGATGGAGGGGAACCAAAGTGGCCTAAGGCCATATTGTTTGGACATGTTCTGGATGATCTTAAAGCTCGATGTCTTTCCGGTGCCGTAGGAACCGAAGACCAACAATCCCTTTCTCAGGGAGATATTTTCCAATAGTTCGAATGCGGGATCCCGGTTCCAATACCTACAAAAATGCCCGAGGAAATTTTTGTTGGTCCCGTCCACTTCAAAGTCGAGGTCCATCCGGGCATAAAATTCCTGTGCCGCCCTATAAAAAACTTTTTTAAAAAGCTCTGGGGAGCATAGCGGTTTTGGTTCCGTTTGCTTCCTGCGAAAATGTTCCGACCATCCCTTTTCCATTTCGATTATTCCAATATTGGACTTCTATTTTTATTTTTTTCTTTTAAAAAGGTAAATTCTTTTTTTTCTTGTTTTGTTACTTGTTTAGTATACTCGACACTTTTGTCCATGCTGCCCCGACATTTTTGTCCATGCTGCCCGGACGCTATTGTCGGGGCAGGGTCGCACATTTTGGACCCAAAACTGAGCAGACTTCTCAAGTAGCGCTTCCTTCCGTTGAAGGAGGTCTCCTCTATCCAGCCCAAAGATTTCAGTTCGGAAATGTACCTGGTGACCTGTCGTTCCGATATATGAAGAAAGGAGGCGATGTACTTGTTGGACATATAGCATTCCTTCCCATTTTCGGTAAAGCTGTGTATCTCCAAAAAAAGGATCTTTGCATACCAGTTCACTTCCTTGTTCAGATAGATCGTTCTCGGGATCCAGATGCCCTGAAAGTTTCTTTTGGAAGGTTCCATCCAATTATCTCCTGTTCTTCAACAGGGACTCGTTGAACCTATGTTCCAAGGTCTCATCGGAAAGGTCGGGTTCCCCCAGGAGCCAGGCATCGATGGTATCCTTATCGAAGAATTTCTGTCTGATATGGGGATTGTTGCCCATGGGGATAAGCTTCTGTTGGGTAAGCTTGTAGATCTTGCTCTTGGAAAGGCCCGTATATTGGGCCAGGTCCTCCACATTGAGCGTTTTTTTGTTCTGGGCCAATAGCCCCTTGATTTCTGTCAGTAGTGTCACTACATGCTGCTGATTTTCCATTATCGTATTTTTAGGATATTGAAGAATATGCAACCGGCCGATTACGTTTTTGTACGGGACAAACATATGGCAACAGATATGCACATGTCAATACGATAATCCGGGAATGGGAAGGTTTATTCTATAATTATGCTTTGCCGAGCATTTGTTTTACCAATTTGCGCTGGTTCTTGGAGTTTGTCTTTTCCTGATCGGTCTTCCAGGAGGAAAAACTGGACTTAAGGGTATTGGGATTGATGGGTTCCCCGTTCATCAAAAAGGAATTCTGCAGGAATTGGAAGAATTCCTGTTTCCGTTCTCCGGTAATCTCGGTAACGCCCCCGACCATGATCTCATCGAACAGGACAAATAGTATGCGGTGGTTTGCGGATTCCCCGCTCTTGTTGCCCATCGTAAAATTGATCTTGCTCTTGACGTTCTTACCTGAGAGTATTCTTTCCAACTCTCTTTGTCCATCTGAATCCAGATCCAAAAGATGGAATTTCATCCTTGACCTTTTCAAACGTTCCATAGTAAATCCATGTCCGTCCTTTGCCATATGGGATTCGGACTCATAAAAAACGGCCACCCAAAATATGGCCAATACCAGCGCGGACAATAGTCCGAGATAAATGGGATAATGGTCGATAAGCGACTTAAAATTAAGTACGGCAGAAACTAGAAGGATAAATAGGATATACACGCAAACAAGGAAAAGAATGAGGTTCCTCCTATTGCCACCGATCCTCTCGTTCAAAAAATCATTGGTGGTGGTCCGTACCCTGGCCAGTGCCCTGCCTGCATTTTGGATGAATTTTTCCATTGAGATCCAATCTTCCTACCAATAAATATAATCAAAAGTGAAGAAATGGAACGGAAAATAAATGTTGTACCTATGTTGTACCCATTACGAACAAAAAAGCCCTCCCGTCTGGGAAGGCTTGATTTTACTAGTGGTCCCACCTGGGCTCGAACCAGGGACCACCTGATTATGAGTCAGGTGCTCTAACCAACTGAGCTATAGGACCGTTTTTTGGTACTCTAACCTCCCAATAATTATCGGGATGAGCTATAAGACCATTTCCTTTTTTGCTTCTTGTATCAAATACGCTTATTTGAAAAAGCAATCGGGAACCGCAAATTGCGGATGCAATATTACTACTTATTTTCCAACACTGCAAACAAAATTGGAAGCTTAATAATGCGTATTTATTCAATTGCCCGCAAATATCATTCCTTCCTGCTTTCAAGTTTTGATAAAGGGTCTTCCTGACAGAGCTCTATCAACACTCCATTAGTGCCCTTGGGATGTAAAAAAGCTACCAGTTTGTTGTCCGCTCCCTTTTTGGGAATTTTATTCAAGACTGTAAATCCTTCATGGGTCAAACGCTCTATTTCAGCCACTATATCATCCACCGCAAAGGCAATATGATGTACCCCCTCTCCCCTCTTCGCCAGAAATTTGGCAACAGGGCTATTGTCATCCAAAGCCTGCAATAGCTCAATCTTATTGGGACCTGCTTTAAAAAAAGAGGTCTTTACCCCTTCCGATGCTACTTCCTCGATCTTATAATGGGGCACCCCCAATATTTTTTCGAACAAGGCATTGGAGACCTCCAAATCATGTACCGCTATACCCAAATGTTCAATTTTATTCATATTCACCCTAATTATACTGTCCCAGATTCATTGTATTCCCTTATGCCCTCAGCTCCCTTATATCAAAAATATCATATTCCACATTATCTAAGGCTAATCCTTGCCCAATCATAGAATCTATATAAATATATCGTATTTTTGTGCCATGGAGACACAAAGACAGAAGAAAATAGGCGGAGTCATACAAAAGGATATCGCGGATATTTTACAACGTGCTGCTACCGACGGAGGACTAAAAGGTACGCTAATTTCGGTATCCAAAGTGTCGGTCACTACAGATCTTTCCATCGCCAAAATATATGTTAGCATTTTTCCGGCCACCAAGGGCAAGGAATTATTGGAAGGTATTAAATCCAATCAGCCCATGATAAAACATGAACTGGCACAGCGTACTAGGCATCAGTTAAGAAGGGTTCCTGAACTTTTATTCTTCCTGGACGATTCCTTGGAGTATATAGACGGCATTGAAAAATCGCTTAAGGGCGAGGAAAATCCTGTTAAGAATCCTGATCTACTGGAAAAAAGGAAAAAATCATAAGATTGAACTTCCCTTTATACATAGCAAAGCGGTACTTGCGTTCCAAGAGTAGCCAAAATGCGGTAAACATTATCAATTTTATTACTTTTCTGGTCATCGTTATTGGATCGGCAGCACTCTTTATTGTACTTTCCGGTTTTGCCGGACTAAAAACCTTTAGCCTTTCCTATACCAATATGGTGGACCCCGATCTTAAGGCCTTGCCACTAACGGGGAAATTCTTTAGCGTATCGGAATCCCAGGACCAAGCACTTCAACAACTGCAGGACGTAGCAGCCTATTCCAAGGAAATTGAGGAAAAAGTCTATCTGACCCATGACCAAAAAGCCCATATTGCATATATAAAAGGAATAGATTCTACCTTTTTGCAAACTACCCCCATAGATAGTAGCCTTTATTTTTATGGCGACTGGGCCATAAACGGACTACAAGGGGTTGCTGGACAGGGAATTGTAAGTCTATTGGGATTGAGCATCAACAATTTTAGGAGTCCGTTGGTGATTCGTGTCCCCAAACCGGGCAAGGGCCTTTTGGGCCAACGCTTGTTAAAGGACAGCTATAATGAGACCAACTTGGTCATTAGTGGAATCTACCAAATTGAAGAGGAGTTGGATAGAAAATATATTTTTGCCGATCTACCCATGGTACAGGCCCTACTGGAAAAGGACAGTACCCAGTTTTCGGGAATAAATTTTAAATTCAAGGAAGGCGCCAATATTGATAATCTGCGGCAAAAAATTGAAGCTATTTTTCCAACTCAGGTCGTTTTAAAGGACCGCAGGGAATTGAACAGTACACTGTATAGAATGTTAAACACGGAGAACCTGGCAACCTATCTTATTTTTACCCTAGTACTTATCATTGCCCTTTTTAATGTGGTAGGTGCCATTATCATGATGATTCTGGACAAACAGCAGAATTCCAAGACCTTGTACAACTTGGGCACGACCATTAAGGCGCTTCGTAAAATATACTTTGTTCAGGGTATATTGGTAACAGGAATGGGCGGTTTGATCGGTGTGTTTTTGGGTTCCTTGTTGATTTGGTCCCAATTGGCCTTTGGTTGGTTAAAAATAACTCCTAGCCTGTCCTATCCAGTGGAGTACAACTTGATCAATGTTCTAATCGTATTGGCCACCATTATTGTACTGGGCATAATTGCCTCCTTGATTGCCAGCAGTAGGATCAATAAAAAATTAATAGCACATTAACCTACGAATTCGAAATCCCCGAATTTTTCCATTACCTCATCAAAAGCCTCAAAAACATCTACAGAATGGTCACTGGTGACCATCTTCATTCGGTACTCCTTAAAATTGGGTATACCCTTAAAATAATTGGTATAGTGCCTACGGGTCTCAAAAACCCCCAGCTGTTCCCCTTTCCAGTCTATGGCCATTTGTAAATGACGGCGTGCAGCATTAACGCGCTCCTCCATAGTTGGTGGTGCGGCATGGGTGCCTGTTTTAAAAAAGTGCTTCACTTCCTTAAAGAACCAAGGATACCCTATACTGGCACGGCCTATCATGGCTCCGTCCAAGCCATATTCGTCCCTCATTTTCATAGCCATTTCAGGGCTGTCCACATCACCATTCCCAAAAACCGGAATATGCATACGCTGGTTGTTCTTTACCTCCGCTATAGGTCTCCAATCGGCCTCCCCCTTGTACATCTGTACCCGGGTTCTGCCATGAATGGAAATGGCCTTGCAACCTACATCTTGTAGACGCTCCGCCACCTCAACTATTTTGATGGAATCAGAATCCCAACCCAAACGCGTTTTTACCGTAATGGGTAGTTTGGTATGCTCTACCATAGCCTTGGTCAAAGAAACCATTAGGTCTATATCCTTAAGGATTCCGGCACCTGCACCTTTACTTACTACTTTTTTGACGGGACAGCCAAAGTTGATATCAATAATATCCGGCCCAGACTTTTCCACTATCTCCACAGATTGAAGCATGGAGTCCAAGTTGGCCCCAAAAATCTGTATCCCCACAGGACGTTCCTTTTCATAAATATCCAACTTCATGACGCTTTTGGCGGCATCGCGAATTAGTCCTTCCGAGGAAATAAATTCGGTATATACCACATCAGCTCCTTGCTCCTTGCACAAGGCGCGGAAAGGTGGGTCGCTAACATCTTCCATTGGCGCAAGCAGCAATGGGAAATCCGGTAATTGAATGTCTCCTATTTTAGGCACAGTATATATCCTTTAAATTTTGGGACTGCAAAATTACTGAAAAATTCTATAATCCTAAATTTCAAGGGATAAGAATAGTATATCAGCTAAACGAAACCAATAACAAAATTCAATTTTAGATATATTATGATCTTTATAATGCATTGGTAAATTTAATTATAAAGTACATTAGCCCCTATGTTATCTCTTATCTCTCTGCCATACGAACCAATTCTGTTTGGAATAAAAGTCAATGCACATTTAGTGCTGGAATATTTGGCCTTTTTTGTAGGGTTTCAATATTATCTCTATTTAAGAAAACAAGCCACGGACACCATCTCTACCAATAACCGTTTGTCCATAATTATTGGAGCAGTTTTTGGTGCCCTTTTTTTTTCCCGATTAATTGCCTTTTTAGAAAATCCGCCCCTACACTACTCCCAGGGCATAATATCATTCCTTAATAACAAAACCATTATGGGCGGACTCTTTGGCGGATTATTGGGCGTGGAGTTGGTAAAAAAAGTAATTGGGGAAAAGCAGTCTTCCGGAGATCTGTTCACCCTACCCATAATTCTGGGGATCGCCATAGGTAGGTTGGGATGCTTTTTGGCAGGAACAAAGGAATTTACCTACGGGAAAAAAACTACTTTTTATTTTGGCATGGATTTAGGCGATGGACTTTCCAGGCATCCCATTGCGCTTTATGAAATAATTTTTTTAATTGGCCTGTTCTTTCTAATCACACAACTTCAAAAATCTACAAAGCCCCTTGAAAATGGTAGCTATTTCAAATTTTTTATGATAAGTTACTTTTCATTTAGGTTTATGATGGAATTTTTAAAGCCGAATACGTATTTCCTATTTGGTCTGAGCAGCATTCAATATTTATGCTTACTTTGTTTGTTGTATTATTATAAATCCGTCGGAGAAGCGATTAAATATGCCTACAAGAAACTATACCTACTATGATTTTACCTTAAGTCTTTGTCCCGAATGCCTAAGGCGGGTAGATGCAAAGATCGTCTTCGAAGATGAAAAGGTTTATATGCTCAAAAATTGCAGGGAGCATGGAAAATCAAAAGTAATTATTGCCGACGATATTGAGTACTACAAAAATATACGCAACTACAACAAGGCTTCCGAATACCCTAAGACCTTTAACACCAAAACCCATTATGGCTGCCCATATGATTGCGGACTGTGTCCTGACCATGAGCAGCACTCCTGTCTTACGGTAGTTGAAGTTACTGACCGATGCAACCTTAGCTGCCCTACCTGCTATGCTTCCTCCTCGCCCCACTATGGAAGACATAGAACCCTGGAAGAAATAAAAAAGATGTTAGATGTTATCGTAAAAAACGAAGGCGAGCCCGATGTAGTCCAGATTAGTGGCGGTGAGCCTACCATACATCCACAATTTTTTGAAATATTGGATTATGCCAAATCGCTACCCATTAGGCACTTAATGGTGAATACCAACGGCATTGAAATTGCCAAGGATTTTGCCTTTGCGGAAAGGTTGGCCACTTACGCCCCCGATTTTGAAATTTATCTACAGTTCGACTCCCTGGATGAACAGGTTTTACGTACGCTGCGAGGTGCAGATTTAAAACAAACAAGGTTAAAGGCTTTAGAACATCTTAATGCCTTAAACCTTTCCACAACTTTGGTGGTTACCTTGCAAAAAGGTCTTAACGACCATGAAATGGGCACCACTATTGATTTTGCCCTAAAACAAAAATGCGTTCGGGGAGTTACTTTTCAGCCCACCCAAATTGCAGGAAGGTTGGAAAATTTTCAGGTTGATGAAAATAGGATTACCCTAACCGAGGTTAGACGTAAAATTTTGGAGCAATCCCCAATTTTTGAACCGGACGATCTTATTCCCGTTCCCTGCAATCCTGATGCTCTTGTCATGGGATATGCCCTAAAAATGGGGAACAAAGTAACACCATTAACTAGGTATATAAATCCGGACGATCTGCTTAATAGTGGTAAGAATACCATTATCTACGAGCAGGACGAACAACTACATGAAAAAATGATACAGCTTTTCAGCTCGGGAAACTCGGTTGAAAAAGCTTCGGAAAATTTAAAATCCATCATGTGTTGCCTTCCAGAGATCGATGCCTCCAATATGGGCTACGACAATTTGTTCAGAATCATAATTATGCAATTTATAGATGCCTATAATTTTGACGTAAGGGCAATTAAAAAGTCTTGCGTGCATATCGTGAACAAAGATTACAAAATCATACCCTTCGAAACTATGAACCTCTTCTACCGGGATGATAAAATAGAACGTCTGAACAAACTAAAGGCGGAAGTGGAAAACAACTAGAAACTGTCTTGTCACTTAAGCCTAAAATATTAAAACCCCATTGAATATTATGGTATATTTAATCTTCAATTTTAGCTATGTATAATTTATCCCTTCCTTTAGAAGTAGGCAATTTGAATGGCCTTTTCGTGATCTTGTTACTGATCATGTTTGGCCCTGCAATCTTATTGATGGTGATAGGATTTATATTGAGGACCAAACAAAAAAGAAAGGCGGGCAAGGTTTTATTTATACTGGCAGGAGTGTATATGTTGATAAGTCTAGGGGTTTGTGGAGCACTAATAGGAGGTTTTTAGAGCCTGTCCCTTTCATCCGTATCTTTTGATTTGTAGTTGTCCCTTATCTTCATATTGCCAAAGTTGTACCTAAATCCAAGTGAAAATACCCTCCCGTCCGGTTTATAAATAGATGTATTATCCTGATTACCGTATTTACGGGTGTTTGTTAGTTTAAACTGCTTGAGAATATCGGAAAGGCCCATAGTTATGGTTCCTTTTTTGCCCCAAATATTCTTTTTCACGGAGATCCCCCATTCATTGTAGTATTCCTGTCTCGAATTCCCGATCACGATAGGGGAAACATAACTGTAATTAAGGCTGGCCGTTAAAGATCGGTCTTCCAGCAGGGTAAAATTGTTATTCAATTGAACCAAGAGTGTCCACTGTCCCTGGTCCAAGCTTTGTTGCGATAGAATATCGGTAAAACGCTCCGCCCCATAGTAGTAGGAAGATAGGAAATAAGTGTCCCAGAAATTGGATATCTCCTTCCTATAAATAAAATCCAAGCCATAGGCCAACTCCCTATCAACATTATCCGTAATAAATCTTAACAGATTGCTTTCATTGTCCTGAAAGGTCAACAAACGCATAATATTCCTGTGATATCTATAAAAAAGCTCAAAGGTGTAATCCCTATTATAGGTATATGATAAAATCACTGAATTCTTAAAGGAAGGCTGCAGATTTACATTGCCCTCCACCACGGAATTATTACTTTGAAATACCTGAAATGGATTAATCTTATTATAGCTGGGCCTAATGATGCTTCTTTTGTAACTGGCCCCGAATCTATGTTTTACATTGGGGTTAAATTGTAAAAATAGTGTAGGGAACAATTCCAAATAATGATTTTTAATCTTGTCCGTGCTTAAACTAAAATCCCCTTTTGTATCCGTATATTCCGCTCTTAGCCCAGATTTTAACGTCCAATTATTCCATTTTGCATCGAAACTGGCGTAGCCCGCAACAATTGCTTCATCGTAAAAAAATGTTCCCTCTTCCGTAGACTCAATGCCTTCCTGATCCCGGTCAAAACCTTCTTGGGCAATATAACTTTCAGAATCTATTAGGGCATACTTTATTCCCGATTCAAAATTGGCACCCTCCCCAACGGGAGAGACAAAATCTGCCTGCGCACTGTACAAATCAGTGTTCTGCCTATTGAAGGTATTAAAATTGTTCTCCCCAACTATGGCCCGGTTACCATCGTAAAAATCGGTTTCCAATTCCTGGTCTTTATCATAATCATAATGGGTGTAATGGACATTCACCGCCAGTTCGGAGCCTTGGTCGTTAAAGTTGTGTTTATAATCCAAATAGAAGGCAGCATTGATCGATTCAAATTTGCCATTGTTCAAGGTGTAAAAACCTGAAGTACTGCCATCATTGGCGTCCAAAATTTGAGTGTCGGACAAATCCCTTGTCAAATAAGAGGGTGTTAATGTGGCAATGGAAGAAAAACTGATGGTATTATTGTCGTCAAAAGCATAATCCACAAAGGCACTGGTATTGTGTTTTTTACTTCTATAGATGACCTCCAGATCTGAAGTCCAGGTATCCCTAATCTGGCCATCCTCAATAAAATTGGTGATATCCGTATAATTTGTTAAAATCTTGTTTTGAGAATAACTATAATTAAAAGAGGCTTCCAATTGCTTGCTCTTAAAAAAATGTCCAGTACCAAACATTTGCCTTGGAAATACTGCTTGACTGTATTTATTATATACGGCTCCGTTGTAGCCCGCAATTAAATTCTTTTTCATTTTAATGTTGATCAAGGTCCCACCTTCGGCATCATATTTCGCCGGGGGTGTTGTTATCACCTCAATAGACTGTACACCTTTTGCCGAAGTACCACTTAATAAATTAAGAATATCTTCCGGTGGAAGGTTCACTTTCTTATCGTTGATCATTATTTGAACCCCGCTCTCCCCTTTCACCTTAATCTCATCGTTCATAACAAATACGGTAGGAGTACTTTTGAGAACATCCCATAAGTCCGAATCTGAAAGCGCCGTGTTCTCAATATTAAAGACCAAGCGATCTACCTTTTGTTCCAATGTTGGTTTTTGGGAGACTACGACTACCTCATTCAATTCCTGGCCTTTATCATCTATAAAGAGAGGCCCTATGTCCAAATCGGAATTTACCTCTACCAATTTATAATTGGAATAGCTTCCTATATAACTGGCACGCATTAAATATTGATTGCCGATTATATCATCAAAAGAAAAAAAACCTTTTTCATCGGATGCAGCACCTTTAAAAAAACTGGTATCGGATACTTTATAAAGTAGTATATTTGCAAAAGCTAACTCGGTACCATCTGTTTGCTTAACATGGCCTGAAACCTTGTATTCCTGCCCCACCAACGGGATGCAAACTAGGAGAAAGAATAGGGGCGAAACCTTTAACATTGTCACAAACAGTGGCATATCCGTTATAAAAAAATTTAAAGTTAACTTTTTATTAACAACCCACAATGGTTTCTCCAAAATTTGTAGTAAAAATCTACAAACCGTCCATTTATCACTAGAAATTCCTCGATATCATCTACCAAATTATATCCCTGTTGAAGCATAAAAACCACTCTGGAGATTTTTACTTTAAAAATCATGGATAAAGCCTATCTTTGCAGTTGCTTTGATCAGCATTAGATTACGATGAAATGCCGATCACGGGAAAAGGGATACTGAAACGCATTTTTATAGCGCAAATTCAGTACCAGTAAATTAGGCATACATGAAAAACATACGGAATTTCTGCATTATTGCACATATTGATCACGGCAAGAGTACTTTGGCCGATAGGTTATTGGACTTTACCGGTTCGGTAACGGAAAGGGAAAAGCAGGACCAGCTCTTGGATAGTATGGATCTTGAACGAGAGCGTGGGATCACCATTAAGAGCCATGCCATACAAATGGATTATGAGCACGAGGGCGAAAAATATGTACTCAATCTTATAGATACCCCGGGACACGTGGATTTTTCCTATGAAGTATCGCGTTCCATAGCAGCCTGTGAGGGTGCCTTATTGGTAGTGGACGCAGCGCAGAGCATACAGGCACAGACCATTTCAAATCTTTACTTGGCTTTGGAGAACGATCTGGAAATTATTCCTGTATTGAACAAAGTAGACCTTCCCAGTGCGAACCCCGAAGAAGTTACCGATGATATTGTTGATCTATTGGGTTGCAAACCAGAGGACGTTATCCCGGCAAGTGCTAAATCGGGCCTAGGGATCCAAGAAATTCTGACTGCCATTATAGAACGTATACCTTCCCCCAAGGGCAATCCCGATGAATCCCTACAGGCTTTGGTATTCGACTCCGTATACAATCCATTCAGGGGGGTAGAAACCTATTTCAGGGTTATTAACGGGGAAATAAAAAAGGGTCAAAAAATAAAATTCGTCGCCACCGATAAAAACTATTACGCTGATGAGGTGGGTACCCTAAAACTGGTACAACATCCCAAACAAAGTATAAAGGCCGGAGATGTTGGCTATCTCATTACTGGTATAAAGGATGCCAGGGAAGTAAAAGTAGGGGACACCATAACAGATGCTGCGAGCCCTACCAAGAACCCTATTGGTGGTTTTGAAGATGTTAAGCCCATGGTATTCGCCGGTATCTATCCTGTAGATACGGAAGATTATGAAGAACTGCGCTCCTCCATGGAAAAATTGCAATTAAATGATGCTTCTTTGGTATTTACACCGGAAAGCAGTGCAGCCCTTGGGTTTGGTTTTCGTTGTGGTTTCTTGGGAATGCTGCACATGGAGATTATCCAAGAACGTTTGGAACGGGAGTTCGACATGACGGTAATCACCACCGTACCCAACGTAAGCTACCATGCGTTTACCCGTAAGAATCCGGAAGAGCCAATTATAGTGAATAATCCATCCGATCTACCGGATCCATCTACCTTAGATCACGTAGAGGAGCCCTACATAAAGGCAACAATTATTACAAAAGCAGATTTTGTTGGGAATGTTATGTCCTTATGTATTGATAAAAGAGGACAGATTACCAATCAAACCTATTTGACTACAGAAAGGGTAGAATTGAATTTTGATATGCCCCTGGCAGAAATTGTATTCGATTTTTATGATAGGCTAAAAACAGTTTCCAAAGGATATGCCTCCTTTGATTATGCACCAATTGGTATGCGCACCTCCAAATTGGTAAGGGTAGACATATTGCTCAACGCACAACCTGTAGATGCCCTGTCCGCCTTAATACATGCAGACAACGCTGCCAATATTGGAAAAAAAATGTGCGAGAAGCTTCGCGAACTGATCCCAAGACAACAATTTGATATTCCTATCCAAGCCGCAATAGGGGCCAAAATTATTTCCAGGGAAACTATTAAAGCCTTAAGAAAGGATGTAACCGCCAAATGTTATGGAGGTGATATCTCCCGAAAGAGAAAATTGTTGGAAAAGCAAAAGAAGGGTAAAAAACGTATGCGTCAGGTTGGAAACGTAGAAATACCCCAGCAGGCATTTATGGCTGTTCTTAAGCTGAACGATTAAAAAAAGGAACGTCCTTAACGTCTAAAACAGGGTGTAGTACCTTGGGTCACCGCTCCAATTAGTTATCCATAGCCCTTCTTAACAGGCTAGGACTATCCAGCGGTTTCCCTCTTCCGTCTTACCAATAACAATCCTAAAATAGTAAGCCCGGCATTGACGGCTATATTGATGAATCCAAAGTCGAAATTAAAGGATTGGGCAAAGTAGACACTCAATAAATAGGTAAGTACTGGAGCCATAACACATATAAGGGGCACCCATTTGTCCTTAACTGCAATCTTGGTAAACATCCCCAACATATAAAGACCAAGTAGCGGGCCATAGGTATACCCAGCTACTTTGAATATAAGCGATACCACATCTCCCCTACTGTTGGCGAATAACATAATTATTAGAAATAGCACCCCTGAAAAACCGAGTAGGACCCAGTTCTTAAGCCTTTTTTTATCAGCACTGGATTTATGTGAAATATCCAAAAAATCATAGGTAAAAGAAGTGGTTAGGGCGGTCAGGGAAGAATCCACACTGGAAAATGACGCCGCTATTATTCCCAATAAAAAACTGATTCCCGCAAAAACACCGAGGTGGTTCAATGCTAGATCGGGAAATAGGTTGTCCGTATCCAAAAGCGCACCGTTTTCGCCTACGGCCAAAGCAATACCATTATTCTCCGCATAAATATATAATAGGATTCCCAATCCCAAAAACAGGAATTGGGTTATAGCCAAAATTAAACTGTAGGTCAAAGTGTTCTTTTGTGCATCCCATTGATTCTTACAGGTCAATGTTTTTTGCATCATGTTCTGATCCAAACCTATCATGGCAATGGCCACAAGAATACCTGCAATAAACTGTTTGAAAAAATTATTGCTCGATTTGTTTTCCCAATTAAACACTTCAAAATACTTATGTTCCGTAACCTGTTGTATGGCCCCTGAAAACGACAGATTTAAAGAGGTAGTGATGGTATAGATCGTAATTATGGCACCAAGGACCAAGAAGGTCGTTTGCAAGGTATCTGTCCAAACAATGGTCTTTATTCCGGACTTATTGGTATACAGCCAAACCAACAGCAAGATGATGATAACCGTTATGGGAAATGGAATATTCAGCTTATCAAATAATGCAAATTGAAGAATTTTTGAGGCCAACAATAGCCTAAGTGCAGCTCCAAAGGATTGTGAAACCAAAAAGAACAACGACCCCGTCTTATAAGTTCTTACGCCATAACGTTGATCCAAATAGCCATAAATGGAAACCAACCTTAATCTATAGTACAACGGAATCAGGACAAAGGTAATGAAGAGATAGCCTACGACATTCCCTAGAATAAATTGGTAGAAATAGAAATTGTTATTGCCTACCATTCCAGGAAGCGATACAAAGGTTACTCCTGAAAGTCCGGCGCCCACCATTCCAAAGGCCACCAAAAACCAGGGCGATTGCCGGTCCCCTGTAAAATAAGACTCGTCACTTCTATTTCTTGAAGTGAAATACGAAATGGTCATTAACAAAACAAAATAAATGGAAATGATCGCTAAAACTAGAAGTGGATTCAATACAGATGGATTAAATTATAACTTAAAGTATTCTTTCTATTGGTACTATTTAACTTTTGATTATTGATGGGCCATTTTGGCTACATGCCCAAGTATTGCCACCTGGCCACTTAAATTTTCTATTTTTTAACAGGCTTGTCAGCCTCCAATAACTTTCCAAGGTACACCAACTTACAGCCTTCTTTAATATCTTCAAAATTTTTGCTAAACGAAGAAATAATTTTTAGGTCCCCGTCCAAGGTCTTTATAAAAATTGGAACAATATCCTTATCCGCTTTAGTAATTTCTATGAGGCCCTCATAATGTTCCTTGCCCTTTAATTCTATTTCATGAATTACAGGATTACTCCTAGCGGCTTCGGTCAGGGTAATAAAATCATCTGTATGGGAAAAAAGACCTTCCATTGGGTTATTTTCCGGGTCGTTCATCTCATCCGAATTTACCAGTCTAAATGAACCTTGTTCCCCAAACTGTTTCTTGAAAGTTTCTATGGCGTATTCGTTGATATCCGAATTACCTGTCAATGCCATTAAATATCCTACATCGTTCAATTCAATATTATCTGTTAGGGCATCGGAATAAATGTTGGCTACAAAGGCTTCCAGACCAATATTTTTGGCCTTTTCAATATTGTTTTGGTTATTGTCTATCAATACCACGTGTCTATTATTCTTCTTGAGATAACTGGCTATGAGCCTGGGCACCTTGGAGGCACCTATAATTAGAATACCTTCGGACTTTTCCAAGAATACCCCAAGCAATTTGGCCATGAACCTGGCGGTGGATGCATTGAGGAGTACGGTTCCCAAAACGATCATAAAGACCAATGGTGTAATATATTCCGCTCCCGGTTCCCCGCGCAAAATTAATTTGGACCCAAATAGTGAGGCAATCCCTGCAGCAACGATCCCCCTGGGACCAACCCAGCTGATAAACAATTTTTCCCTAAAATTAAGATTGGACCCCATGGTACTCAAAAATACCCCCATAGGTCTTACCACAAAAACCACAATAGCAAAAAGTATTAGTGTATTGGGGCTGTACAACAATTCCAGCTCGGGTAAATTCATACTTGCCGAAAGCAAAATGAAAAGCATAGATATTAAAAGTATACTAAGGGACTCCTTAAAATAGAGCAACTCCTTAATATTGGGCAGTTGGGTATTTCCCATAACCATTCCCATAACCACAACGGCAAGTAGCCCCGATTCATGTGCAAAAAGTTCGGAAATAACAAATACCGAAAGTACTACGGATAAGGATACCACATTTAACAAATAATGAGGTACGTAATTCTTTTTTATAGCCAAGGTCAAAGCATGTGCAAAAGAGAAACCAAAGCTGAAACCTAATAATAGTACCTTTACAAATTCCAAAAGGCCGGTCTGTGTATATCCTTGACCTTCCCCGATACTGATAAACTCAAAGACCAATACCGCTACAAGGGCACCAATGGGATCGATCAAAATACCCTCCCATTTCAAAACCGCGGACAGATCTTTTTTCAAAGGAATATTTCTAAGGATAGGGGTAATTACAGTTGGGCCTGTAACAATTATGAGTGCCGAGAACAAAAAAGAGATTTGCCAAGGCAAATCAAAAATAAAATGTGCTGCTGTACCTGCTAAAAAAAAGGTAACTGCACTACCCAAGGTAATCAACTTGGTAATAACCGGGCCCACTCTAGTTACCTCGGAACGTTTAAGGGTAAGTCCGCCCTCAAATAATATAACACCTATAGCAAGGGATACAAAATGGTAAAGGCTCTCCCCTAAAAACAAACCCTCGCTCTTGTTCCAAATAGGTCTTATTAATTTAGTGCCGTCCTCTGTAAACAAAGTAGATATAGGCCCTACCAACAAACCTATAAGGATAAGTGGCAAAATGGCCGGTAATTTAAAGCGCCATGCCACCCACTGTGCAATGATACCAAGAACAATTATTCCCGCTAGTTCTACCATAAAAAAATTTGAAGCAAGATAAGTTTTAATATAGAAAAAATCCATCTAAGCTAAAAAAACCTTGGCTCCTCATTAAAAAATACCAGTTTTCCCTTTCCCGAATAGGCAATTCGTTCTAAAAAATAGCGTAAACTACCTCGGGGCAAGCCTGTCTGACAAAGGCAGGCCCTGAACCCAATAATAGG
>TARA_R100000935_G_scaffold8302_2_pt1 | contig 50954 bp, 34 predicted proteins | sample TARA_R100000935 | Tara Oceans TARA_R100000935 (sample SAMEA2621502) | marine metagenome | biome: marine biome (ENVO:00000447); feature: surface water layer (ENVO:00002042); material: "saline water (ENVO:00002010), including plankton (ENVO:xxxxxxxx)" | depth 5 m
CATCAACCATCAACCATCAACCATCAACCATCAACCAAATTTACAGATTCCTATCCGGCTCTCTTCGTTTGTCGTATTTAATATCACTTAACACGGACGATTTTATCCCAACAAAGAAATACCAGGCTGTGTTACGAGCTCCAATGGGTGTCCAGTTAAAAGACAGACGCCAGCTCTCCAAATCCCGTTCAAATCTAAGTTGTGTAAGTGTTACACCATTATTTGTGAAGTCATATCCACTGGATACACCTACTTGCCATCGCGGTGAAAGCTCTACATTTGAGCTAAACATAAGCGATTGGGAGGAAATTTCATTTTCTCGTTGCAGGTTACTATAGGTTATGGTATAGGCAAGCCTGAGGTCCCAGGGAATATCGAACTGGTACCAATCTTTGTCGGCACTATTGCCGTTCTCTTGTCCTTCATTAAAAGAGTTGTCCCCAATATCCTGTCCGGTACCAAATAAATCGTCTGGTCTTCCTCCGTTGGCAAAAGTTTCATCGTCTATACGGTCTGTATTGTCCGGATTATCAACTTCAAAATCTTTACTGGAAAAGCTATAATTAAGTGATATGTTACCACTGGTAAGACGGAATAAACTCCCGCCATTGTCTATGTTAAACTGATCTACCTTTCGGTTGTTATTGTCCAAGGCATAGGGATCCAGAGAGCCTGTAAAGTTAAGGTCCAATTTAGGTACTACAGGAATATTACCGGTAAACCGAAGCGGACTCCAGGGAAGTGAGTCCCCTGCGAGATTGTAGGCCGTGCTAAAGTTCAGGTTATTGAGTAAAACGATCTTTTTGGGTTCTGTGGCTGTGGTATCTTTATCACGTACTTTGGCTTCAAAGGTATTACTCAACGACATTCCTATATTGCTGGCATAGGTGTTGTTTGGAGCACCGTATAATGTATTCTGAAATCTCGAAAATTCAACCACTTCCGCAGCTACATTGGGGTCGGCTGTAGGGACTTGTAGTTCTTCGTAGTATTGATCAAACCCTGGATTAATGTTATAACTTACGTTGGGACGGACCACATGACGTAGTTTCTGAAACTTCGTATCCTCCCCAAAATTGAAGGTTCCGTAAAACGTAGTCCCCAAGCTGGTAGAAAAATTATAGGTAAAATACCGGTCAAAACCCTTTAAGGTATCAATAACGACCATTCCCTGACCGTTATTTGCTGTTTCGTCAAACCTTCGGTCTGTAGTATTGCCCACCCAGGTTTCTTGCAAATTAGTGCTTAAAGACGCACTTAAATATTTCAGCACTTTAAAATTGGTACTTACCGGAATGCTATGTCGTGCTCCCAGTTGTGCCGTTTCGAACATTTCAGGCTTAAAGAAAAGTGAATCGGTAGTCTGAAAACGATTCTCTGCCGCCACATCGTACTGTACATTTATATTCTGGATCACTCCTTTTTTAGCACCGTTTGCAGGCGCAAAAGGAAAAACTCTGGAAACACTCGCATTTACGTTTGGCAAAGACATATTTATTTCCTGCGTATTGGTGTTTTGAGTATGGGTTCCTGCCACTGTAAAATTTACCTGTGGCTCGCCTTCAAATGTTTTGGAATAAGAAACCGAAGAACTCAAGGTATTCACCAAGCCACTACCATTGTTGGTCTGGTTAATAGACTGCCTGAAATATCGGCTACTTCCCAGGTTTACCGAAGCCGAAAATCTGGACGTAGGATTGGCCTTTGCATCCTGACTGTGATTCCACCGTATGTTATACACAGAGGATTGACTAAAATCCGGAAAACCACGCTCGCTATCAATTAAGCTTTCATAACGAACGTTGAAATTTCCTCTGAACCGATACCGCAAGGCATATGCCGCCTCCCCCCGCAAACCATAGCTTCCGTTAGTGTAGTAATCTCCAAGAACAGCAAGGTCTACATAGTCATTAATCGCAAAATAATAGCCACCATTCTGAAAGAAGAACCCACGATTGTTATTATCTCCAATGGAGGGAATGATAAAACCAGACGCCCTGTCTTCGGTAAGCGGAAAATAAGCAAAAGGGAGTCCTAAAGGGGTGGGGACATTCGCAATGTACATATTGGTTAGCCCTGTTACAATTTTCTTTTTGGGGACAAATTTGGCTTTTCTGGTGTAAAAGTAATATTCGGGATCTTCAAGATTTGTCGATGTGGTAAAACGAACATTCTGTAAATACACTACAGAATCATTTTCTTTTTTGGTGACTTCAGCTAGTACATTAAAGCCGTTTTGTTCGGTTCTGGAGTTGTAGACAATTGCCTTTTGTGTTTTGGTGTTAAACTTCATAGAATCTGGCTCTACCCGGTTCTGAGCTTGCACAAACACAGGGCGCTGGCTGTAAGTGCCTGCACTATCAATTCCTTTGGCAAAAACTTCGTTGGTAGTATAATCCAGTACAATTAACCCTGCGTCTATGCGCATATCCTTATATACAATGTAAGCTTTGTTATACATGTATATTTTATTATTTATTTGATCCATGAAGATATAATCCTCTCCATAATAGTCTACAACCCCCGTTAAAAAATCGGATTTTTCTTTAATGGAGTCGTTTTTAACCGTGTCGTTAACTATTTCCCGACGCTCGGTAATGATGGGGTTTAAGTTTACAGTAGTGGTATCTACCTCTTTTTCAGTGCCTGAAGGGATGTTTACCTCGTTTTTTGGAGGTAGGTCTTGCGCATAAACAAAAGCACTGTTTATGAACAGTACTATGTAGATAAGTAAGTAAGAACGCCGTTGATTCTGCAACACTAAAAGCCTATTATTTTATAACTTTGGTTCAGTTTTTGAAAGTTCAAAAGTAAGCATATTTTTTCGCCTACTATTTTAATACTATCAAATTTCAACCAACGTTAGAGATATATGAAATACGCACCTAATCGTAACGTTTTAAAGACGAATTGATAATGAAGGTATTTCAAATTTCAACAATCTTAAAAATTCTATAGTTCAAATGAAAAAAACACACATAGTTTTTACGTTACTATGCATAGCAACTTTTATCGCCTTTGGCTTTTCTGATAACAAGAACAGTACCACAAAACCCTTTGTTGTGGTTTTGGATGCCGGGCACGGAGGAAAAGACCCTGGAAACCGGGGAAATGGTTTTTATGAAAAGGATATCGTGCTGGATGTTACGCTTCAGGTAGGGAAGTTGCTTGAGAAACATGAGGACATTAAAGTAGTTTATACTCGAAAGACTGATGTTTTTATAGATTTATACCGAAGAGGCCCTATTGCCAATGAAGTAGATGCAGATATTTTTGTGTCGATACATTGCGACTCGCACAACTCTCAGGCGTATGGAATTGGAACGTTCGTAATGGGGGTTGATAAATCAGGTAAAAATCTGGAAACCGCTAAAAAGGAAAACGAAGTGATCTTTCTTGAAGACAACTACGAAGAAACCTATGCGGGATTTGATCCTGGCTCTCCAGAATCATTAATAGGTTTAACCTTGATGCAGGAAGAATATTTAGACCAGAGTATTATGCTGGCTAGTTTAATTCAGAATAATATAGTAAACAAGCTTAAGAGAAAAGATAGAAGTGTTCGCTCAGCTCCGTTCTGGGTGTTACACAGCTCTTATATGCCAAGTGTTTTAGTGGAACTAGGTTTTTTAACCAATAATCAAGAAGGGCCTTATATAAATTCAAAAAAAGGAAGAAAGGAATTGGCGACCGAAATTGCTAACGGTATCCTTAGTTATAAGAAGAGTATTTCCCTAGCAACACATAGCTCTCAGAATCCTGAAATTACAGAAGAAGAAATAGATAAAGCCATTGAAACTACAAAGAAGAATGAGTATAAAGACGTAACCTTCAGAGTGCAATTAGCAGCCAGCAGCAAAAAGCTGGATACCAAAGCTTCTAATTTTAAAGGACTAAAGGATGTGGAAAGAGAAAAGGAGGACGGACTTTATAAATACTATTACGGGGAAACTTCAGATTACAATAAAATTCAGCTGATGAAGACCTTTGCACAGGAAAAAGGCTATAGCTCTTGTTATGTAGTAGCATTTAAGGATGGCAAAAAGAAAAAACTTTCAGAAGTGTTAAAAACCCAGGATAAATAGAAGTAATTTCTATAACTTTGTTCAATAACCTAATACACAAATTTTTTTGAGACTTTCACGAGAAGTAAAGACAGGAATTCTAGCCATTGGAGCAATTTTGCTCTTTATTTTTGGCTATAGCTATTTAAAGGGAACCAACCTATTAGAAAAAAATAGAACCTTCTTTGTAAAGTACCAGAATGTAGAAGGGTTAGCCCAGGGAGCTCCTGTAACTATTAACGGACTTAAAGTTGGAAAGGTTCAAAAAATAGATTTTGCTAACTCCAAAGGAGGGTTGGTTGTTGAGTTTACAGTAGAACGCGATTTCGAATTTTCAAAAAATAGCATTGTCCGAATTTACAGCACAAGCCTTATTGGTGGCAAATCTGTTGGGATCTTTCCGATCTACGATCAATCCAGTATGGCAAAATCTGGAGACACCCTTCCCGGAGACATACAACCAGGGATGTTAGACGAATTCAGTAAAACACTTGCTCCTCTGGAACAAAAGCTGGAAGGAACCCTTAGTGTGGTAGATTCGTTATTGATCTCTTTTACAGATATTATAGACGAAAACACCAGAAACGACCTTAAACAAGCTATTTCCAACCTTGCAGTAGCCACAGAGAATTTTGGCAGGCTTTCAGGGAAAGCAGATAAGTTGTTAGGAAGAAATGGCGAAAAACTGGATAGAACCTTTACCAACCTTGATAACACTGCTGCTAACTTTTCAAAACTTTCAGATTCCTTAGCACAGATCGAACTAGGAGTAATGGTTAAAAACCTGGAAGATGCAACTTCGGGGCTTAAAGAAGTGGTAGCCAAGGTAAATAATAAAGAAGGAAGTGTAGGGAAATTACTGAACGACGATGCTGTTTATGAAAACCTGGAGGGGGCTACGCGACAACTAGAAGAATTACTACAGGACGTAAAATTAAACCCGAAGCGATACGTGCACTTTTCAGTGTTCGGGAAGCGAGATAAAGGGTACGAAGAGCCTGAAGATCCAGAAAAATAACACATGCAGTACATTCCTAACATTCTATTTTTCCTAGCATTGGTTGCAGGTATTGGCTATTTTACCATGAATATGCGTAAAGTAATTGGCCGTATAAAATTAGGTCAAGAAGTAGACGCCAGCGATCACACCAAACAGCGTTGGAGCAATGTATTTCGTATTGCGCTGGGACAAAGTAAAATGGTGGTTAGGCCTATAGCCGGATTGCTTCACATTGTAGTGTATGTGGGGTTCATTATTATTAATATTGAAGTACTCGAAATTATTATCGATGGCTTGTTTGGGACACATCGTGTGCTTTCAGTATTAGGTCCCGTATACGATTTCTTAATTGCCTCTTTTGAAATTTTAGCACTGTTAGTACTCCTGGGCGTGATTTTCTTCTGGACACGCCGAAATATTCAAAAAATAAAACGATTCTGGGCTCGTGAAATGACGAGTTGGCCAAAAAACGATGCCAATTATATCCTTTATTTCGAAATGGTATTGATGGTGTTGTTTCTTACGATGAACGCTGCAGATCTTGCCCTACAGAACGGTGTAGCTTCGGGAGCGTATACCAGTGAAACTGCAAGTCATTATATTCAGGCTGGAGCCTATCCTATCAGTCAGTTTATTGCGCCATTATTTGAAGGAATGGCCGAGGGAACGCTTATCATCATTGAAAGATCTGCCTGGTGGCTCCATATTTTAGGAATTCTGGTGTTTTTGAATTACTTATATTTCAGTAAGCACTTGCATATTATCCTAGCCTTTCCAAATGTGTACTACGGAAAAATAAAGCCTAAAGGACAGTTTAAAAATTTAGATTCGGTTACAAGCGAAGTGAAGTTAATGATGGATCCTAGTGCAGACCCCTACGCAGCTCCAGCCGAAGGAGCAGAAGCACCTGCAAAATTTGGTGCCAGCGATGTGATGGATTTATCCCGAACCCAGTTACTGAACGCCTACACTTGTACCGAATGTGGCCGTTGTACCAGTGAATGTCCAGCGAATATTACGGGTAAAAAATTATCGCCCCGTAAAATTATGATGGATACCCGTGATCGTTTGGTAGAAGTAGGTAAAAATGTAGAAGCCAACGGGGGTGAGTTTAAAGACGACGGCAAGCAATTGTTAGACGATTATATATTAAGAGAAGAGTTATGGGCGTGTACCACGTGCAACGCCTGCGTAGAAGCTTGCCCTGTAAGTATAGACCCAATGAGCATTATTATGGATATGCGCCAGTATCTGGTGATGGAGCAAAGCGCCGCACCCAATGAGCTGAACGTAACCATGACCAATATAGAAAATAACAGTGCCCCGTGGCCATTCAATCAAATGGATCGATTGAACTGGAAAGATGAAGTATAATTAAAAGAGAGTTTCGCCTACGCGGAACATAAGTATGAAAAAGGAAGAGGCAGAAAAATTATTACACGAAAAGGTTGAAGGTGGCGAAACGGTAAGCCCTGTATTGCCCAAAGGGGTTAAAAACTATTTAATAGATATAGACGGCACCATTACCGAAGACGTCCCTAACGAACAACCCGAACGTATGGCAACCTGCGAACCGTTTCCGGATGCTCTTAAGACACTAAACAACTGGTACGACAAAGGACATTTAATATGTTTTTTTACCTCAAGAACCGAAGACCACAGAGAAGTGACCGAAACGTGGTTACAAAAACACGGTTTTAAATACCATTCCCTTTTAATGGGAAAACCCCGTGGCGGTAATTATCATTGGGTAGACAACCATTTGGTAAAAGCCACACGGTATAAAGGAAAGTTTACAGACCTTGTGAATAAGGAAGTGACTATTCAGGTATTTGACGACTAGATAAAACCATCTGTTAACGGATAATCGTTACCAGTACTTTAAAATATATTTTAGTTAGGTTGAGCTTACATGTTCAACCTTCAATGCACAATTTTTAACTAACACCATGAGCGAAACAATCACAGTTCCAACAATGGCCGAATACATGGCGCAAGGCAAAAAACCTGAAGTATTATTCTGGGTGGGCTGCGCAGGAAGTTTTGACGACAGAGCCAAAAAGATCACCAAAGCATTTGTAAAATTACTTCACAATGCCAAAGTAGATTTTGCCGTATTAGGAACCGAAGAAGGCTGTACCGGAGATCCTGCAAAACGTGCTGGAAATGAGTTCTTATTCCAGATGCAGGCCATGATGAATATTGAAGTGTTGAACGGCTACGAAATCAAAAAGGTAGTGACTGCGTGTCCGCACTGTTTTAATACTATAAAAAATGAGTATCCCGGACTGGGCGGGAACTACGAGGTCATGCACCATACTCAATTTTTGAAGTCTTTAATGAATGAAGGCCGATTAAAAGTAGAGGGTGGGAAGTTTAAAGGAAAACGAATTACATTTCACGATCCTTGTTATTTAGGTCGCGCCAATAACGAATATGAAGCACCTCGCGAATTGCTTCAAAAGCTAGAAGTAGAACTTACCGAAATGAAACGTTGTAAGTCCCGCGGATTATGTTGTGGTGCTGGTGGTGCGCAAATGTTTAAAGAGCCAGAACCAGGCAAGAAAGACGTAAATATTGAACGTACTGATGAAGCATTGGACACGAAACCAGATGTGATTGCAGCTGGGTGTCCCTTTTGTAATACGATGTTGACAGATGGTGTGAAAAATTTCAATAAAGAAGATAATGTGGCCGTAATGGATGTTGCTGAAATGATCGCCAGCGCGCAGGATCTATAATTAGCTTTTTTTGAAAGTTAATTCTTGTGTCTCCCTATTGCATTAAGATTCATTAAGAACGTATTCATATGAACAATAGATTCACTAAATATTCTTTATTTCTATTGTTCTTTACACTAATAACTTCACTTTGCGCTCAAGAAGTGTCAGGGGTGTATTATGTAAGAGGCAATAGTCCCGAAGGGGGCACCAATTATGTTCTTTTTCCGGATAATACATTTGTAGTGGGCTATTTTGGCGGCATGATCACCGGAACCTGGAAAAAAGATGGCGATCTCATTTCCTTTAAGAATAGAGTGGAGCCTAAATTTGTTCTGTACGGTAGAACATCAACTATAGTAAAAGACACGGTGAATGTTCGTTTCAACGTACGTGAAAATCAGGGTGTTGCAGTGGGGTTTACAAAACAGGAACCTACATATTTGAAATACGTTTTCAATAAAAACGCCAATTGTTTTTCGTATCCATATATTCACAAGCAAACGGAAAAGGTAACTAATATCTACGTGGCTACTATCCCATACAATTCAGCTTCTAAAACTTCTGCTAGCGCTGTATTTCATTTTCAAAACCCTGAAAATTTCAATGAATTTATCTTAATCAATCTGCCTGACGAATATACTGAAGACATTAACTTTTCAGCCAGAATAGAAAACGATCTTTTATATTTTGACACCAACGTAAAAGGAAGCACAAAACGTCCTTTGGAAAGTCTATCTTAGGAAGATTCATTTTATTTAAAAAACTACACACAAAACTCCATCTTACCCGCTATGCTAGAGTATGGTCATGAGTTTTTTCCTTATGTGGAACAACCCACAGCACAAGACCTAGCACCATTTAATCGTATAGAGCCTACAATACTTAAATATCTGAAAATAGAATTAGTAAAAGGAAGTTTCTTTTATACTACTTGTGAAGAATAGCTGTTCTTTACCAATTCACTAAATAACTATTTAACCAATCTACTAATTTACTACTTCAACTGTATTGCCCCATACCCAGCATCCCATAATTTCTTATTATAAGTTGGAAGCTTGCTGTTGAGCAAAGCATTACCGGTGGCTTTTAACTGTTGCCACTGTGCGTCTAATTCGGTTTTTCTGTCTATGGACGATTGGTTTACACGCGGTAGGCTACTATCAACTTGGTTCATTAAAAATAGATATTCTGCTGTAAATTTATTTTCAAAATTCTCAACGTCGTCGTAAGCTTGAGAGCGGCGTTGAACCATTTGTTCGTCCCAGGCTTCCAGTTCTTTGATTAAAGTTTCACCTTCAGCAACCAGTAGAGGATGTTTTTTTGTTTCCTTTATTCGTTTCAACAATGTAGCTATATCTTCTTGTGCGGTTTTTAAAGTATTTACTTGTTCGTGCATTTGGGTGACATTTTGCTCTACCTCATTCATAAAAGCATTGTATGCAGCAAATTGAGAATCACTAATAGCATAAGAAGGGTTATTTTTAATAGTAATTTGTTTTTTAACAGATTGATCTCTATAGGTTAACGTAGCAGTATATGTTCCAGGGATTACTTTATGACCTCCAAAACCAGCTTCAATATACACGCCGGGAACACCGGGAACAATTGCATGTTGCATATTCCAGACAAAACGGTTTACCCCTTCCTTTTTAGGAAGTAGCGGAGCAGGAGGAGCACCACCTCCGTTATGTGGAATGTAGCTGTCATCTTTTACTGAAGTTAACGTATTGATCACTCTCCCAGCTGCATTTGTAATCGTAAGCGTTACTGCATCTTCTTCAGAAATAGTTGGTAAATAATAATACAATTCTACCCCATTTACCGGATTTACACCTTCAAAATCTTGTGTTCCATTAAAGGAATTGCTACTCATACCGCTTCCCCAGTTTCCATATACAATAGGCTCTGGCTCGTAAAGTTTAAAGTTCTTGTTGTCTTTCTGAAACTGAGACACCAGCGAAAGATTGTCCAAAATCCAAAAAGAACGTCCAGAGGTGGCAACGATCAGATCATTTCTGTGCACCATTAAATCTAAAATAGGGGTAACAGGTAAATTGAGCTGAAACGGTTCCCACGATGCCCCATCGGTAAAAGAAATATATACCCCTAGCTCAGTTCCGGCATATAGAAGTCCTTTTGTTTTTTCATCCTCCCGAACCACACGAGTATGGGCTCCGTCTGGAATACCGCTACTTATGTTTGTCCAGCTTTTTCCGTAATTTGTACTTTTATAAAGCGCGGGCGAGTAATCTCCTAGCTTGTATTTGGTAGTAGCAATATAGACTGTTGCGGGGTCGTGGGAGGAAACTTCAATAGCATTTACAAGAGTTTCACCCAAATCTTTTGGAGTGATATTTTGCCATGTACTTCCGTTGTCTTGTGTAATATGCACAAGACCATCGTCGCTGCCACTATAAAAAACACCAGCTTTGTGCGGAGATTCTACCAGATAACTTATGGTCCCGTAACTTTCAGCTCCCACTGCTTCGTTTGTATAAGGCCCTCCGCCTTTTCCTTGTTTTTCATCTAGATCGCGGGTTAAGTCGGGTGAAAATTCTGTCCAGGTGTTACCAAGGTCGGTCGATTTCAGCACTACTTGCGCTGCATGATAGATAGTTTGTGGTTCGTGCTGAGACCATACAATAGGTGCGTTCCAGTTGTAGAGGTATTTCATATCACGAGCTGCACGGCCTAGATATTGAATAGGTGCAGCCATCACTTGTGTGCTCGCTTTGGTTTCCATATCCAGTACTTCAATAGTTCCCAGGTAACTTCCACCAACCGTTACTTTTGGGTTGTCTTTATCAAATGCCAGAAAAGCACTTTCACCGCCCGCAGCGGCTGTCCAGTCACTTTGAGAAATACTATAGCTTCCAGGGCTCATACTTGCAATTTTTACAGAGGTATTATCCTGTTGTCCGCCATAAATATTATAAGGATACAAGTTGTCTACGTTAATTCTATAAAACTGAGCAGTAGGCATAATATCCTGTGATGACCAGCTTTCACCAAAATTGAATGAAATTGCAGCGCCACCATCATTCGCGATCACCATATTTTTTGAGTTGTTCGGATTGATCCATAAATCGTGATAATCGCCATGAGTTCCTGTAATACGGTCCCATGAGTTACCACCGTCTTTGGAACGAAGGGCAGGGGCGCTAAGGACATATACAGTTTCTTCGTCATTAGGGTCTATATATAGTTCTATATAATACCATGCACGTTGGGTTAATCTATTATCGCCACTTATTTGTGACCAGCTTTTACCTGCATTGCTGGACCTATACAACCCACTTTGATCTGTTTGGGTATCACTTTCAATAAGTGCATAGACTGTGTTGCTATTACTTCGGCTCACGGCTATTGCCATTTTACCTAATTCCTTTGGGAGTCCATTTTCCAGACGTTCCCATGTTTCACCAGCATCTGTGCTTTTGTAGAGTCCACTGCCTTCGCCGCCGCTTATTATTTTCCAGGGTGTACGCTGGTGGTGCCACATGGCGGCGTATAGTACTTGCGGATTATTATAATCCATGGATAATTCGGCTGCACCTGTAAAGTTGTTGACGAATAGTGTTTTCTTCCACGTAGCACCACCATCTGTAGATTTGTAAACACCTCGTTCTGCAGTAGGGCTAGGATATTTTCCTTGTGCTGCGACATATACAATGTCTGGATTTGTAGGATGAATAACGATCCTTGATATTTGTTCGGTAGGCTTTAACCCAATATGCTTCCATGTTTTTCCTGCATCGGTAGATTTATAGACCCCATCACCATACGAAGTCATCACTCCGCGAATAGCATGCTCTCCCATGCCTACATATATAATGTTTGGATTACTTTCTGAAACCGCTACTGCCCCTACGGTTCCGGTTTTAAAAAAACCATCACTTATATTGTTCCAATGTGCGCCAGCGTCTTCGGTTTTCCAGAGTCCGCCACCTGTAGTGCCCATATAATAGGTAAGCGGATCGTCTACCACTCCGGAAGCTGCTACTGAACGCCCTCCACGATATGGGCCGATATTTCTGTATTTCATTGGAGAGAAATACGCTTCAACTTCTTGCCCAAAAATTGTGAGTGTAGCAAATAAAAATAATAGGAGGGAAGTACTGCGTTTCATAGTTTTTTGTTTGGTTGCTTAAAAATAAATGAAAAGGAGGGAAATACCACACACTAAATTAGTTGAAGGTGTTAAAGTTTCAGAAATGAAAAGGAATCTCATGCAACCCCGTTAAATAAAACATAAACACAGCTATACTTTTGTTTTGCGACAAGCTTTACCGTATTTTAAAACAAAAAACTATGAGTGAAGTAAAAGCATACGGTGCAAAAGAACAAAAAGCAGACTTAGAACAAATGACCATTGAACGTCGCGATCTACAACCAGACGATGTTCATATTAAAATTACCTACTGCGGGGTATGTCATAGCGATATCCATACCGTTCAAAACGACTGGGGAAATTCGAAATACCCTGTGGTGCCAGGCCATGAGATCATCGGCAAGGTGCTGGCTGTTGGTGATAATGTTTCAAACTATAAAGAAGGAGATTTAGTAGGCGTAGGGTGTATGGTAGATTCCTGCCGTGATTGTAGCGCCTGTGAAGATGATCTGGAGCAATTCTGTGAAAAAGGAATGGTTGGCACGTACAACGGAGCTAACAAACACCTTGGAGGACATACCTTTGGTGGCTACTCACAGGAAATTTTAGTGCATCAATACTATGTACTTTCTATTCCTGAAAATCTGGAAGAAAAAGCGGTAGCACCCTTACTTTGTGCAGGAATTACAACCTTTTCTCCCTTAAATCATTGGGGAGTGAAAAAAGGAGATAAGGTGGGCGTTATAGGTTTAGGCGGATTGGGTCATATGGGAATTAAATTCGCTGCTGCGATGGGCGCTAATGTTGTTATGATCACAACCTCACCAGACAAAGCAGGCGATGCAAAACGCCTGGGAGCAGACGAAGTACTTATTTCTAAGAATGAGGACGATATGGAAAAACACAAAGGCTCTTTCGACTTTTTACTGAATACCGTACCCGTAGGTCACGATATTAATCCGTATCTGGAATTACTGAAACGTGATAGCACCATGGTACTAGTAGGAGCTATTGAACCTTTAGACAAAATGCACGGTGGAAATCTTATAATGGGTAGAAAGCGTGTTGCAGGATCGCTCATTGGAGGAATTAAAGAAACACAGGAAATGCTGGATTTCTGCGGAGAGCACAACATTGTAAGCGACGTAGAGATGATCGAAATGAAAGAAATAAACAAAGCCTACCAGCGTGTTCAGGATAGCGATGTAAAATATCGATTCGTTATCGATATGGATTCGTTGCAGTAAAACAAACTTCATAAAATAAGAGTCCTAAAGTATATAGGCCAAAGTTCATAGCGATTGCGTTATAACAGACCGTACTTATAGAGCTGTATGAAGCAGATGCATTATTGGAACCACAACTACTATCAAAGAGCTTATGTAATAAAAAAGCTGAGCGGGAAGTAGTTGTAAGACAAGCTACTGGCATAAATTGGTGAGTTTATAAGGTACAATTGAAAATTGCTTTTTCTAATGAAGTAAAATTTCGATAACTTTATAAACTCACCAATTTTAAGTTTTATTCGTATGCCTATACACTCCCGAAACCTCTGTTTTACCTTGTTTCTTCTCAGTTCAATTGCTCTTTTAGCACAAGACTTTCAAGCCTTTCAATACCGAAATGTTGGGCCATTACGCGGCGGTCGTGTTACTGCAGTTACCGGTATCCCAGATATTCCCGGGACCTTCTTTTTAGGAGCCACAGGAGGTGGCGTATGGAAATCTGATGACTATGGAACTACATGGAAGAATGTGTCCGATGGATTTTTTGAAACCCCATCCATCGGAGCTATAGAAGTTGCTCCTGAACGTTCGAACATAGTCTATGTAGGAACGGGTTCTGACGGGTTAAGAAGCAATGTAATTAGTGGGAAAGGTGTTTACAAATCGGTGAATGGTGGAACTTCCTGGGAACATATTGGACTTAGAAATACCGGGCAAATTGGTGCTGTTGAAATTGACAGAAAAGATCCGAATACTGTGTATGTCGCAGCTATTGGTAACGCTTTTAAAAATAATAAGGAGCGTGGCATCTATAAAACGGAAGATGGGGGAGCATCCTGGAAGCAAATACTTTTTATTTCAGAAGAAACAGGGTTTTCAGATCTGGAAATTCATCCTAAAAAAAATGATGTACTCTACGCAGCAGCCTGGAAAGGACAACGTAGGCCGTGGACCATTATCTCAGGCGGAACCAATGCCGAAGGAGGTATTTATAAATCTAAAAATGGCGGGAAAGACTGGGAGAAATTAAGCAATGGGTTGCCTACAGGGCTCATTGGTAAAATAGATTTAGCCGTTTCAGCAGCCAACCCTAAAGTACTCTATGCGGTTATTGAAGCTGAAGATACAGAGCGTGGTCTCTATAAATCTGAAGACGAAGGGAAGTCGTTTGTACACGTTTCAGATGATGTTCGTTTAGTAAACCGCCCCTTTTATTACACCAATGTAGAGGTAGATCCCAACAATGAAAATATTGTTTTCTCCATGGCAAATCCGGGGTTAAAATCTGTTGATGGTGGTAAAACCTGGACTTATTTTGAGGTGCCACATGGCGATAACCATGATATCTGGTTAAATCCCAACAATTCAGATTTATTGATTCAAGCCAATGACGGTGGTGCAAATGTAAGTCATAACGGAGGAAAAACGTGGTCTACACAATTTAACCAGCCTACTGCAGAGCTGTATCAGGTTGAGGTGGATGACCAGTATCCGTATTGGTTGTATGCCGGACAACAGGATAATAGTTCTACGATTGCTGTACCTAGTTTTCCACCCAGTTCTGTTCAAAATCCGGAAACGGGTTGGCTTATTAACACAGGAGGATGTGAAACCGGACCCGGAGTGCCGAAACCAGGAGATCATAATATTGTATATGCAAATTGTAAAGGGAGGTTTAGTGTGTTCGATAAACGTACAGGAACCGAAAAAGGATATTACGTAGGAGGTGCTAATATTTATGGACACAATCCAAAAGATTTAGAATATCGTTTTCAACGCGTAGCACCAGTTCACGTGTCTCCTCACAATCCGGATGTGGTGTACCATGGCTCACAATTTTTACATAAAACCACCAATGAAGGTTTAGCCTGGGAAACTATTTCGCCAGATTTAACAGCATTCGAAGCCAACAAACAAGTAAATTCCGGAAGCCCTATAACACGGGATATTACAGGAGAAGAATACTACAGTACTTTATACTCCATTAGAGAATCTACCCTGGTGGAAGGGTTAATCTGGACCGGTTCTAACGACGGTGTTGTCTCGGTTACAAAAGATGGTGGAAAAAGCTGGAGTACTGTAACCCCCAGCAGCCTTCCAAAAGGGGGAAGGGTAGAGTCTATAGCGCCCTCGTACTTTAATCCTGCCAAAGCCTATATTGCCGTAGATTTACACTTACTTGGCGACCCTAAACCGTACCTCTATAAAACTGAAGATTACGGACAATCTTGGGAGTTGCTTAGCAATGGAACCAACGGAATTCCGTCCGATTTTACGACACGGGTACTTCGGGAAGATCCAGAGCGTGTTGGGTTGCTGTATGCAGGAACAGAGTTTGGTGTGTTTATTTCGTTTAATGACGGAGCGACATGGATGCCGTTTCAACAAAACTTACCCGTGACACCTATTACCGATCTTAAAATATTTCGTGGCGATTTAATCGTGAGTACCATGGGACGCGGGTTCTGGATATTAGACAACATTACTGCGCTACGTCAGCCAGAATTAAACTCGTTAAGTACCTCTCCGGTATTGTTTAAGCCAGATACTACTATCCGATATCGCTACCCAACTGTTAGAGGTATTTCTGGTCTGCAATACCCAAGTACCAGTGTAACTATCGATTATTTTATTCCGAAGGAGTACAAAGGAAGTGTGCAACTGGATATTTTAGATGAAGACCGAAGAAACATCACCACTATTTTAAGTGATAGCACCTTATTGAAAGCGTTGGCCGCATCTGCTATTAAAACAGATACCGTTAAAACAGAAGTACAAGAGCAAGAGGGGGTAAGCGACGTAACTATTGTTGAAGATATGCAATTGAGCCAGATCTTTCGCTATACCGATGAAAAATTAAGCTCAGAACCGGGGTTACATCGATTTAACTGGGATTTAAAACAACGTGGTGCCTGGGATAAAAATATAAAAAGACGCTACAAAAGAGGGCCCATGGTAGCCCCTGGAAATTATATTGCCAGACTAACGGCTGGGGGAAAAACATTTGAGCAACCGTTCATCATTGTGCCTGATCCAAGAGTGCTTGCCGAAAATTTTACCGTTGCGGATATAAAAAAGCAGTTAGCATTTCAAAATAAGGTACTTTTCCTGCTTTCTGAAGCTAAGCAACTTGAAAACGAATTGGAAACACAATTGAAAGACTTAAAAGCCAATAATGCAAGTTCAGATCCTGGTACCATCGCAACCCTGGAAAGCAATTTAAAACAACTTAAAAACGATGAAGGTGCCTATCCGCAACAAATGCTTGTTTCACAGATTGGCTACTTATACAATATGGTAAGTCAAGCCGACCAACTACCAGGGCAAGAGGCCAAAGACAGATATGAGGAGCTAAGCATTCAGCTTGAAAAACTAAAAAGTTAATCTGGGCAAATTCCGCTTTTTAATGAAATCTCCTGAAACTGTTTCCAGATACGGTCGTTGAATCCTTTTGGGGAAAACTTGAATACTAGGGTAGCTTCGTTGGTTTCTTCACAATAGTCTTGAGTTATACGGGCGTGTAAATACATCATTTTTTGAGTGTAGCGTCCTTCAAAAAGATGTACGGTACCTATAAATTTTGTTGTAGCGCTAGTTGTAAGAAGGGTTGATGTAGGTAAAATAGTGGTTCCATTATTTCGGTTTTTAATGTCCAGCAAACCGTCAAAATAATAGTTCAGGTAGGTTTCTAGCTCTTGTAAAGTAAGCGGAGCTGGGGTTTTTACGTTCCAGACAAATAGGTAAGACCAGAACTCAGGGCTTTCCGTTTTTCCCCACCCAGGAGGAAAAACGGCTTCTTCAATCCCTTCCAACGGAATTTCTCTGGCAAAACCAATGGGAAAGGGAAAAAACTCCGATTTCCATTCGGTCTCTGTAAAAAATGATTCGTGCTCTTTTTCTTCTTGTGCATAAAAGAACTGTGTTGTAAGCAAACACACGATTATTGTGATGATTTTAGTTTTCATAGAAGGTGCTTAAAACTGTAAAGTTACATCAAATACAATAGCCTCAGAGATGGAGTGCTCTTTTACCATATTATTGTGCACAATTCCCCAGCGGGTGCGATCTATTTTAAACTGAGTGGTGAGTTGCTTTGTTTCGGGATTTGCTACAGCCCAGAATTCTATGGGTCTTGTTTTGTCCTTAATCGTAAGATCGGCCAAGATTTTATGCTGGTTGTTTTCGGTGAAATACTCTACAGAGGTAATGATTAAATATGCCTTCGGAAAGCGACTCACATCAAAAAAATCTTGATTTCGTAAGTGCTCCACAGGACCAATGCCATCAAGGTATTCCTGATTTGAGATGGTGGTCATATCAATTTCAAAACTTCCTCCTTTTATATTTTCATCTACTGTGGTAAGCGTTCCTTCTTTAAAGTGGACCGTGCCGTTGTGCTCGCTCATTAAGAAAGTGTAGGTGCCTTTCCAGTTAATAGTACTTTCTGCTGTGTTTAACTGATACGTTTTTTGTGATTGACCAGTTACCGTAAGACTGGTTAAAATGATGAATGTAATTAATACGTGTTGCATAATGTTATAGTTTAGATTTTGAAGTAAAACTATTCCAGTACCATTATAAAAGTGTCAAAAGAATGTAAAAGAAGTGTCAACAGCTGTGAAAATTGAGCAAATTGCATGTTATTTGCAGTAATGAAGAAGTTATTTTATACATACCTCTGGGCTTTCAGCATGAGTTTAATGTTTCTGGCAGGTACTTCCTGTACTTCAAAAAAGGCAGAAACAGACACGGCCCAAATTAAAGTTGCGTTGCGAGCTGTGGGAAATCAGTTATTACATTCCCAAAACGATACAACTTCTTTGGTAGTACCCATTGTAAAGAAATCCCCTTTTTTATTTGAGGTGGCTTTTGAAAAACCAGTAACGTTTGATCCGGCCGATTTAAACCAGATCACAGCATCGGTTTTTGAGACCGCCCATCTTCCGGATAATTATCTCGTTGAAGTACTGCAATGTGAAGACGGCGAAGTTGCTTACAGTTATAAAGTAGCTGGTCAATCTGAAAAAAACATAATTCCCTGCGGGGGAAGAATTATTCCAATGGGGTGTTATACCCTACAAATAAAGTTCGCTAACATAACCACACCTTCAGCAAACAGCACTTTGTTTTATAGTCTTGTCTTTTTAGTACTGCTGTTTTTGGGGGTAGTGTTTTATAGTAAATACCACGCATTTCATTCTAATAAAGAAACTAATGTGGGAACTACCTTAGGGCATTTCAGTTTTTATCCTGAACAGAACAAACTGGTAAAAGAGGCGCTTGAAATTCCACTTACCCAAAAAGAATGTGAGTTGCTGGCCATATTTATAGAGTACCCCAATCAGGTGATAAAACGGGAAGAACTTACCAAAAGAGTATGGGAAGACAATGGAGTGATTGTTGGCCGAAGCTTAGACACCTACATTTCTAAACTCCGCAAAAAACTGGAGGACGATAAAACCATTAAAATTACGAATGTTCACGGAGTAGGGTATACCTTGAAAATTGATGAATAAGTACCGCGTACTACTCTTTGTTATTTAAATATAAAAACTATCGTTCATTGTTACCCACAGTACAAGGACAGTCGCTTATAGCCTGAAGAAAATCAAGACCAATTGTAATAGAATGTGTACCTGAGTTGTAGTTCGTAAGTTCGTTTAAGGTTAGTTGGTATGCGTACGAGAAGTATATGATTGATTTTTTAATACCAATCATGGGGCCAATACTTAAGGGTTTCATAATTTGATCGTTTAAAAATCGATAAGATGCTCCTACCCAATAGTAATCATTATCTCTGTTAAATTTACGGTACTTCAAATTAATATCTGTACTGGAGCGTTGGTCACTAGCAAATAGCTGAAAGAATGCCGATGGCTCTAACTGTGAATGATTTTCACCTTTAATTACATATCCCGAATACAGCTGAAAGTTCAATAAACTTTGTGGCTCAAATCCAGTAAAGTCCCGGGTATCCTTTTGAAGTAAGTTATTGGCATTTAGACTTAAAAAAAAGGTATTTATTCTGTAGAGGGCACCTACATCGAAATTGACATTTGTAACCTGTCGATTATCAGTTACAGTGGGATCTATGATGGGTATATCGTACGTAGGTTCAAAATTTTCAATATCAATTTTAAAACTATTCATGTTGTAGGATATCCCTAGCGATAAGTATTGCTTCGTCTTGTAATCCAGGATAAGGTGGTGTGCATAGGACAGCTTAAACCCCTGCTGTCTTGTGTTTCCATTTTTGTCGTTATACATAGAAAAACCAGCCCCTGTTTGATTTCCAATTCTAATATCTGCATAGAGCGCTTGATTCTGGGGTGCATTTTTTATACCAACCCATTGCACTAATCCATTAGCTCGAATTCTGAAATTATCTCCAATCCCTGCAAAGGTTGGAGATACTACAAAATCATTATCGGCTAAGTACTGGCTAAAAACAGGTAGGTTTAATTCTTGAGAATAACTTTGAACTGCCAGTAGAATAATTATATATTTTATAAATTTTCTCATAAGAGTAGGTTTAATTTGGGGATTACTGCTAGTATTATTTGTTATCTATAGAGGGTAAAATGGCCGACAAATTCACTGTTGTTACCATCGTTTAGGAGTACCACAAACCAATAATCACCTGTTGGCAACTCTTGTCCGTTATAGGTTCCATCCCAAGATTCACCTATTTTAATAACGGCCACTTTGCGACCATATCTATCATAGATTGACGATTCCAAATTCGGATAATTTTCTGCACAACCTGGAGCCCAGGTATCGACGACACCATCGTTATTTGGGGTAAAGTAATTAGGAATACAAATAGGTATAAACTCCATAACAATAGTTGCTTCTCGAGTACAGCCACTACTATCAGTTACGGTAATGACATAGGTTCCAGATTCTGTTATTGTAAATATGTTAACCCAGCCATAATCTTCATCATTCAGGGTAAATTGATTGCCACCTGTACCTCCTGTAGTAATTGCGACGATCTCATTTAATCCGCCAGGTTCCAGATTGAGCGTAAGAGGGTCAAAGGCCTCTATATCAAAAAAGTCTGTAGACCGAATACATCCATTGGTGTGTCTTACAAGAATATAATTAGCTGTACTAGGAGGAAGGTTGGTAAATACATTGCTGGTTTGGTAGGGACCTCCGTTTAAAGAGTAATCAAGTTGCGATGTATCTGTTTCATCTTCATCTACAGTTACGGTTACTACATTTCCAGGCATATTATCGACACATACATACGTTACATCAACAAGTGGATCAAAAAGTGCTGCATCAGGGAAGGTAATATTCCATTCAGACTCACAGCCTTCGCTATCGCGCACATAGACAATATGGTCGCCTCCACCTAAATTAGAAAAGTCGAAATTTGTCTGATCTATACCTCCTGTAATATACTGGCCATTAGGATCATCCAGGGCAACGCTATAAGGGGGTGTTCCTCCAGAAATTTCAATACTGAAAGAACCATCAAGTTCCCCTTCACATATTTCAGGGAAAATGGAGTCTGGAACAATTGAAATAACTACAGCCTCAGGTTCGGTAATATCAAAATTAAAAGTAACAAAGCACCCCAGCTCATCCTGAACAATAACATCATAATTTCCGGGAGGTAAATTGTTAAATGTAGACGTATCAAAAAATTGATCCAGATTAGGAGAAATCGCGTACTTGATAACTCCGGTTCCTCCGCTTGCGTCAATTATTATAGATCCGTCGTTCTCACCGTTACATCGTACGTTATTTATGGTATAATCAACATCAAGTGCTGTAGAAGGTTCCGTAATAGTTATCGTATCTGAAGTTGCATTACAATCGCCACTTTCAACATAAACTACATAGACACCTGCTGGAAGTTCAATAAATACACCGGGGCTTGGTTGTATTGCCGGAATCGTATTTCCACTGGTATCCTGCAGGGTGTACACATAATTCCCTAAACCACCCTGAGCAGTTGCGACAATAATTCCATTCTCATCTCCTACACAATTAATTGTAGGGTTGGTTGCATCTAATAGAATTTCTAAGGTAGGTAGTGGATCTATCGTAATGTCATTCGAAACATTTGAAATACAGCTATTCGCATCTCTTACATAATAGTTGTAGGTGCCTTCAGGAACTGGGAAGGTGATCGATGTTGTAAATGACCCTAAAATTGTACTAAAATCTGAAACGTCACTATACTCATAAGGCCCTGTTCCTCCTGTTGCGCTTAGGGTAAGTGTAGACTCTGTTAAGCAGGTTTGTGTACTTTCCACAACCAAAGCTGGAGAAACTTCAGTAGGCTGTTCTATAGTGATGTCTAAAGAAATAAATTCACAATCGTAGCCATCTGTAATTTTTACCTGATATACTCCTGCACCCAAGTCTGTAAAAACATTCGATGCCTGTGGCCCGGAACTGCTAGTAGTAGGTGAGAGGGTAAGTAGTGTATAAATATAATTTGATCCCTGTCCACCAGATACAAGATTGGCAGTAATGGTCGCATCCTGATCACCAAAACAAGCTAACAGCGTTGTACTAGGGTCGAAGGTTGCAGTGATAGGGGTAGGCGCTTCTAACTCTAGTGTATCGGAAGCAATACATCCTTGTGCATCTCTCACATTAACAGTATAGATTCCTGCTCCTAAACCAGTAAAGGTATTTGATGAAGAATACGGTACAGAAGCAGCTCCTGTTAATTCGTACTCGTAAGGACTGGTTCCGCCAGTTGCCACCGCAGTAATAGTTCCACGGTCATTAGTACAGGTAACATTCGATGTTTCTGAAGCAACTAATGCTAATGGTGTTAGAGGAGCATCGATATGTACCACATTGGAAAGGGCATCGCAAAACGGTGTATCTGTTTCAATAACAGCAACACTGTAATTTCCAGATCCCAGTCCGGTAATAAGCTGTGGGTCTGAAGCCGTATTGGTAGCAATCACACCACCAACCGGAACCCCAGCACCGTCAAGTAACTGATAGGTGTAATTCCCTGTGTAGCCAGTAATGGTTAGCTCTAAAACCCCATCGGTATCTCCAAAGCAATTATTATCTACCGTTGGTACAATAACAGCATCTATTAAGTCGAAAGGAGGTACAACCAAAGGAAGCGTTAAGAAATAACAATCGGTGTCAAGATCATTCACCTGAAAGTAGTAGGTGCCCGGACCTGGAATATCAAACAGTGGGGAAGCCTGTGGTACTCCACTAGGTAACATTTGATAGGTAAAATTCCCGGAACCACCCGTAACATCAATCTGTACAGTCCCTGAATTATTACAATCTATTGGCGTTACAGTGGTGAAAGCGGTAGCTGTGATCTCTGGTAACGGATTAACAACAACGGTATCCGTTGCAATACATCCATTCTCATCTTTAGCGTAAATTGGAATATTTTGTACAGCTCCGGTATCAACAATTTCGAATGTATTAGTGGTAAAATAATTTATACCATTAATACTGTACAGATAGGGCGCAGTACCTCCGGCTTCTGTAATGGTTAAAATAGCTGTATTGATTGTATTATCTGGGGCACAGGCAAAATCTGTTATCATACCTGTAACTGTTAAAAGTGCTGGTTCTCCAATAACTGCATCTTCAGTTGCAACACAATCTCTTCCGGAGGTAACCTGTATCGTATAGGTACCTGCAGGTAAACCTGTAAATATATTTGACGTTTGTTGTGGTACTACAATAGGTGCAGTAATTTCATACAGATACACTGGATTATCATTTCCTGGTAAAAGGTCCACAGTTACCACCCCGTCATTACCGGCATTACAGCTTACATCTGTAGTGCTTGTAGTAAACGTTACTGGTGTAGCTGCATCCAGGGTTATAGAAACATCAGTATCGCAAGTAGTAGTTACATCAGTAATTGTTACTGTGTAGGTACCCGAAGGTACTCCAGAAAATACATTTCCTGTTAAAACAATAGACGGTGGATTTGGAGTAATACTATAAGCATACGTACCCGAACCTCCGGTGGCTGTAACCGTAATCTCTCCATCATCATCATCACAACTAGGAACTCCGGTGACTGCTGGTGTGATACCTAAAGGAGGTTCGATTGTTATGGTCTCTAAATTCCCACATCCATTCGCATCTCTAACTTCAACTGTATGGGTGCCAGAAGCTAAATTCTGAATGGTAAAAGGCGGTGTTTGAGTCTGAAACGTTCCACCATCAATACTAAAACTATACGGTGGTATTCCGGCTGTTGGTAACGTAACATCAATTTCAAAAGCTCCTTCATCGGTATCACATTGATTTGAAACTGCAATAGCAACAACAGGTGAAGGATCCATTGGAACAACAGTTGCTGGACTCGAAATAATACAACCATATGCATCTAGTACGTGTACATAATACGTTCCGGCATCGACATTAAACGTACTTGGAACATCCCAGTTAGGATCTGTAATCAAAGGTGCTCCGGGCGTTGTTGTAATTTGGTACAAATACGGAGCTGTTCCATTTTGACCAATAGCACTAATGAGCCCTGAATTAGGGTTACAATTTGCATTATGATCTACTGAAACAGATAGCTCGAGAGCTATGGTAGATTCTGTTATATTGAAAGGAGTCGTTGCGATTCCACAACCCACGTTAGGCCCCGTGGTTTCTGAAATTAAAACAATATAGTTGCCAAATGGTAAGGGCCCCAGGTTGGCTACAGATAGTGTGCCGCCAGCAGGAACCGTTCCTGAACCATTGATACCTGTTGTTTGTAATGTTAATTCATCCAGTATATCGTAGTCCACGTCTACCGGGAATCCATACATACTATTTATATCAAAAGAAACATTTCCATCGGCACTTCCGGTACACGTAATATTATTTGCTGTTAGTGCTGTAGCTGTCAGGGTTGAGTCTGTAGGTATGGGGGTAGTTGCAGGCTCATAATAACTACACATAGTAGATTCATCATATACGATGAATGTATAGGTTACTCCTGGTAACAAGCCAGTAAATCTTGTTGAAGCACTCATAGGTGGGTTTTCAGGTTGCCAAGCACCCGCTGGAAGCGGATATACAGTGCCAGGTCCCTGATAAATTGCAAACCAAAATGGCCCCGTACTTCCCAAAGTTGAACTTACGGTTACTACAGCTTCCCCTCCATTAGTACAATCTACTGTTGTGTCTATGGTAATGTCTAAATCTGTAGGTGGGGAGGCCACCAACACATCCTGAATTAATACCGAACAACCATTCGAATCGATAACATCAATTTGATACAATCCAAAATCAATTACATCAAAAGTCACGGGAACCAAACCGGTGGCTCCTAAAACAGAATTCGAATATCCAGTACCAGTAACATAGTAATCGTAAGGTGCTACACCTCCGGTAACCCCATTAATGATGATTTCCCCTTGTGAAACTCCTCCAGGCTCACACGTGATATCCACACTATCGAAATCTACTAGTATAGGATCTGGCTCACTAATAGTAATAGTGTCTGTGTCGCTACAAGAATTTGCATCGGTTAACGTAACTGTATAGTTTCCAGCAGGAAGTCCAGAAGTTTGAGTTCCGTAATCTGTGCCGGTTGTATTATTAAAAACATTAATCAGGAACGGTGGCGTACCTTCATTAGGATCATAAGTAACAGTAATAGCCCCATTAGAATCCCCATGACATAAAATATCCTGGGTTTGTGCCACTACATCTAATGCCGGTAGGGAAATTGGGTTGATGGTAATAATATTCGATTCGGCCATACAGCCACTAGCATCTGTAACCTGAAACTGATATGTGCCTGCTGTACCTGTTGTATAGATAAATGGTGACCCGGTTGCTCCTAAAGGTGTATAGGGAGCTCCGGAAATAGATACTTCATACGTATATGGTGCAACACCCCCTACAAAAGTTCCCGTAATAATTGCATCTGGTGTAGCAGTACAATCTAAGTCTTTTGTTAAGACTGCATTTACATTTAATTGTCGTGCAATTACTTCGGCAGGTAGTGTTAATTCACATCCTAATGCATCACGCACGGTAACTACGTATGTTCCCGGTATTAAACCGGTAAAAATATTACTTGATTGAAATGGGGCGCCATTAAGGCTATATTCAAAAGGAGCAAGACCTGAAGTAACCGTAACTTCTATAGTAGCACCATTACTAGCATCATAACAAAGGTCTGATGTTGGGCTAATGGATGCTATCACAGGATCTGGAATACTTAGATCAAAATTTTCAGAGGCAGTACATCCATTGCTGTCTTCTACAGTAGCTGTGTACGTTCCACTCTGTGTTAAGTTCGCAAAAGTATTGTTGGATTGTGGGGGTAATACAGTTGCATCTGGCAGGGTAAGTGTATATATGTTTCCACCCCAGCCACCTGTGGTATTCAACACAACACTACCACTTTCCAAACAAGAAATAGGGCCCACATCCAATGTCAGGGTCAAAGGAGCTGAAGGTCCTTCAACAAGTACCGAATCGGTAGCTTCACAATTTGTTACAGTGTCGGTTACAACTATAGTATAGGTTCCTGCAATCAGCCCGTTAATTACAACCGGAGAGGTTCCTGGAACAGGTGGGTTTCCGTTTATGGAATAGACAAAAGTAGTTGTTCCTGAAACAATAAATTGAACAGAACCATCGGCATCGTTAAAACAGGATACGTCATTTATAGGCTGTCCAACAACTGTCAATCCAGGAAGTGGCTCAATTGTATAGGACTCATTATAAGTACATTCAAAAGCATCTTTTACTTCAAAAGTATACGTTCCGGGATCCAACCCTGCAAATGTTGTTGATGTCTGGTAAGGTGTAATTGCGTTAACAGGAGCAATTATTCTATACTCTAGTGGTGCAACTCCACCTGTTGTTCCTGTTATGGTAACTGTTGTTGTGTTTGTTGGACAGGTAAGTGGTGTATTGCTAAATGTTAGATCTGTTGGAGGATCTAATGGGAGTATGGTAATTTCGTTAGTAACAAATGTACAATCATTTGCATCCTTTATAACTGCTGTATAGGTTCCTGGATTAAGTCCGGTAAATACTGGACTTGCTTGAAAATTTGTACCATCAATACTGTACGTATATGGAGGAGTTCCACCAGTCACTCCAGTTACTGTAATTGTTCCTGTAGCTACACAGGAATAGGGGGCTGTTAATTCTAGTGTACCATCTATAGGTGTCACAGAGTCAATAGTAATAGATTGCGGATCACTATAGCATGCTTGTCCTCCAAAGGTATATTCAACCACAATAGAATAGTTTCCTGCGGTAAGTCCTGTAAATACTGGTGAGTTAAAGAAGGTGAGTCCGCCATTAATACTATAGCGTAAGCTGTTTCCGTTCGGATTTGTAACGTTAATTGTTATAGATCCGGTATCGCCTGGATCTGCACATAGAATATCTGTTTTAGTTACATCAAATTCCGGAGGCAAGGCAGCTTCAACGGTAACAGTAGTGTTGGCACTACAATTATTAGAGTCTACAACCATAATATTATAGACACCAGGAGTAGTGACCACAACTTGCGGATCTGTTTGGAAGACAGTGGTACTGTTTATAAAATAGAAATAAGGGGGAGTACCACCAACAGGATATATAGTAATTTCTCCGTCTGTACACGTTAGAGGTTTCGTAATTGCGGCAGTAACTGTGAGTAGGGGGGGCTCAATTATTGTTATATCTTCTGAATACGTACAGCCATCTTCTGTAGAAACATTCGCAGTATAGGTTCCGGGATTTAAATTTTCAAATATGTAGTTATTCTCAGTAATTGGACCTACACTGTTTATAAGTGTCCCTCCCTGATATAAGGCGAAGAAGTATTGCGGCTCTACATCGTTAGCTGCCAGGTGAATATTCCCCTTATCACCATAACATAATGGCTGATTGATAATGGTAGAAACAGTGAACTGTCGTTCTCTTACAAGAACGTCTGGTACCGTAAAGACACAAGCATTTGTAGGCACTCCTAATTGCCTAACATACACGGTGTATAATCCGGGAGTAGTAACTGTAAAGATGTTACTGGCCTGGTATGTTATGCCATCAAGACTAAATTCATACCCACTGGGCACATTCCCCACAGTAATAGTTCCGGGTGTTGTACATATAATATCTGTTACTGAAACGGTAGGGTCTAATAAATTTTGGTATACATTAAAATAAAACTGATTAAAACACCCCCCCTGATAGTTTATCGTGAGCCTAAACTGTCCCGCTGTATTTGCAAGATAATCTGTGCCTGTTGCTACTTGATTCCAAGTACAAGAATTATCTTCATTCGCACAGTCTGAGTTAGGGACTGGAGGACAACTACTTTCATCCAGTTGCTCCCAGATGATAGAAATGGCACCAGCCAAATCCACAGAGAGATCTCGGGAGTCATTAACACCACATAAAAATATATTAGGCAATAATTTCCCATCATTTGGACATGTAACTACTTCATCTGCATATGGAATAATAGGGTTTGTGACATTGGCACCATAAAGAGTTACATTAAATTGTTCCACAATAGATCTACACGGTGCTATGGCTGTATTAAATGAATAGTAGGTCCCTGTTGCTGTCACAGTAATAGTTTGTGTAGTACCTATTACAGGCGTACCTGTTGGACTGGTAGACCATGAGTAAGTATCGTATCCATCTGCTGCAGTTAGATCTACGCTTTCTCCACAGAGTATTTCTTCTTGCGTAAACACACAATCATCAAGATCTGCCAAGAAATTTGTTGCCTGAGGCACCAATAAACAACCTGTATTACTATTAACACTTGGGTCGTCTGTAATTATAAATGTTGGATTTAAAGTTCCCTGGTACGTTGCAAAGGCTTGGTTATTGATAATATTAGAACAGGCTTCTGCTAATTGCTGACAGGTATCGACTACCTGTACTTCGATACGCAATTCTGTAACTGGATCATTTTCTTCAACCAGATAATCTTCTACAGCAAATACAATTTCTCTTGTTCCAGCATTATAACTTTGGACAGTTACGCCAGGAGGGAGTACTAAATCGGTGGGATGGTTATAAATTATGTTGATTGGAAGGATATCTCTAATCGTAAAGTTTTGAGCATCATCGTTTCCTGTATTTTGAAAGCCAATTACATAATTAAGTTCCTGACCAAGATCAACAGTCTGGCCTCCAATATTATTTCCGAATTCATCTTCAACAATTTTTGTTAGCACTATATTGGGTTCAATAATTTCAACAGCAAACGCAAATAAGTATTGAAAATAGGTGTCTCCGCTAGTCTCTAACGTAACGGTAGCAGAGGTATCACCGTTCGCAATTACAGTATTCCCGGGGTTAGGAACAGACATAACTCCGGTATCAAAGCCTAAGGTGTTGGTACTATTCGGAACTCTGTTGTCAACAGGGGTAGCACTTAAATCGGTTACTGAACTATTAAAAAAGTTAGCTACGGGCCGATCTACTGCTGAAAGATTCACCCCATTTAATTTCATCCGGTCGTTTAAGATTGGCTTATCGCCTTCCAAGGTTGCAAAAGCTAAGTTTGCTCTTACAGGTGCAGGTGCAGGAACTGTTCTGAAACCAGAGACTGGAATGTCTACGGTCTCATTGTTTCCAGGGACACTTATAGCACTAAACCCATCGAAACTTGTGATAGATTTACCAGGTAATGTAGGATCTTCATACACTACAAAAAGCGACCAACCAGCTGAATTTCCTGTATTATTCCCATTTAGCCCGGTTTCACCTAACAAACTGGATACATTAGCCACTGTATAGGTTCCTATGTTATTTGCCAGTCCGGTTACAATGGTAGTTACATCTGCAAAGCACGCATATGGAAAACTATCCCCATTATCTACTGTAGTGCCATTCGCATCAAATATTATAGTTCCCGTTATATCATTATAACCTCCCGTGGGTCCCTTGAATTTTACATTGGTAATAGGTTCATTCCCTTTTGTAACTGCACCCCAATACAAACTTGCATGCTTTATTTCATAACAATTTGGATTTGGAATAACCAAGTCAGCACTTGATGAACTGAAGGTTGTTGGATCTCCGTCAATATCTATATACTGCATATCTACATTGTGATTATAGGCAGTATTATCGTTAAACGGATTATTATCTGGTCCTAAGATATTGTTTCCTATTAATACAATATCGCCTTTAAGGTCCTGATCAAATCTAGGCGTAAAGGGGACAAAATTCTGGGAATATGACTGCAAGCAGATTAAGAGCATTGAAGCTATTAATGCAATACAAGGGAAGGTTGGTTTGTTCATCATAGTTAAGTTTCTGATTCAAGTTTTACTCCCAGAATCAATTTTAGATAGGAGGGGGGGCTATAAACTAACTATTGTATTTTGTTGTATTCTATTTCTCTATTTTTAGTATTGATAGGTTTTCAGTAAATGGGTCTTTCCCTTTTATTTTTAATGCAGCGTTGGCAGTTTCGATGCTATCGTATTTGCCGTAATAGATATAATACTTACTGGTATTCACATCGTAAAAGAAATCTACACTTGAATGTCCAGAAGCTAATACCTGTGTTAAAAACGCATCTCGTTTTGATGTGTCACTGTGTACGGCAAGCACTAAATAATATGCCTCTTCCGTATTTTCAACGTTTTTCAAAATCTGAATGTTTCCACTTTGTTCTTCTCCGAAATCAAAATCTGATAGGAGTAAAGGCGTTTCACTAACTGCAACGTTTTGACGCAGCGAATTAAGCGTAGCTCTATCTTGCTGGTATCTATCCTCTTCATTGTTGTACGCTGCACGCTTAATACGTCGTTTACGCTCAAAGTCTGTAGCAATTGTAATCTCTTCCAGTGAAGAAACTAATTGTGCTCTGGCACGCGTCGCTTCATCTTGTGCAGTTTTTAATTCTGCAAGTGCTTTTTGATAATATAAATTGGTGGCATCGTTAGGATCATTCGTTTGTTGCGCTCTTTCTTGTAGCAATGCCTCTAACTGATTAATTTTTTTCTTCTGTGTAATAATGATCTCATCTAAATTAATGATGATGTCCTCTATAGCGGCATTTTCCTTTGTAATGCTTTTAAAAGGAGCAGGTGCTACATACACCCCTTGCTCACTTAAATCATTCTCTTCTTTAAGGTTCTTTAAGTCTTCATCCTTAATGGCAACAGATGAGGTTAAATTATTTACTAATTCCTTCTGAGCGACGGCATCGCTTTGTGCTTGTTCGGCTAAAACCTGAATAGAACTTCCTAATGGATCATTTGGATAGATAATTAATTTATCAATAGCTGCTTTGCCTTCAGCTTCTAGTTTAAGCTGTGCTTCGGCCGCTATTCTTTTTGTTTCCTCAGCTTCAACTCTTGCCTGTTCTTCGGCTGCTATTCTTTTTGTTTCTTCAGCTTCAAGTCTTGCTTGTTCCTCGGCTGCTATTCTTTTTGTTTCCTCAGCTTCAAGTCTTGCCTGTTTTTCGGCTACAATTCTTTTCGTTTCTTCAGCTTCAAGTCTTACTTGTTCCTCGGCTGCAATTCTTTTTGTTTCCTCAGCTTCAAGTCTTGCTTGTTCCTCGGCTGCAATTCTTTTTGTTTCCTCAGCTTCAAGTCTTGCCTGTTCCTCGGCTGCTAATCTTCTGGTTTCCTCAGCTTCAAGTCTTGCTTGTTCTTCAGTGTCAAGTCTTTTTGTTTCTTCAGTATTTGTATTTACTGGTTCTTCTGAAGCCAGTCTTTTAGGCTCTTCAACTTCTGAATCTTCCTGAGTTTCAGAAACTGTTCTAGGGGTAGCAATATCAGTTTTAGTCTCAGTCCCGGTTACTGCAAGAGCTGGCTCGGTTGCTTCTACCTCTTTTGCTGGCGTTGGTTTTGTTTTTCTAGGCTTTTTCTTTGCTTTTTTCTCAAAGGAGAACAGACCCGCTACTTCATCATCCCTGCTGTAATCGAAATAATCGTTATTTGGGAAAACATACGCAAGTGTAAACTCGTGCGAAGAACCGAAGTCTGCTAATCCTCCAAGCGCTTTTTCATAGTTGTATTCTATAGCAATTTGTGATGTGATGTGTAGTCCCACCCCGGCAGAACCACCATACAATGTATTATACCCTCCCTGTACCCAGAATCCTTTGGGAACGGTAAGCATTAAAGTTCCTGAATAGATAGAGGTGTCGCTTCTAAACTCAGCCCTTCCTAAGGCAGAAAATTTACTGTCTTCAAGAAAACCATAGCCACCCATATATCCTGTGTACATAATATGTCCCTGGATTCCACGTGTAGGATTTTCTTCTAAAAGTTTTGATGTATTAAAGTTGTAGGACACAAGATTGATAGCGGCGATACCAAAGTCCATAAACCCGGTACCATAGTTAAGTCCTGGGTTTATGTTTACTAAAAAATTGCTTGGAATATTGTCTAAGGAGGGGTCTGGAAAATTTGTGACAACTTTCCCACTGTTAACCCCACTTTTATAGGCTCCTACATTCATTCCCAGCGTTAAGTTACTTTCTGCTGCCAGGGTTACGTTGTAGGCAAAATTTACAAGGCCTCCAAATGTGGTGAGTACACCATAATTTTGCTGAAATAATCCTACCCCTCCACCAAGATTTTCACTAATTCTCCCTGAAAAATTAGCCATATAGGTTTGTGGGGCATCTCCAAGTTGAATTAACTCTCTTTTATTATTTACGGAAATGTATTTATTCTGTTGTCTTACAAAACTGAAAGTTGGATTTAGCACATACCTGTGAAACATAAGTGAGTTTCTTGCAGGCAATTCAAGCCCAACCACACCATCCTCTTGTTGAGGGTAGCACACTTGAGCTGTACAGCAAACTAGCAATATGATGAGACGTATTGTTTTCACGTTATTGAACGACCGTTATAGATCCTTTTATAGATTCTTGATTCTCTGGGGTAATGATATAGTAGTAGACTAAGTTTACACTTGTAAGCCGCAGTTGTTCCTCAGGCCAGTTATTTATATATTCTTTTGTTTGAAACACAACATCTCCTAGGTTCGAAAGGATCATTATTTCGGTATTGGTACCGCTTACATATTCAGTGGGTAGTACCCAGGTATCATTTATACCATCACCATTAGGGCTAATAAGATTGGGGATGTTTGCAACCTCGGGAAATAGATCGATGAGTTCACGTAGTTCAAAAGTAAATGTGTCGGTGTCTTCACACTCTGAATTCTGAAAAACCACAACTCGATAGAGGCCAAATTCGGAAGCTTCAAATACATTGCCAGTAGCATTGGGAAGTAGTTCGTCATCTAAGTACCATTCAAATTCAGGATTGGTTGCTGTTGTGGTTACGGTAATTAGTACTGTTTCTCCGGCAGGTACTTCAGTTACACCTTCTACATCTATACTACTCGTAAAATCTCCACTTTCAAGATCTATGGTACCAATAGCCTGACAGTTTCCCGAAATTACTGTAACTGAATACACTCCGGATTCACTGGTCTGGTACGTTCTTCCGGTAGCTCCTGGTATCACTGTACCATCTTTAGTCCACGTAAAGCTGTCTCCATTCATAGTGCTTAATGTGGTAGGGCCTTCACTGGCACAAAAAGGATTACCGGCACTGGATTCGATAGCGGTAGTTGTAGTTTGTCCCGAGGTAGCTTCTGTTATAGTTACCCGGTTTGAAAAAGAATTGGAAGGACAACTTCCATAATTTGTCTCTGCAAAATAAGTACCTTCCTCTGTTACCGATAAACTTTCACTTTCTGCTACAAAGACAGCGGTAGTAGGTCCCGTTTCTTTATACCAGTTAAAAGTAAGTGATGGAAATAGTAATGGCGATGTAGCATCTCCAAAACCTGGATTGTCTATTGTAAGTAAGTAACTCCCATTAGGACAATATGCGCCAGTAGAGACAAACTTGTTTATGGTAAAAGGAGTGTCATGTAATTTATAATAGGCAGAGAATTCATCGGATGGGGAACTTGTTGCAACCGGTGCGGTACTCTTTACCCTAAGCTTATATCCTTCGCCTGCAGTGGTATCCGGAAGGGAAAAAGTAACAAGGGCAGGAGAAGATGTTATCGATCCGGGGGACGAACTGAATACTACGGTAGGAGTTGTAAAATTACCTTCCGCATCAGACATTTCAACCAGAAACTGATTGTTTGGAGCTAATGCCGACTCTGGATTAAACACAAAGCTAACGTCGTACGCATTGAATGAATCACTTGCGCAGGCCTGATTAAATTGAAGGTTTGGAGATCCAATTACCAATTGAGCCTTGGCTTGATGTGTTAACATTGCCAAAACAATTACTATAAAAAGATATTCAAATTTTCGAAAAGTAATTTTTTGCATACGGTAGTAATTTTTGGGGATTATATTTGAACTACCTTACAGTTCACAAATGGTTATAACTAATAGTTTCTAAAGTCACACTGGTTTTTCAGTATCCTGTTTGTTGTTATCCGTCGTCTCTTTCTTCAGAAGCAATAATTTTGTTGATACGCAATCTAAAATCCGGACGGTCCAGATTATTAGGATCTATAAACGTTTCTGTATCTGAGCCTTTGGAATACACATTAAAAAAAGAACGGTTTCCATACCAATTCTCCAGATCTTCATTATTAGAAATATCTTCAGTAAAAATATTACCACGACAATTGTTGAAATACATTTTGCTGAACCTGATATACTGTAAGTTCTCATGAGTCACAGGAATAGCATTGTCTAAGATCACCGCCGGATTGAAACCAGAAAGCACACTCGTATCCATTGTTAACGAAGCATCTTTATCTATATACACGGCTTCTTTAACCAATCCTACATCAATATCATTTTCCAGTGTCTTACTTAAGTTGAGTAATGTTAAATTTTGCGCGTGTATGGTTGTTCTGGCTTTTTCAATAGCTACTTTGGTATCATCACTATGGGAAGTGATATAGATACTACTTGCCCCTCCTGGATTTGAGGCATAGGGAGAACGTACCGCTAAGGAATTTGAAATAGATACCTGTGCGCCATAATCGAATTTAAAGTCATTTCCTGCAGAACGATAGGACACCAGTTTCTCTAAGTTTACATTTCCTCCTAATACATAAAATGAAGTGCCTGCAGCATCGCTAACCATTATATTTTCGAGAGTAGTAGCAGTACCAACTCCGGCTAATGTAAGGGCGTTGAAGTATCCATACTCTCTTGTACGCTTTCCTGCATATTCAATTCGTACAAAAGACATACTTCCAGAATTGCTTTCATCATTAGTACCACCATAGAGTGAGTTTTCTGCAGAAGTATTTAAACCATAATCCAGACTCCACTGCGTGCCAACTTTGTTGACGGGAGCATCACCCAGAATAAAAATTCCTCCCCAATCGCCTTTTTTACTCATATCTCTATTGGATGTAAATACAATGGGATCGGTCTGGGTACCCTCGGCAATGATCGTAGCGCCTTTTGTAATGGTAAGTGAAGCTTTGGTTTTATAATCGGCCAGGATTCTAGTTCCTGGTTCGATGGTAATCGTGGCGTTATTCACCACAAATACATCTCCTAATAAGAGATATATTTCTTTTTTATGCAGCTTGGTGTCTTTTGAAATGTTACCTGCAAGAATTTGTGTAGGGTCATCATAGTCTGTAGCAACAGGTTTAAATTCCGTCCAAAAATTTAACCAGTTTTCAGATCCTTGTATTCCTTTTTCCTGCTGAGCGACCACGTCACCAAACAGAAGAATACATAAAACGAAAATAAGCGGGGTAATTTGTTTCATACGTAACTATCTTAGTTGTTAAAATTTAATTAAACTAAAGACCAAACTTATAGATATTTCCGATAAACTGCAAATAATTTCGATTAAAAACACTGTTAAAATGCATAAATCATCGACGAAATGCTACTTTTTGGTAAATATGTGAGTGGAAATACATGCGAAAAAATAAAATGCATGCGTTCTTAAAAAAAGGGAGCTATAGCGACAATTTCCCTTTATACCTAATAGGGTTTGTTTTCAATTGAAAAAAACAGAGAGGTGTACTAGTGCTATAGAGGGATTTAACAGTATACAACAAATTAGGTCTTACTAAAGAACAAATTTATTGTATACGAATTGAAGTAATATATACACTACTATACAGAAAACACTTCAATTGTTTTTATTCACAGTCTTCTACCTATACTAGTTAAATTCATTATAGGTATGTAGCGCTTTTAGTGTTTCCTCATAAAAAAGAATAGCAGCTACCAAGCTGGATTTATCAGAATAGGGGAGAATCATCTTCTGAAACTTAATGGTATCTTCAAAATAGGTGGCTGTTGCTTCAATATTTTCTTCCAGTGCCTTTCGATGGTCTTTAGTGTCTGGAATTCCCAGAGTAGACATGGTAACACCTGGTTTGGTCGCAAAAGCAATGTTAGGTAATATCTTAATGATGATTTCAATACGAATGTTGTACAACTCCAGTAATTTACCTTTGTTCATACTCTCTAGTTCTTCGCTGTTGTGGTATTTGTCAATACTAATATTTCCTTTAATAATAGACTGTTCTTCTTTCTGTGCAGATGCTAGTGTAATACTTCCAAGAAATAGTATTGTCAATAAGGCTTGTCTGATTTTCATAGTCATAGGTTTTAAATTATGGTAGGGGCAATATGTTAATCGTCGTCAATGTTACAAATAAATCCCACGAAATGCAAATATCATCGATAAAAAGTAATATAACGTTAAATATTTGATAATGCTCGCTACGCGTATTTTTGTGATAGGGTAGGTTTTAACAATCTGAATTTTAATATTTTAAAAGCACACAGTACCCGGAGCACACCTCAATATTTTTAATTTAAAAAAAAGAAATATTATTTAGTAGTATGATGTAGTTGAGGAGAAAAACAAAAGTGTGTTGTCTCGTAAGCCAGAATGGAGAACTACTTTAGAGGTTGCTATCTTTTACTTTATAAGTAGCTATAGGGTCTTCAAAAAACCCCGATGCATCTACAAAGCGTTCTATCTCTGCTGGATTATAATGATCCAGTTCGATCATTTTTTTAATGGCAGCTTGCTTATCGGTACTTTTATGGTAATAGTTTTCAGCAATGGCGTATCCAATGTAATAGGCAAGATCCCGTGTTCCAAATTCATTTTCTTCCTGGCTCCACAACCAATACCCATACTCATTCTTAAACATATCTTTTGTAAAAGCTTTTTTAACTGCTGCGCTATTGGCTTTGCCATACACTACTGCGGACTGGGTTGATTCTGAAAACCCCATAGCTAAGGTAGATACAAATTCTGCCACTCCCTCAAAAACCGAAATACCCAAAAGATTACTTTCTAAATCCTGATCCTGTTGGGTGTGAATATATTCATGTACATTGTTAAGGGCAAAGTTTTCAACGGCCGATTCCTTTCCAGCCCAAAACTCGCGAATGTAGTTAAGCGACTCGGGGAGCTCACTTACATTTACGTTTTTATCTCCAAAACCAGTTTCAACACCAATTAGTACCTTATTGTCCATAGTAGTTCCTCCTGTACGAAATACTCCAACCGAAAAATAAACTTCGGCAGGCCTGGCATCCGGATATAGTTCTTTCAGTTTTTCTATCCCTGATGCTATTTCCTGAGAGAGCCCTTTAGACTGATAGGTATTTTCTCGAATGCTCTCCCACAACAGCGGGTAACTTCTAATAGCGTGCACATATTCTTCGGGTCTGTAGCGTCTTGCCTCTCTAATGGCAGCTAACCCAGGAGTCCCGGGCTTTATAAAAAGCGAGTCCAGCAGTGCAAGATGTTTAGTTGTATCGGCCTCCTTGCGGATAGCATCATGTGCTTTCCAGAAATTGTCTACATCTGCAGTAAATACATATTGCGGTGTATCAGGGGTTTCTGGAGTAGTAGTTTCGGATTTGGTTTTCTTGCAGGAAAACGTGAGTAGTGCCAAAAGGGCGAGTGCAGTGAAGTGAAACTTCATAAGAGATAGTTAATGGTTATGTTCTATAGAGAGTCTATCTCGCTAATTGTTACACTAGTAGCGGGTTGTTTTTAAAATTAATTCCGTGTAAAATAAAAGTCTACTTTTCTGTTTTCTCCTTTAACAGTTCCTTCAATCCATGCGTGGATAGAGTCTTTTACCGGGTTGGTATACGTGATTTTTGAAGGGAAATCGTGTTTCGGATTCATAAACGTAAACGTTTCCTTTTCTGAAGGAATTAATGTAAAGGTAATCGGTTTATCATCATTCTGGTTGTAGGCCACCACTGAAAAATAGGTAGCATTGTTTCGTTGCTGCAGGGTAACACGCTCGGCAAAGACGGTGTCACGCTCCACTATGGTGAAGCTATGTGCCTTTAAGGTGCTGTCGTTGACTTGTGTCCAGTTTTCGTAGGATTGTTCCTTTTCAGAAATATTGGACCAGTTACCAACCAACCATTCTAATTTTTCGAGGGTATCATACCTTTTTTCTTTAACTTCTATTGTTGAAACGTTACTATCCTCTGTAGTATTCTTGCAGGCAACTACTAGGAGTAGCCCTGTTAGGAGCAGGCATATTTTTTTCATGATGCTGTATGTGTATTAATTTTTGAATCACATAGTTCTGTGCGTATAGCAAACAGAAACCCTATGCAAAGTAGTAAAAGAAGGGTGATAATTTTAAAACGAATCACAATTAATTTTTAATAAAGAAATAATTTTTTTATATTAAGTATACAAAGGCTAGCGTATGGTTGCATAGTTAAAGCTTATGTTTTTCTTAAAAATTTTTTAAGCTCAGAATATCGCCGTACCTTATCGCCATAACATTAAAAATATAAATGGGTAGATCGCAACAGACGTTTAGTAAAACTGAAAAAGAAAAAAAGCGCTTAAAGAAGCGCGAAGACAAGAAAAAGAAAATGGAAGCCCGTAAGGCCGAAAAAGAAGAGAACGGTACCAGCGGTATCGACTTTGTCTATGTAGACCATATGGGTAACTTAGTGGATACGCCACCAGATCCTTCCAAAAAGGTAAAGGTAGAGGCAGAAGAAATTGTCCTGGGTATTCCTAAAAAAGAAGAATCTGATGAAGATAAGTTTGACCCGGTACGCATTGGTACGGTGAACTTTTTCGATCATTCTAAAGGATTCGGCTTTATTATAGATAACGAAAATAACGAAAAATACTTCTGCCATGTAAGCGGACTCATAGACGAAATTACCGAAGGTAACAAAGTCTCATTCGAGCTTGAAAAAGGGCAAAGAGGTATGAATGCAGTAAAAGTGAAGTTGGAGAAATAGTAAGACCCAAGTCACTTTTTAAAAGAGCTTTCAGGCAATCATACACGTGTCTGAAGGCTTTTTTATTTGTACCCCTTGAAGAACCCTACCTAGAATTCTATCATGTTTTTCATTAGTAAAGTCCTATTCTAACTGTATAGATAGCTTGTGGCTTTATGGAAACTAAGAGTTTTCGCTTCTCTCAAATAATAATAAAACAAATAAATGCTTGTTATTTAAATAAATGGTATCATCTTTGCCAACTAATAAACATTATTAAATTTAAAGTAAAATGAATAAAGGAACAGTAAAATTTTTCAACGACACTAAAGGTTTTGGTTTCATCACTGAAGAAGGAGTTGAAAAAGACCACTTTGTACACATCTCTGGATTAATCGACGAGATTAGAGAAGGTGACGAAGTTGAATTCGAACTTAAAGAAGGAAACAAAGGATTAAACGCTGTGAACGTAAGAGTTCTATAAGCTACATCCATATAATTTAAAATGAGTCCGTTCACCTCAGGTGAATGGGCTTTTTTATTTTTATAAAAGTATTAGCCTGCGTTACGTTTACAAGCACAATGCTAGCATAGCTCGGGATAAATAAAAATCGAATTCTATATAAATTATTATTATATTGAAACCAATGAGGATGTATACTATAACGCCTCATCTATAAGTACCTAAGAACCTATGGCCTCCACCTTTTCAGAATTAGGAATTGCAGCTTCTTTCATTGAAAGCTTAGATGAATTAGCGATAAAAACTCCTACCAGTATTCAGCAAAAAGTAATCCCTGTCCTGCTACAACAAAAAGAAGATGTAGTAGCGCTAGCCAAAACAGGTACAGGTAAAACTGCTGCTTTTGGATTACCAGTACTGCAGCATATCGATACAAAAAAGGCTTTTATCCAGGCAGTCATTCTGGTGCCTACCAGAGAACTGGGACAACAGACCTTTAAAAACCTAATCGATTTTGCAAAGCACACCCCCCAGATATCCATAGCTTCCATTTGTGGAGGCACTCCTATAAAACCTCAAATAGAACGCCTACAAAAAGACACGCATATCGTGGTTGCTACCCCAGGACGACTCATCGATTTATTGCAACGGGGCGCTATTTCAATTAAGAGTACAGGTTACCTGGTGTTAGATGAAGCAGATGAGATGGTTACGGTTTTAAAAAATGGCTTGGATGCTATTGTAAAAGCGCTTCCAAAAACCAGAAGAACATTACTCTTTACAGCAACCTTGCCGGGTGCAATCAAGCAACTTGTGCAAAATTATTTATCCAAAAATGTAGTACAGGTAGAAGCCGATATGGAAACCCTGGGGCATCAAGGAATAGACCATAGCTATGTAGTGGTGAAGCCTGAAGAAAAATTAGAGGTGTTGCTGCATTTCTTAAATTCAAAAGCTGGCAAAAGAGGTGTTATTTTCTGTAAAACCAAAGCTGCTGTAAACAAGCTGGCTAAGAAGCTAGCAATGCATAAATTCTCATCAGGAGCTTTACATGGCAGTTTAACACAAGGAATTAGAGACCGGGTAATGGGACAGTTTCGGGAAGGCCATATTTCAATTCTGGTAGCTACAGACCTGGCTGCCCGAGGGATTGATGTAAAAGAAATTGAATATGTGGTTCAATACCATTTGCCAGATACTTATGAAGCGTATGTCCACAGAAGCGGCCGTACCGCCAGGGCAGGAGCAAAGGGGTTGTCGTTAAGCGTTATTCAAGAGGAAGAGATAGATGATATACCAGATTTGGAGAAGGAACTGGGCATCATATTCTCAGAAATGAAAAAAGCAGATGCACTGGCTATTGAAGAAAATAATGCTCTTCTCTGGGCGCGTAAAATATTCAAAACAAAGCCCAACAGGGAGGTTTCCGAAGAATTTAAAACTACTATTAAAACCATATTTCATCACCTTACCAAAGAAGAACTCATTGAAAAACTACTGGCAGACCATCTTAAAAACAACAAGCAATAAAAATAAACCGGAAACTAAGTATAGTTATTAGAATAGCAAAGGAATTTATTTTTGTATAATTTAATCATCACAACCAACAACTAGCAACAAACGACCCACTACACATGGCAAACGACATAAAATCCCAGAAGGAGATCTTAGCAAAACTTGGCATTACAGCCTTAAACCCTATGCAGGAAGAAGCGCTCCTCGCAATTGCTTCGGCTCCTAATACGGTATTGCTATCTCCTACGGGGACCGGAAAAACGATTGCTTTTTTACTACCTACGCTTCGTGCTCTGGATATATATTGTGAAAACGTTCAGCTCCTTATTCTGGTACCATCACGTGAGCTGGCTATTCAGATAGAACAGGTAATTCGCGAAATGGGAACAGGCTATAAAGCGAATGCGGTGTATGGTGGCAGGCCTTTTTCTAAAGACAAAGTTGAACTGGCGCACAGTCCGGCTATTCTTATTGGTACGCCAGGTCGTGTGGCAGATCATCTACGGCGTGAAACTTTTTCTGTGGAAGACATTACCACCTTAGTGCTGGATGAGTTTGACAAATCTCTGGAGGTGGGTTTTGAAACCGAAATGCGTGAAATTATTGAGCACTTGCCAAGGATTGAAAAACGAGTATTAACCTCTGCAACCCAGGGCGTAGAAATCCCAAAGTTTGCAGGCGTTCAAAATCCGTTAGTTATAGATTACCTGGACACTAAGCTATCTAAGTTGGCTATTAAAAAAGTACTGGCGCCTCATAAAGACAAATTGCAAACCCTGGTAGAATTACTGTATCATATAGGCAATCAGCCGGGAATCATCTTCTGTAATTTTAAGGATACTATTCAGTTTGTGAGCGAGTACCTGGAAGACCATAACATCCCACATGGCTTGTTCTATGGAGGGTTGGAGCAGTTAGACCGAGAACGTGCGTTGGTAAAATTCAGAAATGGAACCCACCAGATCATTATTGCTACAGACCTTGCTGCCCGCGGACTGGACATTCCCGAGCTCAACTTTATTATTCACTACCAACTACCCTTAAAAGCCGAAGAATTTACCCATCGCAATGGAAGGACCGCACGCATGAATGCTCAGGGAACTGCCTACGTATTGCAATGGGAACAAGAACACACTCCGGAATTTATCACAACTATCGATGTTGTAAAACTCAAAGACAAACAAACTGCTATTCAGCCTCAATGGGCAACACTGTATGTTTCCGGAGGGCGTAGGGATAAAATTTCCAAAGGAGATCTGGCAGGTTTATTTTTTAAAAAAGGAAACCTGAAAGGCGATGAATTGGGGGTTATAGAATTAAAACAAGACTGTGCCTTTGTTGCTGTACCTAAAGGTAAGGTGAATAGTGTTATTGAAAAGACGAATAATACACGTTTAAAAAAGAAAAAGGTCAGGATTACCTTACTATAAAATAGAATTCTTGTTTCACATAGCACTCTTCTTGTTGAAACTTGAACCATACAAGTAGAGAAACTACATATAGCTTTATCCAAACAACTTGTAACTCAATTAACCTGACTGCTGACTGGTTTGTTAATGGTTTTATAATGTTCTTCTCTATGCCAGATTGTTATAGTAATTTAAAGTCCTATTTACTATTACATAATCTTTCTAAACAGAAAAACAATGGCTAAGAAATCAAACAAAGCTTCTGAAGAAACTCAAAAGATTAAAGATCTGGAGAAAAATAGAGTCTATTCAGAAGGTAACGTTATGACCACCAACCAGGGTCTTAAAGTAAACGACACGAATAATTCTTTAAAATCAGGAGAAAGAGGATCTACCTTACTAGAGGACTTTTTACTTAGAGAAAAGATCTCACATTTTGACCATGAGCGTATTCCAGAGCGTATTGTACACGCAAGAGGAAGTGGAGCGCATGGATATTTTGAATTATACGACAGCATAAAAAAATACAGCAAGGCTGGAATCTTTACAGATACCAAAAGAAAAACACCTGTCTTTGCTCGATTTTCTACTGTAGCAGGTTCTAAAGGGTCTCCAGATTTGGCCAGAGATGTCCGTGGCTTTGCAGTAAAATTTTATACAGAAGAAGGTACCTGGGATCTGGTAGGAAATAACATGCCTATCTTTTTTATTCAAGATGCTATGAAATTCCCCGACTTGATCCATTCGGTAAAGCCAGAGCCTAATAATGAAATTCCACAAGCGGCTTCAGCGCACGATACCTTTTACGATTTTGTATCCCGAACTACCGAAACGTTACACAACCATATCTGGGCTATGAGTGACCGTGCAATTCCACGGAGTTTACGAATGATGGAAGGCTTTGGAATTCATACTTTCCGACTTATCAATGCTAAAGGGGAATCACATTTTGTGAAGTTTCACTGGAAACCAACATTAGGAGTGCATTCAGTTACTTGGGAAGAAGCCGTAAAAATTAATGGTGCCGATGCCGATTTCCACCGTCGTGATCTTTGGGAAGCTATTGAAGCAGGGCACTATCCGGAATGGGAGTTGGGAATCCAGGTTGTTCCAGAAAAGGATGAGCATAAATTCGATTTCGATTTACTAGATCCTACCAAATTAATTCCAGAGGAACTGGTGCCTGTTCAGATTATTGGAAAAATGACACTCAACAGAAACCCGGACAATTTTTTTGCTGAAACCGAACAAGTAGCTTTTTTACCAGGACATATAGTACCTGGGATAGATTTCACTAACGATCCATTACTACAGGGACGTCTCTTTTCGTATAGAGATACACAGCTATCAAGGTTAGGTGGCACTAATTTCCATCAAATTCCAATTAACAGACCTATTACGCCTGTTCATAACAACCAGAGAGATGGACATATGCAAATGGATATTCCACAGGGACAAGGCGCTTATTTTCCTAATTCGTTGATGGGAAGTTGTCCGCATTTAGCTAAAATGGCCGAAGGTGGTTTTACGCATTACGAAGAACGTATAGATGCCAAGAAAATTAGAGGTCGAAGCGATAGTTTTAGTGATCACTTTTCACAACCAGCTTTATTTTATAGAAGTCTGTCAGATTGGGAAAAAGAACATGTAGCGGGAGCGTATTCCTTTGAGTTAGGAAAATGTACTCACAAAGAGATAAAAGAGCGTATGCTCTATATGATTGCTCAAATTGATAACAATCTGGCGAAGACCGTAGCCAAAAACTTAGGAATGAAAGTGCCCAAAAGTGTTGAAAAACCAATCAACCAAGCCATTGGTGCAGACGCAGATGGAAAAACACAACAACCAGGTAAAAAGAAAAACTATCTAGAATCAGATCCAGCTTTGAGCCAGGCCAATACAAAATTCGATAGTATTGAAACGCGGCAAATTGCTGTAATGGTAGCAGATGGCTTCCATATGAAAGCTTTTAAAAGAATGAAGACCACTTTAGAAAAAGAGGGAGCGAAAGTAAAACTAATTGCACCTCATGGGGGTACCGTACGCTGTGATGAAGATATGGAACACCCAGTAGATGCTGCTATAAGTACTACTGAAAGTGTGTTGTTTGATGCATTTTATATTCCTGGTGGTAAAAAGGCTATTAAAACCTTAAAAAATGAAGGAAAATACATCAAATTTATTAATGAAGCTTTCAAGCATTGTAAAGCTATAGCGGCAGACGGTGAGGGAGAAGAATTGATAGATGCTACGTTTGTAAAAGATCATAAAAATGATGAGGCTATTCATATCAATGAAACACCAAAGAACTTTGTAAACAGTATTGCTAAGCATCGTAATTGGGACAGGCGAGAAGTAGCTGCACAAGTACCTGTTTAAATTTACGTAAAGTTCTGGAAATTTAATAAAAAATCTACCGTATCGATAGTCAAGTACTAAGATATGTGTAGATTTTTTTACGTAAATTTAGCTACAAGTATCCTGGAAAATATTTGGTCGGTTTGACCTATTCTGAAATACTAAAACTTAAAAACAGCTGTATGCAATGTAAACGTGTTCTTTTTCTATTTATAGTATGTTTTTCACTGTACGGTATGGCCCAAGAAAATGATACTTCCAATGCTTTTTGGAATACACTACAATCGCACTGCGGGATGGCATACCAGGGCATGCTTGAAATCCCTGAGGAAGACGAAGCCTTTGGCGGAAAGAAACTTGTAATGCACCTAAGATCTTGCTCAGAGAATGAAATTAAAATCCCATTTTATGTGGGGGATGACAAATCGAGAACCTGGATACTCACTCTAAATGAAGGAATTATATCCTTAAAACACGACCACCGCCATAAAGATGGAACGATGGATGCTGTTAACTTGTATGGGGGTACTGCTTCAAATCAGGGAAAAGCAACGATTCAATTTTTTCCTGCAGACCCGCATACACAAGCACTCATACCAGCAGCGGCAACAAACGTGTGGTGGATTACTTTAGATCAAACGACCTTCACCTATAATTTACGTCGTTTAGGGACAGACCGTGTTTTTAAAGTGGTTATGGACCTCACAACACCCATTGAAACTCCTGAAGCGCCCTGGGGTTGGGAAGATTGATACGTTCCGCATAGGAATATGATATCATTTTACCCTTCGCTTTTTACTTCCGCAAGATGTTATACAAATGTTAATTTTTTTTATATTTGAGGTATACTAACCTTCTAACTATCTCGTTATGAAAAATTTTACGTTCAAATCACTGTTTATAGTAGCCGCTACTATACTACTCTTACAGTCTTGTTCCTCAGATGACGACTTTGATACTACTGCAGTCGACTCAAGACTAACAACCGATCTAGTTATGGAATGGAACGATCTCTGGCTAGAGATAGATAGGTACGCCTATGGCATGCGCCCTACATCGACTTCCAGAGCGTTAGCCTATATTCATTTAGCCGGGTATGAAACTGCGGTGCCAGATATGGCGGGGTATACTTCCAATCAAAACAGGTTAGAAAATTTAACGATAGATGCTGCCCAGCGAGCGGGAACTATAAATTTAAACCTGGCTTTAAATACGTGCTATGCATTGGTTTTTGACCATTTTATGATCAATGTGTCTACGGCTGTGGATGCTAAAATCGGGCAATTAAGATCCGTAAATGAAGCTGAACTTTCAGTCGGCTTACGTGCTTCTGAAATTGAAAATTCTATTGCCTGGGGAACCTATGTAGCAAATCGGGTTATTGCATATAGCCAGACAGATACCGCAGCAGAAGAACAAATGTGGGATCCACAACCCTTAAGTTACGAACCACCGGTAGGAGAGGGGTACTGGACCTATAGTGCCGATCCCGAACGAGCCTTGTTTCCCTACTGGGGCGAAGTACGCACTTTTGTTATTTCACCAAGCCAGACAACAAGCGTGGCGCCACCTATTCCTTACAGTGCAGATCCGAATAGTGAATTTTTTGATGAAATGATGGAGGTATATACCGTTAGTACAACTGCAAAAAGTGAGGATAACGATGATATGTGGGTAGCTGAATTCTGGTCCGATGATGTAGAAGGGTTGATGATGAGCCCTCCCGGACGTACCATTTCGCTGGCAAATCAATTAATTGGTCAGTACGACCTTGATTATGACAGAACTTTAGCGATGTTACTAAAATTAGGCTTTTCATTAAACGATGCAGCAGTATCGGCGTGGGCAGATAAATACGAATATATGGTCATGCGACCTAGTGTTTACATTAAAGAGCATATTGATCCGGATTTCGAAACAAATTTATACCGGTTTATATCCTGGCCAGATCCTTCATTCCCTGGCTATCCTTCAGGGCATTCAACTTTCGCATCTGCAGCTGCAGGAATTTTTATAAATGAATTCGGGGATGGTATGGACTTTACCGATAGAACTCATGAAGGAAGAACCGAATTCAGAAGCGTGCCGAGACCCTTTACCTCCATGTCAAGCCTGGCCGAAGAGCTTGCTTTCTCCAGAGTTCCGTTAGGAGTGCATATGAAAATGGACTGTGAAGAGGGCTACCGCCTGGGATATGAGATCTCAGATGCTGTACTTAACTTCAACCTTTCAAATTAATTTAGAACACTAGTTAAATTTATAGCGTTGTTCTTCAGTAGACGAGGCTCGCAGCAGCGTATGAAAGGTTCTTATGCTGTTGAAATCACGGGTAATTGCTTCAGATACCCCAATCCCAGAGATCCCTGTTTTTAGAATAGCCGGAACAGCTGCCAGCGTAATTCCTCCAACCCCAAGCATGGGAGTTTCAGTTTGCAACGCTTCCAGAATAGCCGTATACCCATTTAATCCTAATGGAGCAGGGGTATTAGTTTTAGTTTCGGTAGGTTTAAAAGGTCCCAGGCTTATATAATCTGCTTCTTTTTCAATTAAAATTTCACAATCTTTCAACGTATGGGCGGTACCCCCAATATATTGCCAGGTATACAACTGTTTTCGCGCTACAGTAGGGCAGGTGTCTGTAGTACCCAGATGCACCCCATCTGCTTTGACCTTTTTTGCTATTTTGTAATTGTCGTTAATGATGAGTCTTGTTTGAAAATGCGCTGTGATCTCTCTGGCCTCGTGAGCAAATTTCAGAAGCTTTTTTTCTGAAATACCCTTTATACGCAATTGCACCAATTCTGCACCAGCGGTACATGCCTTTTGGATGTTTTCCAGATGTGCCTCTGGAGTAGCACCCTGTGATATGTAATGTAATTTCGGGATCATTCTTTTATCTGAACTTTTCTGGCATATTCCATAAAATATTCTTCAAAGCGTTTTAACTTGGGTTTTAATTCTTCAGCATATAATACATATTGGCATTTTTTGATGCTCTGCGTTATCGATAATAACGCTGTATATGCCGATTGCTGTACCAGAAATTCGGCGTCGTCTACGCTAAATATCTTTAGCTGAGAAACAGGCACTCCTTCCATTAAAAAGAGCTTGTTCATCGCCTTAGGGGTAGAAATAAGAACATCTATTCCCATAAAGATCTCAGATTTTTGCACATCTACATGGAGCTGCTCATGGCCTACATACACTCGCACTGGGGTGTGCATCGTATAGACTAAAAATTCATCGTAGAGTTCTAGTGCTTTTTCTTTATTTTCGACCAGCACTACAGCCCTGGGTGCCTTTCCTACGGCTTTAAACTTTAAGCGTTGTAGGGTAGTTAAAATAAGGGAGGTGGTTTTACCGCTACCCGCTGGAGCCGTACAATACGTATTCGCACCACTTTTAATAACAGGGATGGCCTTACTTTCGAAAGCAGTAGGAGTGCTCATATCCTGGGCGGCCAGTTTTTCCTGTAAATATGGATGTAATTTTTTAAAAGGCATAGTGCAAAGATACTATCTGTATTGGGTTTAAATAGGCGAAGTTACTTTTTCTCTATCAGGGCATTTAAAAAGTATATTCTTTTACATGAAAATAGTTCAAATTTCTTGAAACCGAAACGAGAACCAAATACTTTTAAAGTTAAAACGAGTCACACTTCGTTGTGAATATAAATCAATTGAAAGAATTTCTTAGGATTATCGAAATTAATTGACTAGTTTTAAACAACTTATGTGGTTGTCCAGGTGCTGGTATATGTACCTGAAGGATTGGTCCCAAATTGATATTCTGTTTACGAGTGCATCTTTAATTCAATATAGAACTAACAAATCAATTAACCTTAAAACCAACCACTATGTGCCCAGGACCTAAACCATTACCCATTACAATTACCGTATCTGCAACTACAGCCCTTCCTTGGCCTCCAGGTCTTTCGGATGGTCTAACATCGGTTCCCATAGGAGGAGCGAATGATGCCGATTTTACGACAGAAGTTGTCCCCGGGCAACAAGTTATTTTTGTAACCGCTGGCGATATTATTGCTATTACACAAATTACAGAAAGCGCAGGAGATCTGTTCAGTATTAATCCTACTCCTGAAAATAATTTTACGGGTACCATAGGCCCAAAAAAGGCAATACTAAATAGCGAATACACCCTATATTATACCGTAAAAGGTCACGAAGGAACCGTCTATGAACAGGATCCTAAGCTAAATATGAAAGTGTAATTGGTTTTAATTTTCAGTAAACAGCTACCTGAAGTTGAATACAGCGATTAAAAAACCTTGGAATGTAACTATCTGTTCGTTCACAGGGCGATCCCTTCTATTATAAACAAGCTTTCTCTTAAAAAATAGTATGGCAGTACTACAAAATGAAATAACGACCGAGGACCTTACGTATGTTTTAAATAATCCCTGGAGCATCTCGGAAGCAGAATGGAGGCTTCGAGATGAAAATAGTAGAAAGAGCATGTTTGCCTATATCAAGGAACTCCTTGAGTTAACAAAAGGGGAGGGATACTCAGCTATTTGGAGAACAGCCAACAAAGAGCCCATTGCACTCTTGGGAGGCTACAAGCTCACCGATACCAAGTATACCACTTTTTTTGTATGCAGTCATCATTACGAGGAACACGCCATGAAGATAAGCTTCGAAATGCGTAAGACTCTTAGGAACAAAGCCAAATTGTATAGAGGATGCACTTTAGGAATATACTCTATATCGCAGCATCCTGGCCTGTTTACCTGGTTGCGTTTCTTTGGCTTTACGTATGTGCCAGAAGGCAATAAGGGCGATTGGCGCTATTTTGAATTTGTATCCCCAACCAACTAAGAAACAGTATAGACACAAAAAAAAATGTAACAAGAACCATGGGGGTAGGGAAAAAATCATTTGTATGGGTACTGGGACTCTTTTGTCTTATGTTCTCAGGCATTGCTGCTCAAAACCAGAAATTGGCCGACAGCTTGATCAAACTCTATGAGTCTGAAACCTATGAGGGCGATAAGCTTGCGTTACTGAAAAAAATTGCAGAAGAATCTTCTACGCCAGACAAACAACAGGCCTTTGCGGAAGCACTTATTAAACAAGCTGCTACAGATTCCCTTTTTGACTATTTACTAAGTGGGCATTTGCAAAAGGGAAATGCCCTGCACCATAGCGGAGAATACGACCTTGCGATCGCATCCTATTTTAAAGGCATAAGCTATGCAAAACGCATTGACGATACAAGAGCCGTGGGAGCCATTACTATTGCAGTGGCAAATATTTATTCTGAAATGGGAAACCCTGCCAATGCCGAGATCTATTATACACAAGGAATTGAAACGCTACGAAAGACAACCGATACGACCGCCCTTGCAAGTGCTTTGCTGAATGCAGGCGATGAAGCTTTCAATGCCAAAGAGTATAAGAAGGCTCTCGACTATTTTGATGAGTCCGCATTATTGTTTAAGGAAATTGACTATTTAATAGGAACCGCTTATAACTTGGGGAATGTTGGGATGGTATATGCCGAACAAGGAAATGACACCCTAGCCGAAAAAAACATCAATGAAGCCATTTCCATGCTGGAAGCCTTGGAAGATTATTATGGTATTGCTATCTACCTCACGTATATGTCTGATATTTATTTCAGAAAAAATGAGCTACAGACCGCATTGCGATACGCCCAGAGAAGTTTGGAGTTGGCAATGCAGCACGGACTTAACAACCAAATTAGTGATGCCAGTCTTAAAATTTCAGAAGTGTACGAAGCGCAGGGAGACCAGACAAATGCCTATAAATTCTTTAAAGACCATATCGTATACAGGGACAGTGTGAGAAATATTGAAAGAGTACAGCAAATGGCAGACCAACGTACCAATTTCGAAGTATCACAAAAACAGGCAGAAATAGATTTGTCCGAGCAAAAGCGCAAGAATCAGCGTATTCTGGTTATTGCTACCATTATTGCCTTATTTTTAATTGCCCTTCTTGCCATAGGACAATTCAGGCGGATTAACTTTATAAGAAAAACAAAACAGATCATTGAAGAGGAGCGTGATAGATCGGATAGGTTATTGTTAAATATCCTTCCGGAGGAAACCGCCGAGGAATTAAAACGAAACGGGAAGGTTACCGCCAGAAAATATGAGGCTGTTACGGTCTTATTTACAGATTTTAAGGGCTTTACGACCTATTCTGAAGGCCTTTCGCCAGAGGCGCTGGTTGAAACTGTTGGCTTTTACTTTTCAGCATTCGATACGATTATTGAAAAACATGGGTTAGAAAAAATTAAAACCATAGGAGATGCATATATGTGTGCCGGAGGCTTGCATCAGCACACCGAAGATCACGCGATTAGAATGGTACAGGCAGCTTTTGAACTAGCTTCCTTTGTAGAGAACACAAAAAAGGATCGCAATGCCAAAGAATTAACGTTCGATATACGCATTGGTATCAACTCGGGACCTGTAGTTGCCGGGGTCGTTGGGACCAAGAAATTTGCGTACGACATCTGGGGCGACACCGTGAATGTCGCTTCCCGTATGGAAACGATGTCTGAACCCGGAAAGGTAAATATTAGTGAAACCACCTACGAGCTGGTAAAAGACCAATGGGAATGTAGTTATCGCGGCGAAATAGAAGTGAAGAATCGAGGGAGTATGAAAATGTATTTTGTGAATGCCACTGCTAATTAGGCATCTAGTTGCGATTGCTACTAAACATAGGTTGTACCTTGAATTTTGGGTAGCAGCGAAAAATTGTCACTATAGTTTCTTCAAAAAATTTTATTTTTTAAGTTTTTTTACGATGTTAATAGAACATTCTTATCACGAAACGACGATTTGTCCGCCGAAGCTTTTTAGCGAAGGTGGGTAGAAGCGAAGTAAAATGGGAATAATCTCAAATATTTTCGAGAAACTGCAAAACGTCTTTCTTGTAGGTTCTACTAAT
>TARA_R100000935_G_scaffold12322_1_pt1 | contig 50746 bp, 39 predicted proteins | sample TARA_R100000935 | Tara Oceans TARA_R100000935 (sample SAMEA2621502) | marine metagenome | biome: marine biome (ENVO:00000447); feature: surface water layer (ENVO:00002042); material: "saline water (ENVO:00002010), including plankton (ENVO:xxxxxxxx)" | depth 5 m
GCCGTTGACCATGATTCGTATCCTTATTGCGTCCCTTTTCGCCCTGGTTGCCCTCGCGCTGGGCGCCTCCGCTGATACGCGGGATGTCTACACGGTTTCAGATATCGAAGTGGACGAATCTGCCGGCACGCTGATCGAGGCGCGTGAGCGTGCCATGGCTGCAGCCCGGATCAAGGGGGCCCGGGTGCTGATCGACCGGATCACATTGGCCGATGACCGTGTGTCTGCCGGGGGCATCCCAATCGATGCCGCACTCGCGAACCGCTTGTCAGCGGCCGTCGATGTGCAGGAAGAGACGGCCGGGAACGGTCGCTACAAGGGCACGCTGGCGATGGTCTATAATCCGCGCATGGTGCGGGCGCATCTGGAATCGCTCTCGGTGCCTTATGTTGACACGCAAGGCCCCAAAGGCCTGTTGATCCCGTTGGCGTCATCGGCCGGACTGGAGGCAGCCTGGCGCGAAGCGCTCGGAACAGGCCGCGATGAGACGCTGTCGCCCTATGTGACCTCGAACAGCCCCGGTTACAGCGCCTTCAGCAGCTGGATGGAACTGTCACCGGAGGCGTCTGCCATGGGCGCGCGCCGAGGTATTCTGGCGGACCTGTCTGGCCGCGATGGCGCATGGCGCGTCACGGTGTCGACCGTGACGGCGGCGGGCACTGAACCTGTGGGCACGACGCCTTTCGCCCAAACGCTGGACGGCGCAGTCGATGCGATGCTCGGACTGCTCGATGAAAACTGGAAGCGTACCTCGGTGATCCGCAGCGGCGAGCGGACCCCGGCCACGGCGAGTGTGCGCTACACATCTCTGATCGAGTGGAACACGTTGCGCGGTGCGCTGGCCCGGTCGCCTCTGATCTCGGAATTCCGCATTGACGCGATTGCGCGTGACGGGGCAATGGTTGCCTTTTCCTATGCGGGCGATCCACCGCGCCTGCAGAACGATCTGCTACAGCGCGGGGTCTCCCTGTCCGAGAATGATTATGGCTGGATTGTCCGGTCCGCGGTGTCGTCGTCGGGGGAACCGTGAACCCGGCGAACCCGAACAGGCCCTACAAGCCGAGCCAGCTCAGCCTCGGCTTTCCTGCAAAAGAACCCACGCTTGATGCGCTTCTGGTGACGGAAGCCAATGAGAGCGCTTTGGCGGTGCTCGGCGCGCCGCAGAGTTGGCCGTTTCCTGTCATTTGCCTGTTGGGGCCGCCGCGCTGCGGATTGTCTGTTCTGGCGCGCGCCTGGTGTCAGGAATTTGAAGGCAGCTATCATGTCGCCAAGGAGTTTTCCCGTCTGAAATCACGCGGCCTGGCGGCGTTGGCGTCGGGATTTGTCGCGGTGGACGATGCCGACCGCGTCAAGAAATCCGAGAATTTGTTGACACTGATCAATACAGCAACGGCTGAGGGCGGGCATGTCCTGCTGACGTCCAAACACCATCCGAGCCAATGGCAAACCCAGTCAGCCGACTTGAAATCCCGCCTCATGGCACTGCCGGTGATCGAGATTGGGGAGCCTGACGAAAAAATGCTCAAGGCGCGGCTGGAATCCGCTGCCGAGCGCTATTTCCTGAAGCTTGAGCCTGAGGTCATTAAGTATCTGGTACCCCGACTGGAACTTTCTTATGAGGCTATCGAAATATTTATAGAGAAATTGAATGATAAGGTGACCGAAGCGGGCCGGGCACCCTCGGTGCCATTGGCCCGGGAAGTCGTCGAAGAATTGGGCTGGGCCGACCCCGATCAGAGGTCCATGCTCTAGAATTGAATGGAATTGCGGAGTTTGGCATCATGGCCGATGGACAGTCTGGAACCCAGAAGCAGATGATGAATTCGCCGGAGCGGTTCCTGAACCGGGAATTGTCGTGGCTGGAGTTCAACCAGCGTGTGCTGGAAGAAGCGTCGAACACCGACCATCCCCTTCTTGAGCGCCTGAGGTTCCTGTCGATATCGGCGAGCAACCTCGATGAGTTCGAAATGGTGCGCTATGCGGGCCTGCGCGAACAGGTGCGGGCCGGCGTTGTCAAAGCCAGTCAGGATGGCTTGACCCCAGCCGAGCAGGTGGAACGGATTGAAGAAGCTTCCCTGAACCTGATCGCCGAACAGCAAGCGCGCTGGCGCAGCCTCAAGCAGGAACTCAATGCCGAAGGCGTTCATGTGCTGGGCGTGAAGGAACTGAACAAGAAAGACCGGGTTGAGCTGGACAAGTATTTCCGGTCAAACATCTTCCCGGTCCTGACACCACTCGCAGTCGATCCCGCGCATCCGTTCCCGTTCATTCCGAATCTGGGCTTTTCGATTGCGATCAATCTGGTCGCCAAGGGGAATGGAGATGCCCATGTGGGCATCATTCCGTTGCCGGCCTTTGTGCGGCGTTTCATTCGCCTGCCCAAAGGCACCAAGGGCAATTTGCGCTTCATTGCGCTGGAAGATGTCATCGGCATGTTCATCGATGAACTCTTTCCCGGGTTTGAGGAGAAAGACCGCTGCCTGTTCCGTGTGATCCGTGACAGCGACATCGAGATCGAGGAAGAAGCCGAAGATCTGATCCGCGAATTCGAAGTGTTGCTGAAGCAACGTCGCAGGGGCCGGATCGTTCGTATCCGAATGCAATCCAGTGCGCCGGAAGACCTGCGCCGACTGATCACGCATGAGATCGGCGCTGAAGAAGCCGACATCGTTCTCTATGATGGCATTCTTGGAATGGCACAGCTATCGGAACTGATTGTCAGTGATCGGCCAGACCTGCAGTTCCCGTCCTATGAGCCGCGCTACCCCGAGCGTATCCGCGAGATGGGGGGTGACTGTTTTGCGGCGATCCGTGCAAAGGACATTCTGGTTCATCATCCATTCGAGACGTTTGATGTTGTAGTCCAGTTCATCCGGCAGGCCGCAGCCGATCCGCAAGTCGTTGCGATCAAGCAGACGCTCTACCGAACAACGGCGAATTCACCGATTGTCGCAGCCCTGGTGGAAGCGGCAGAGGCCGGAAAAAATGTTACCGCATTGGTCGAGATCAAGGCGCGCTTTGATGAAGAAGCCAATTTGCGACTTGCACGCGACCTTGAGCGCGCGGGTGTTCAGGTTGTCTACGGTTTCATCGAGTACAAGACCCACGCGAAAGTGTCGCTTGTGGTGCGCCGCGAAAGTGATGAGCTGCGCACATATACGCATTACGGGACGGGCAACTACCATCCGATCAATGCGCGGATCTACACAGACTTGTCGCTATTCACGGCGGATGCGGCGCTGGGTCGTGACGCCAATCGGCTCTTCAACTTTGTGACGGCCTATCGCGAGCCACCCTCTGTCGGTCCTGTGATGGAAAAGGTTTCCATGTCGCCACTCGACATGAAAGAGAAACTCATCGGGATGATTGAGGCAGAGGCAGACGCGGCGCGCCGGGGCGAACCCTGCGGCGTCTGGGCGAAGATGAACTCGCTGGTCGATGGCGAAGTGATTGATGCGCTCTATTCGGCCAGCCAGGCGGGCGTGCCGATCATTCTGGTTGTGCGCGGCATCTGTTGCCTGCGTCCCGGCGTTCCGGGCTTGTCTGATAATATCTCTGTAAAGAGCATTGTGGGTCGATTCCTGGAACATTCCCGAATTGTCTGTTTTGCCAATGGGGAGGTTCTGCCATCGCCCAAGGCCAAAGTGTTTATCTCGTCTGCGGACTGGATGCCGCGAAATCTGAACCGGCGTGTCGAGGCATTGGTGCCGGTTGAAAATCCAACCGTTCACCGTCAGGTGCTGAACCAGATCATGGTCGCCAATCTGAATGACGAACAACAAAGTTGGATCATGGGAGAAGACGGCGTCTATGAGCGAATGGAATTGCGTCCCGATACAGAGACTTTCTCGGCCCACACATATTTCATGGACAATCCCAGCCTGTCTGGACGCGGGAGCGCGCTCGAAGTCAGCCTGCCGCCACGTCTGAAACCTCGCGAAGGCGTTTAGGTTTGATGTTTCCCAAATCAAAACGTGCGGCAATTATCGATATCGGGTCAAACTCGGTACGTCTGGTGATCTACGATGTTCTGGGCGCTTCAATCCTTCCGACCTTCAATGAGAAAGTCATGGCCGGATTGGGTCAGGGCTTGATGCAGACGGGGCAGCTTTCGCCAACTGGTGTTGAATCGGCGTTGAAGGCTCTTGGTCGGTATCGCGCGATCCTGAAAGCCTTGCACTTGAGGCATTACACGGCTGTGGCAACTGCAGCCGTGCGGTCAGCCGAGAATGGTCCGGAGTTCATCAGCCTGGCGTCCAAGGCGCTGGGACGGCGCGTGGTGGTTCTGTCGGGAGAGGATGAGGCACGCTTGTCGGCCGTTGGCGTAGAGGCGAGCTTCCATGCGCCGCTCGGCATGATCGGCGATCTCGGCGGATCTAGTCTTGAGTTCAAGCAAATCGGCGGCAAGGCCGCAGACGGGGAGAGCCTGATGCTTGGCCCGCTCTCTCTGGTCGAGGGGGATATTGATCTGAAGGCGCTGCGCCGTACCATACGGGCGGAGCTCAAGACGTCTGATGTGCTGGCAAAATCGACGGGGCGCTTCTATGCGGTGGGCGGCGCATGGCGGACCGTGGCAAAGCTGAACATGCAGATCGAGGACTATTCGCTCAAAGTGCTGCAGGGCTATCAGATGTCGAAATCCCAGGTCGACAAGGCCGCAAAGCTCTGCTTCGACAGCGTGACCAGTTCGACAGCGCGGGCGATGCTGGAAAACGTCGACAAACGCCGCGCCAAGCATTTGCCGGTTGCGGCGATTCTGCTTCAGGAAATTCTTGGCAACAGCCGGTTGGAGGGCGTGACCATTTCCTCGGCAGGCTTGCGGGAAGGCGTGCTGCGGGATGCGCTGGGCGCGCCTTTGCACGATCCGCTGATGGATGGCGCGATCGCGTTCGCGCGGCTGGACAAGAACCAGATCCTGTTCGGCGAAGCGCTGCATGATTTCATCGCGCCGGCCCTGGCCCCCGAGCCGGACTTGTTCGGATCGCCTGCCGCGGACATAAGAATCGAGAAGGCGGCCTGCATGATGGCTGACAGTGCCGGGCGGTTCCATCCGGATCACCGATCCATCATGGCCTATGATCAAGCGCTCAGGGCGCCTTATGTCGGCGTCTCGCACGGCGAACGCGCTCTGATCGCCTATGCCATTGGATGCCGCTACCAGAAAGACTTCAAGAGACCGGATGAGTATGTCGCCCTCACGACGCCGGAGCAGGATGAGCGCGCCCGCCAGATCGGGAGTGCGATGCGACTGGGGGCTGTGTTCTCGGGTCGGTCAGGGCCGATCCTTCAGCGGGCCAGACTGGTTCGCACCCATCATACGCTTCAGTTGAAAGTGTCGAAAGCCGATGAGGCGATGGTTTCAGATACGGTCGAGCGCAGGCTTTCGCAAACGGCGAGCCAGCTGCGTTTGAAATCGGATGTCATTATTAGTTGAGGCTGAGCAGCCCTAGACGTCGAACAGTCTGACTTGACCGCCCTCAAAAGATACGGCCAGTTTCCCGTTCAGCAGGGCCTGTGCGCGTTTCCCGAACATGTCATAACGCCAGCCTGACATGGCGGCAATTTCGTCACCGGTCTCACCGCGAGCGATCCGGTCGATATCGGCCGCATTTGCGATCAGGCGGGGCACGACGTCATTCTCCTCGCTGACATGTTTGAGGAGCACTTTGAGCAGTTCGGGCGCACCAGCGGGGATCTGGGCGTTCTGGACCCGCGGGCCAAGCTCGGGCGCGTACTTGTCTGGATTGTCGATGGCATCGATTGCTGCCTCAAGCAGGCCATTGCCGAATTTCGACCGAATGAACCCATTTGGCACTGCGCGGAGCTGGCCGAAATCGCCCTCGGAGCGCGGTTTCTGGCTGGCGATTTCCTGAATCGCGTCGTCCTTCAGGATCCGGCGGCGTGGTTTGTCCAGTTCTTGCGCCATGGTTTCGCGCCAGGCGGCAACGGCCACGACAATGGCTGCATAGTCTTTCTTCGGCTTTCGCAATTTGAGTCGCTGCCATGCCTTGGCGGGGTCGGTATCGTATTTGGCGGGATCTTCCAGATCGGCCATTTCCTCGCGCACCCATCCCAGGCGTCCAAGCTGTTCCAGCTCATCGCGCATTTTGAGATAGGCGTCCCGCAAATGCGTTACGTCGCCAAGGGCGTAGACCAGTTGTTTCTGGCTGAGTGGACGGCGGGTCCAGTCTGTGAACTGGCTCGATTTGTCGATCTGGCGCTTCAGCACGCGCTGAACGAGATTGTCGTATGAAATCGAATCGCCAAGGCCGAGCGCCATCGCGGCGACCTGGGTATCGAAAATCGGGCCGGGTGGGTGGCCGATCAGACGGTTGAATATTTCGAGGTCTTGACGGGCGGCGTGAAACACTTTTACCCGGTTGTCTGCGGCGATCAGATCGAGGAAGGGACCGATGTCCAAATCCTCGGCCAATGGGTCGATCAGGCCTTCTACGCCGGGGGCGGAGGCTTGGACGAGGCAGAGTTCCGGCCAGTAGGTCGTCTCCCGATGAAACTCGGTATCGACGCAAATAAAGTCGGATTCAGCGAGCTTTCCGCACAGATCTTCCAGTGCGGACTGCTCAGTAATGGGAGTCAGGGTGTTGTCAGTCATCGCGCGCTTGCGTATCGCATCGCCTTGACAATTGCGAGAGCTTGAATGCCTTTCGCGCTTTTATTTCTGTTGGACCGTATTTCCGGAGAAAGTTTCCGATGCACGCCTATCGCTCCCACACCTGTGGGGAACTTCGCAAGTCCCATGTCGGTGAAACCGTAAAACTGTCTGGCTGGCTTCACCGCCGCCGCGATCATGGCGGGGTGATGTTCATCGACCTGCGCGATCATTACGGCCTGACGCAGATCGTGTTCAATCCGGGCTCACCTGGTTTCGGCACGGTTGAGCGCCTGCGTGCGGAGAGCGTGATCACGCTGGAAGGCAAGGTCGTGGCCCGCGATGAGGGCCTCGTGAACCCGAATCTGGCCACGGGTGAGATCGAGGTCGTGGCGGGCGAAGTTACCGTCCGGTCGGAAGCCGCCGAGCTGCCGCTGCCTGTGTTTGGTGAACCGGACTATCCGGAAGAGATCCGCCTGACGCATCGCTATCTCGATCTGCGCCGCGAGACGCTGCATAAGAACATGATCCTGCGCAGTCAGGTGATCGCCAGCCTGCGCCGCCGCATGCTCGAACAGGGCTTCACGGAATACCAGACGCCGATCCTGACGGCGTCGAGCCCTGAAGGCGCGCGCGACTTCCTCGTGCCGAGCCGTATCCATCCGGGCGAGTTCTACGCGCTGCCGCAGGCGCCGCAGCAGTTCAAACAATTGCTGATGGTGTCGGGGTTCGACCGCTACTTCCAGATTGCGCCTTGTTTCCGCGATGAAGACGCGCGCGCAGACCGCTCACCGGGCGAGTTCTATCAACTTGATATCGAGATGAGCTTTGTCACTCAGGAGGACGTGTTCAATGCGATCGAGCCCGTCATGGCGGGTGTGTTCGAGGAGTTCGCAAACTGGGAAGGCAAGGGCCGAAAAGTTCCGGATGGCGCGTTCCCGCGTATCCCCTATGCCGAAGCCATGGCGAAATACGGTTCCGACAAGCCGGACCTGCGCAACCCGATCGAACTGGCGGATGTGTCCGAATTCTTCGAGGATGACAGCAAGACGGGCTTCGGTATCTTCGCCAAGATCATTGGCGGCGGCGGACGTGTGATCGCGATCCCAGCACCCAAGGCGGCTGCGGAGAAATCCCGCAAATTCTTCGACGAACTCGACAAGTGGGCGAAGAAGGAAATGCAGGCACCAGGACTTGGCTATGCGCGTCTCAAAGAGGCCGATGGCGGCGGTGTCGACAGCCAGGATCCTGTGCTGAAGAATTTCGAACCTGTCCATCTCGCGGCGCTTCTTGAGAAGCTCGATCTGGGGGCTGGCGACGGCATCTTCTTCTCGGCCGGCAAGAAAAGCGACGCCTACAAGCTCGCAGGCGCCGCGCGGACAAAGGTTGGCGAAGAGCTGGGCCTGATCGAGGATGGCGTGTTCCGCCTCTGCTGGATCGTCGACTTCCCGATGTACGAATATGATGAAGACAACAAGAAGGTCGATTTCAGCCACAACCCGTTCTCCATGCCTCAAGGCGGAATGGATGCGTTGTTGGCTGCTGATACTGAAGAGAAGCAACTGGACCTGAAGGCTTATCAGTACGACATCGTATGTAACGGTGTGGAACTGTCCTCTGGTGCGATCCGGAACCACAGCCCGGAACTGATGCTGAAAGCGTTCGAGCTGGCAGGTTACGGCCCTGACGTTGTGGAAGCGGAGTTTGGCGGCATGCTGAACGCATTCCGCTACGGCGCGCCGCCACATGGTGGCATTGCGCCGGGCGTAGACCGGATCGTCATGCTGCTCGCTGATGCCGAGAATATCCGCGACGTTACGCTGTTCCCGATGAACCAGCAGGCGCGTGACCTGATGATGCAGGCCCCGAGCCCTGTGGACGAAAAGCAGCTCAAAGAGCTTCACATTCGCCTTGCGCCGCAGATGAAGTCGTAAGCATTACGCCGCATCCCAAATTACAAAGGGCGGAGGGCCAAGCGCTCCGCCCTTTTCATTGACTTGCGTTTGCAAGTCTATTTGCTGGCAAAGGCCGCAGGCGCGACGGCTGTGCCGCAGAGCGGCAGGGTAAGGGTCGCTGGAAGGGTGGAACTGAGCGAGACGCACGCGCCCTCGAAGTCTGCGGTTTCAGCGCCTTTCAGGCCGGACAGGTCGGCGTCAATGAAGCGGACGTCCTTGAATGAGGCGCCATGCACAGCCGCGTTCCGCAGTTGGGAACCGGTCATGTTTGAGCCGTTGAAGACGGCGCCAGCCAGAATCGTTTCGTTTAGCCAGGACCCGGTGAGATTGGCACCTGACAGGTCTGCCGATTCCATCCGGGATCCCGTCAGGTCTGCCGAAGCAAAATTGGCTCCAACAAGCAAGGCGGTTTGAAGATTCGCGCCGCGAACATTTGCGCTCCGAAAATCAGCTCCAGATGCCTGAATACCCTGAAGGCGTGCATCAGACAGAATGGCTCCAGCGAATTGAGCAGAGGTAAGAATGGCGCCCCGCATGTCAGCGCTGGTCGCATTAGCGTTCTCAAAATTGGCATTGCCAGCCTGAACACCGCGCATGAAAGCGTATTCCATGTTCGCGCTGGAATAGTTTCCGCCAGCGAGGGACCAGCCAGTCAAATTCTTGCCGGATAGGTCACACTCCCCGCAGGCGCCTGCATAACCGGGGGACCAGGCCACGGGTTGACTCTGTGCCTGTGCCGACAAGGCGACAAAGGACATGGCGGATGCGGTAAGAAGTGCATGTACCAAGCGGATCATGGAACATGGATAACGCCTGATTTTGTTACCCCAAACTGAACAAACAGTAAGGACTGCCTAAAACACGGGAAGTGTTGCAATTCCGCCATGCCTTGGAAGACAGCGATTAACCGAAATTCGGAGAAAGAACCGCCGGTTTCTATTGATCATCTTGAAGTAATCAGGACGGAACTTCGCTCGTATCCTGTAATTCCTGCCCACACGTATCGCACTCGGCATCCCCGTCCTCGCTGATCTGGAACAGTGTGAAGCTGCCACAATTCGGGCACGCGTCGGTGAGGTAGGCTGGCGCGTTCAACGTCTCATCGTCGCCCTCCTCACCGGAAAGCTTTTCTTCGCGTTTCTTGTCCAGGATGACGATATTGTCCGGCAATTGCCCGCGTGAGAAGCCACGTGAGATCAACTGGGCGGCTTCTTCCGTAAACTCTGCGGTTTCGCGGGTTCCGTCCCCAGCGCCCCGACCGAGGCCGTCATGGGTGACATCGGCTTCGGCGAGGTCGTCCCGGCCGAGATAGGACACGGCGAGTTCGCGGAAGATGTAGTCTAGAATGGAGGTCGCTTTGGTAATGCGATCATTGCCGGTGACGGCACCAGCCGGCTCGAACCGGGTAAACACGAAGGCGTCGACGAATTCCTCCAGCGGCACACCGTATTGCAGACCGATAGAGGTGGCGATCGCAAAATTGTTCATCAGGCTCCGGAAAGCGGCGCCTTCTTTATGCATATCAAGGAAGATCTCCCCGAGCGCGCCATCATCAAACTCGCCCGTATGGAGGTAGACCTTGTGACCGCCGACTGATGCCTTCTGGATATAGCCTTTTCGGCGATCAGGGAGTCGGGTACGGGCATTTGGACCGTGACCCGTGAGAGCCGAACTTTGAGGGGATTCGTGTGGAATCTCGGCCTCTGCCGCCAGCTCGTCGGCGAGGCTGAGAATATGGTCCATGCGCTCGGCCACTTCTTCGTTTGCCGATGCCCGTATGCCGATCAACAGGGCGGACAGGCCTGCCTCGATAGCCTTGTCGGCCAAATCCAGACCGTCTCGCCCATTCACCCGGACGGTCGTCTGCCCGCCAAGCGCTTCGGAACACGCCATCGCGAAAGCCAGTTCAGCTTCTGCACCAACAGAAAGGTCCAGCCCGCATTGGCGAAAGGCCTGGGTGGCAACATCTTCGACCGTACCGTCAACGGCAGCTTCAGCATTTGAAATATCTTTTCTGGAGAACCCCATCGCGGAGAGAAGTGCGAGACCATCCGAATCGAAATTCTCTGGGGCCAGTTTCAGATCTTCGCTGATGATCTCGTCACCCAATACCCATCGGGAGAAGGCGGCGTTCAGGGGTAGTCCGTCGCTGAGCGCGCGTGTAACCCGGTCGAGGGCAGCTTCGGAGAAGCCGCGGTCTCGCAAACGGTCTGCCCCAAGGGCGGCTTCCAGGTCTTCACCTCCACAATTGGCCACCCGGTCCAATATTGTTGGGAGAGATTCTGGCGCGGTACGTGATATCGCCAGCCGAGCGCATCGCGCCAGGGTCGGGCCGTCATCGGAATAGGCCAGTACGGTGCGCACAGGCCCAGCGCCCTCGCTTTCGCATTCAGGCATCAAATCGGCGAGGTCTGTGATGGGCAGAATGGCAACCGTACAGGATTTCCGGGACGTTGCTCTGCGTGCCTCGAGACCGAGTACGCTGGCATGGCCTGCCGCTAGCGATGAGCCGGCTGCATGGGCCTTTACAAGGGCACATATCGCAGCCGCTACCAAACGTCCGTCGTCGCTATCATAGGAGAGGCCAAGCGAAAGCACGGCTGCGCCGAGACCCTGTATCAGGAGCAGGCCGTCTCCGACGCTTTTGCCAGCTGCTTCCGCCACAGAGCTCAACAAATCTGTTTCGAGTCCATCGGGGCTGACTGCCAGCGCGACATCCAGCAACCGACAAGCGGTACGTGCCGGAGCGAGGTCATCCTGAGCAAGAAGGATTTCAGCGCCTTCTTTGAGGGCACTTAATAGCAGGGTGTCGAATTCCGGATCGGCCGATTCTGCGCTGAAGACTGCTGCGGGGGGAGGCTGGTTATTGGCAGCGGCGATTCTCAAGGCCTCCGCCGTGCGTGCAAAACCGTCTGGCTGACGCAGCGCTTCTTCAAGTATGTCTTGCGGTAGGCCTGATGCCACGGCCTCCGCCAATTCTGCATTGCGTGGTGCATTGCCCAAACGTTCCAGCATTTCGGCGGTGGCAATCTGGGACGCGCCGAGCAAACCAGCAGACGCATAGGCGGACGCAACATTTCTCAGAGATTCTTCAGTAATCGGCCGCCGCCGTTTTCCCGCGGCGCGGAAGGCGGTTCCGAACTCCATCTCCGGAGAAAGCAGGCCGTCAGTCTCGGCGACCTCCACAATGGACGCAATCTCTGCAGTTTTCATCAAACCCTCCCGCGAATCACCAGCGAATCACATATTCGAGCGTGACGGTTCCGGTCAGGGGTATCAACCATTCCGGCAGCAAAATTAGCGGTCAGATCATAAAAACGTGCGTCGCATTGCCTGCGGCTGCCGTATGGATTAACTGCCCGGATAACGCCATATTACGGCCAACAAGACAGGTCAGGACATCCTCACGATGCTGAAACAGATTTTTACTTGGTGGAGCGGCAATACGATCGGAGCGGCTTTTGATATCAAGCGGCGCTCTGGCTATGTCGGGACCGACGAATACGGCAACCGCTATTTCGAGGAGCGCAAGCCGTCTCTCGAAGGGCGCAAGCGTCGTTATGTGATGTACAAGGGCCTGGCCGAGCCATCCAAGGTGCCTGCGGACTGGCATGGCTGGCTGCATCATACTGTCGAAGATCCGCCCACCAAGTCGCCGCTTACGCGCCGTGAATGGGAAACGGACCACAAGCCCAATATGACGGGCACTCCTTACGCCACCAAGCCGAAGGGCAGCCTGTCGACTGACATGGCACGCCAGAAGGCATCAGGCGACTATGAGGCATGGAACCCCGATGCGTGAATCACTCTTCGAAACCCTGATTGGCGCCGCCGTGGTCGCGGTGGCTGGAATCTTCCTCTGGTTTGCGATCGACCGCGGTGGAGAAACCCAGTCGCAAGGCGATCAGTACGAGCTTGAGGCGCGCTTCAACAATGTATCGGGCATTTCGCGCGGTTCCGATGTGCGTATCGCCGGTGTGAAGGCTGGCATCGTCAAAAGCATCGTGGGTGATCCGGAGCGGTTTGAAGCGGTTGTAACGCTCAGCCTGGACGAAAAATGGGCCCTGCCGGATGATACGGATGCCCGGGTGTCGACTGACGGTCTTCTGGGCGGAGCTTATGTGGCTCTGGAACCAGGTGGCAGCTTCGACAATATCCCCCAGGATGGGTCTGGTGAGATCAAGTATACGCGTGGCAGCGTCGACCTGCTGACCCTGTTTGCGTCCTTTGCTTCAGGCAGCGGTGGTGATGGTGCGTCCGACCCGGCGGCCAGCCCAGATGCCACAGCAGACGATGCATATCCGGATGAGGATTACCAATAATGCGTATGATGGTCTCTGCACTTGCATTGGCCGCCCTCGTTGGGGGCGTCGGACACGCGGCCACCTTCGTCCAGAAGGATACGGCCACGTTGCGCGCGCTCGACAAGATTACCGGCCGCTCCACGGATATTGACGTGAAAGTCGGTGAGCCGGTTGTCTTCGGATCCCTGAAGGTCGAACTGCAGGTCTGTTACCAGACCCCGCCGGAGGAAGCGCCGGAAAGCGCAGCATTTCTCAAGATCGCCTCGACCCAGCCTGTGGCTGTTGAGACGATGGAAGCTGCTGTCGATGCGGAGGATGTCGAAACCGTCAGCGAAGATAATCCAGAACTCTTTTCGGGCTGGATGTATGCTTCATCGCCAGGACTCAGCGCGCTTGAACATCCTGTCTATGATATCTGGGTAATACGCTGCGCTGCGCCGGAGCCTGTGAAGCTCGCACCACGTCCGTCCGAAGAGGATGCGGAATTCGAATAGAATTTGGCCTCTACAGTGAGGGCGTCTTTCAAGAGTTTCTTGAAATCCTGACGGGGTATTTCGATAAGCCCGAATTGCTCCAAGTGGGGATTATGGAACTGCGCGTCGAGCAAGACGAAACCGTCTTCGAGAAGATGCGCCACCAGATGGACCAGCGCAATCTTTGACGCGTCCGTCGCGCGTGAGAACATGCTTTCTCCAAAGAAGGCGCCGCCAAGTGCCACCCCATAAAGGCCGCCGACCAAATTGTCGCCGTCCCAGCATTCGATGGAATGGGCGTGGCCCTCGCGGTGGAGCGAGCTGTACAGATTCAGAATGGGCGAGTTGATCCAGGTGCTTTCGCGCCCCTTTGCACTCTCAGCGCACAATTCCATGACACGCGTAAAGGCCTGATCAATGGTCACGCGAAACGGATCCTGCTTGACCTTTCGGAGCAGGCGCTTGGGCACGTGGAAATCACCAAGCGGAATGATCCCTCGCATATCAGGGTCGACCAGAAACAAGTTCGGGTCATTTCGGGCATCGCCCATGGGGAAAATCCCCCGACGATAGCAAGCAAGCAGATCGGATGAACTAAACCGCTGTGACATGGAATTATATGAACCAGCGGCTTATGTGATGTCTACCCTTTGTCGATCCTTGTGGAACGCGAAAGGTGAAAAATGCTCACTTTTTTGTATCAGTTTGATTTTCAAGAAACTTTTCGAGCCAGTGAATATTGTATTCACCTTCGAGTACATCCTCATTCTCGACGAGTTCGCGGTGCAGATCCAGCGTCGTGAAGACCCCGCCGATGACCATTTCCTGCAAGGCCCGGCGAAGGCGCATGATACACTCACGGCGGGTTCGCCCGTGCACGATCAATTTGCCGATCAGCGAGTCGTAGTGAGGAGGAATGCGGTAGCCCGAATAGGCCGCACTATCGAGTCTGACATCAGGTCCGCCGGGTGCGTGGAAGTCTGTGATCAGGCCCGGGGAAGGCACGAACGTCTTTGGGTGCTCGGCATTGATCCGGCACTCGATGGCGTGACCGACCAGCATGACATCTTCCTGCCGGAATGAGAGTTCCTTCCCTTCGGCAATGCGGATTTGTTCGCGCACCAGGTCAATGCCTGTGATCATTTCTGTGACAGGGTGCTCGACCTGGAGCCGCGTGTTCATTTCGATGAAGTAGAATTTACCGTCTTCATAGAGGAACTCGACCGTACCGGCGCCGCGATAACCAAGTTTTTCCATCGCACGGGCGCAGATGCCGCCGATCTCTTCACGCTGGGCCTGATTCAGAGCAGGCGAGGGCGCTTCCTCGAAGACTTTCTGGTTACGTCGCTGCAGCGAACAATCGCGCTCCCAGAGATGGGCTACATTGCCATGCGTGTCAGCGATGATCTGGACTTCGATGTGACGCGGGCCCTGAAGATATTTCTCAAGATACACCGCATCATCACCGAATGCAGCCTTGGCTTCGGTCTTGGCGGTTCGAACGGCATTTTCGAGGTCTGCTTCAGTCTTGGCGAGCTTCATGCCTCGACCGCCGCCGCCAGCAGATGCTTTTACGAGGACCGGAAAGCCGATTTTCTTGGCGGCCTTCTTGGCTTCGGCAATAGACGACAATGCGCCTTCTGAACCGGGTACGCACGGCACGCCCGCTTCTATCATTGCGGCCTTGGCAGCGATCTTGTCGCCCATGATGCGGATATGCTCGGCCGTAGGACCAATGAACGCGAGCCCATGTGCTTCGACCATTTCGGCGAATTGGGCGTTCTCCGACAGAAAGCCGTATCCCGGATGGATCGCGTCCGCGCCGGTGATCTCGGCAGCGGCAAGGATCTGCGACTTCTTCAGATAGCTTTCGGACGATGGCGCAGGCCCGATGCAGACACTCTCGTCCGCGAGGCGCACAGCCATGGCGTCGCTGTCTGCTTCGGAATGGACGACCACGGTGGACAGTCCCATTTCCTTGCAGGCGCGGTGAATCCTCAGCGCGATCTCGCCGCGGTTTGCGATGAGAACCTTCTTGATAACGGGTTGGTCAGCCATATTACTCGATCAGAATGAGAGCTTCGCCATATTCAACTGGCTGGGCATCAGTGACGTAGATTTCTTTGACGGTACCGGCCTTGTCGGCTTCGACTGGATTGAAAGTCTTCATGGCTTCGACGAGCAAGATCGTGTCGCCCTTTTTCACCTTGTCGCCAACGCCGACGAATTGCTTCGCACCGGGTTCAGGCGACAGGTATACCGTGCCGACCATCGGAGACTTGATGGCGTTGTCAGATGTCTGAGGTGGAGCGTCTGTGGTGGCGACAGGAGCGGCTGCTGACGGAGCAGCGGCAGCCGGTGCAGCGACCGGCGCGGCCATAGCGGCCTGCACAACCGGCGCAGCGGGTTTGCTGACGCGGATGCGTAGGCCTTCATGTTCAACTTCAACTTCGCCAAGGTCTGCTTCCCGCAGAATGGCTGCGAGTTCCCGGACAAGTCCGGTATCCAGCTTGTTCTTCGTTGTGCTCATGGGATGTCAGGTCTCTTATTTGCCCGTGAGGGTCTTTGCCGCCATTAGCGCCAGCTCATAACCATAGGCGCCAAGGCCTGCAATCGTGGCCTTCACAGCGGGGGATACGTAATTCACCTGGCGGAACGCTTCGCGCGCCGCAGGATTCGACAAATGAACTTCAATTACAGGGATTTTGCACGCTTTCAGCGCGTCGTGAAGAGCGATGGATGTATGCGTGTAGGCTGCGGCATTCAGAATGATGGCGGCGCCCTTTTCAGATGCCTCCTGAATCCAGCTCACCAATTCGCCTTCATGATTCGTCTGGCGAAGCTCCAGCGGTGTTCCATCTGCCAGCGCTTCGAGACGTGCATGAATGTCAGCGAGGGTCTCGTGCCCGTAAATCTCGGGCTCGCGTGAGCCGAGAAGGTTGAGGTTTGGGCCTCCAAGGACATATACGGGCTTGGTCATAGTCTTCCGTCTTGCGCTGTAACGCCGGGCAAGGCAAGGGGGCTGGTGAACGGAGAAAACCCGAATGTTGATTACAGTCAATGGCGTATCTCGCGAAGTCGAACCTGGCCTGACGCTTGCCATGTTGGTGCTTCAACTGGCAGGCGAGTCCGACAGGGATCAGCGCGGCATTGCGATTGAGCGAAATCTCGAAATCGTGCCGAAGTCAGAGCATGCCAGCACTGTGATTGAGGACGGCGACAAGATAGAAGTGGTTCAGTTCGTGGGTGGTGGCTGATCGCTTGCGATCTCAGCTATTTGCGCCATCCAGCTCTTGCAGACCAGACAGGTTAGAATTTTGACAGATCCCCTTATCATCGCCGGCAAATCCTATAATTCCCGCCTGATCGTAGGCACGGGCAAGTATCAGACTTATCAACAGAACGCGGACGCAGCGCGGGCTGCTGGCGCGGAGATCGTCACCGTGGCTTTGCGGCGGGTGAACTTGTCGGACCCGAACGAAGAGCGGCTGACAGACTTTGTGAAGCCGGACGAATTTACTTATCTGCCAAATACAGCCGGATGTTACACGGCGGATGAAGCCGTTCGCACGCTGCGCCTGGCGCGCGAGGCCGGTGGCTGGAATTTGGTGAAGCTGGAAGTGCTGGCTGACCAGAAGACGCTCTATCCGAACATGCCGGAGACGCTTGAGGCAGCCAAAGCCCTGATCGCCGATGGGTTTGAGGTCATGGTTTATTGTTCCGATGATCCGGTCTACGCGAAGATGCTGGAAGACGCAGGTTGCTGCGCGATCATGCCGCTCGGTAGCTTGATTGGGTCAGGCCTCGGAATCATGAATCCGGTCAATATCCGTCTCATTGTCGAGCAGACACGAGTGCCGGTGATTGTCGATGCGGGTGTCGGAACGGCCTCGGACGCCGCGATTGCCATGGAACTGGGCTGTGATGGCGTGCTGATGAATACGGCCATTGCCGCCGCGAAGGATCCGATCCGGATGGCCAATGCCATGAAACATGCGGTGATCGCCGGTCGAGAGTCCTATCTGGCCGGGCGGATGCCAAAAAAGATGTATGCGGATCCAAGTTCGCCGCTTGCGGGCCTGATCTGATCAGAACAACGCGAGTGCTGCGTACAGGATCAGGCACATCAAAAATCCTACCACGCTGATCAGCGTGGTAGAGACGGTCCATGTACGCAGCGTCTCACCTGGCGTGATGCCGAAGATCCGTCCAACGAGCCAAAAGCCACTATCATTCACATGGCTGCCGGTTGTTGCGCCCGCGGCGATCGCGATGGCCACAATACCTAGCTGCGGGGCGGAGAGATCGGCCATCGCCACAATGGGCGCGGTCAGGCCGGCTGACGTTATCATGGCAACCGTGGAGCTGCCTTGGGCGAGCCTCAGGATGACGGCGAGTACGTAGCCCGCCAGAAGCGGACCAAACCCCAGACCAAGCGCGGCATTTGCGATCTGCTCGCCAGCGCCTGTGTCCACAAGAACCTGCTTGAACGCGCCGCCCGCGCCAGTGACGAGGATGACTGCGCCTGTAGGCTCGAATGCGCGGGCCATCGCGTCCGACATCAATTTCCGGCTCTGGACGGTCTTTGGATAAAGCAGCAGCCAGGATGCGCCGCATGCAATCAGGAGCGCGCTAAATGGATGCCCGATGATTTCAAGCACATATTTGATGGGGCCGTCCGGCAATATTCCCGCAAGCGTGCCCAACAGAATCAGGACGAGTGGCAGCGTAATCAGGAATATGGCCCGTTCGGGCTGTGGGATGGGCCGGGTTGTATGATTGCTGGTTTCGTCCAGTTCGAAGGCCGGATTGCCGATTGGCATGCGGTTGCGCTGCTCCAAAAACGCCGCGAAGAGCGGACCGGATACGGCCAGCGCGACGCAGCCTGTTATTGCGCCGAAGAGGATAACCCAGCCCAGGTCCGCGCCTATCAGCTCCGCGATGGCGATCGGTCCCGGCGTGGGCGGTAGGAAAGCGTGGCCGACCGCGAGCCCTGCCATGAGCGGGAGACCAAGAGACATGGCGGGTTTCAGCCGGTCATGAGCCATGGTGAGGATCAGGGGTGCGAGTATGATGAGGGCGACATCGAAAAAGACAGGTGTGGACGCCAACAAGCCAATGCCGGCGATCTTCCATTGGTTCGTCTTGAAGCTGGATGAAGTAGAGAGTTTTGAAGCCAGAGCGTCGAGCGCCCCAGAGGCCTGCAGGATCGCGCCGAACAACGCGCCAAGCCCGATGACTGTGGCAATGAACCCCAGCGTGCCGCCCAGGCCTTTTGCCAATGTGTCGAAGGCTTGTTCTGGGGCCATGCCCGCGGCCAGGGCACTGAATATGCTGACCAGTAGCAGGGCCGCGAAGGCATTCATCCGTGCGCGCAATATCAGCGCAAGCAGCGCCGCAATGCCAAACCCTGTTGCCAGCAGGGGGCGGTAGACGAGGAGCGCCTCGGTCAGCTCCATGCGAGGCCAATTGATGTCGTTCTGATGCGCATGAGTGTGTCATGTGCGGTCATGTAAAGTGTGCGGCCGTCTGCGTCGCCGAAGCAGCAATTGGCAGTTGCCTTGCCGGTGTTGATCCGGGCAAGGGGTTTGCCGTCCGAGGCCAGAAGGAACACGCCGCCCGGGCCCGTTGCAAAGATGTGACCCGAACGCGTCACAGCCATCCCGTCCGGCAGGCCCGGAGCCGTGTCGGACATGAACGGCTTGGCGTCAAAAAGCACCGAACTGGAAGAACCATCAGGTGCCATGCGCAGGATGACCGGCTGGTCGGGATCCGATTGGCTAACATAGAGTGTCTGGCTGTCTGGTGACAGCACGATGCCATTCGGGAAAGTCATTGTATCGATAAGGCGGGTGATTTCTCCATCTGGTGACAGACGGTACACGCCGTTGGCATCTTGCTCCTTCAGGGGAGAGTCATTCATGCCCTCCAGCCCATAGGGCGGATCGGTGAAGAACAGGCTTCCGTCAGGCCCTTCGACAACATCGTTTGGGCTGTTGAACTTCTTGCCATTGAACGTGGCGGCAATGATCTCACGATGCCCGGTTTCGAAGTCCATTCGTTCGACCGCGCGACGACCATGGTTGCAGATGAGAAGTGAGCCATCGTGAGAAATAGCCAATCCATTGGCGCCCGGTTCGCGGAAACCCGTCGCCTGCTCACGTGCAACGCCCGAAGGGGCCAGGAATTCCGTCGCGCCGCTGGCTTCTGACCATTTCCACGCAATGTTCTCCGGTACATCGGTAAAATACAGGCAGTTGCGTGCGCGATCCCAGACCGGCCCTTCACTCCATGTATAACCGGAGGCCAAAACCTCCAGTCTTGCGAAAATATCCAACAGGGAATGGGCTTCCGCATCGAAGATCTCGAGATCGGGATTGGACGCCTTTCCGATCGGAGTGGTGGCGCAAGCCGAAATCAGGGTGGCTGCGGCGGCAGACCCCATGAAGCCACGTCGCGTTTGTTTCATTCTACATGTGTCCTTGTGGCAATTGCGCTGGCTGGAACGTTCGTGTGGTAAGCCTGATCAATGATGACCTCCGCGCGCGCCCGAATGTCGTCAGCGGATGCACCCACCATGAATTCGATCTTACCGGGTTCTACGATCCAGCCGTCCCGTGCCGTGTAGTACGCCATCTGGTCGGGGGTCAGGGTGAAGCTCACTGTGCGGGATTCACCAGCCGGGATATGGACTCGCTTGAATCCGCGCAGTTCTCGTTTCGGTCGGGCAATCGTGGCGAGCGGATCACGCATATACAGCTGAATCACCTCATCAGAATCGACGTCTCCGGAATTTGTGACCTTGATGCTCAAGGTGAATTCATCTGCATCGGTTGTTGCGATCAGGTCACCATATTCGAAGCTGGAATAGGTCAGTCCATGACCGAAGGGGAAAAGCGGCGTGATCGGAATATCGATGAACCGGTTCGTGTCTTTCGACAGGTCCGGGTCAGCGGGGCGCCCACCGGGATATTCGGAATAGGTGTGCGGCACCGCACCGGTGCGTCGCGGAAATTCGATAGGTAGGCGACCCGCAGGGGAGACATCACCCCATATCACGTCAGACAGCGCGTTTCCGGCTTCAATGCCCAGCATCCATGTGTTGAGCACGGCATCAGCGGCTCCAACTTCCTGTTCCATTGCGAGCGGCCGTCCCGTCACCAATATGATCGTAACGGGTTTGCCGATCTCAAACATCGCCGCGGCGAGGGCGGACTGGTTCTGGGGAAGGGCAATATCTGAGCGGCTGCGCGCTTCCCCGGACAGGTCGAAATCCTCCCCGATCACCAAGAGAATATGATCGGCGGCCGACGCAATCTCCACAGCAGCCTCAATAGAAGAATCCGCGTCATTTGAAGGATGCGCGCCGGCTGCATATGTAATGGTGGTGCCGTCAGGAGCGTTTTGTTGCAGGCCCTCAAGCAATGAGACGACATCCTCGACCTTGCCTTGTGCACGCCAAGAGCCGAGCTGAGTCAGCTTGTCTTCCGCCAAGGCACCGATAACGGCGATTTTCTGAGGGGATTTGGAGAGTGGCAGAACCTGGTTTTCATTCTTCAAGAGCACCGTTGATTTCACCGCGGCTTCGCGTGCTGTGCGTCGGAATTCATGGCTCAGCAGAGTTGTCTTTTCCCGTTCTGCATCGTGATAGTCCATCGGTTCGTCAAACAGGCCCAATCGCTCTTTTGTCGTCAGTATACGGGCAACTGCCGCGTCGAGATCATGTGTCAGGCATTCATCTGACTGCACAGCGGTCTTGATCCTGGTTGGCAGGACCATGCTGGTCATGTCCATGTCGACGCCCGCGCGCAGGGCAAGCACTCCCGCCTGTTCTTCAGATTCGGCCACGCCGTGATTCATCAATTCAGCGACTGCATTCCAGTCGGACACGATCATGCCGTCAAAGCCCCACTCGCCCCGCAATACATCATCGATGAGATATTCATTGGCTGTGGACGGAACCCCGGCGACATCATTGAACGCCGTCATCATGGAGCCGGTGCCAGCCTTCGTGGCGGCGTAGAAGGGAGGCAGATAGGTTTCGAACAGGCTTTGATCGCTGATGTCAGCAGACCCATAGTCGCGGCCGCCAGTTGGGGCACCATATGCGCCGAAGTGTTTCGTCGCAGCGAGAATGGTGTTTGGGGCTGCCAGGCTTTCGCCCTGATAGCCCTCGACCTGCGCGACTGCCATACGAGACCCCAGATATGGGTCCGCACCAGCACTCTCGACGATTCTGCCCCATCGCGGGTCACGCGCAATGTCGACCATCGGGGCGAACGTCCAGTGAAGGCCTGCTGACGACGCCTCGTCAGCGGAGATGACGGCGGCTTCCCGCCAGACGTCTGGATCCCATGATGCCGCCATTGCCAGTGGTACCGGAAAAATCGTTCGGTAGCCGTGAACTACGTCCATCGCAAAGAGGAGCGGGATGCCCAGACGGCTTTCTTCAATGGCGACCTTTTGGAGCTCACCCAGCGGCTCAGCGCCCGCAACATGAAGATAGGAGCCAATCTCGCCATTCCGGACTTTGCCGAGTTCTTCAGGGGTGAGCTTTGAATTCAGCGACTTGCTGCGGCCACCTGCGGCCTGGTTTAATTGACCGAGTTTTTCATCAATAGTCATCTGGGCCACCAACGAACGTACGCGCTGTGATGCACTCGTCAGACTCACATTCGGCGTGCAGGCTCTGGCCTCGGAAATGTCAGAAACGACGGTGTCAGCGGGTGCGGTAGGCGCTTGCACAGGCGTGGCGCAAGCGGTCGCCAACAAGGTGGTCGCCAAGGCGCCAATCGCAAGCCGGCGCTTCGTGCCCGTGTAAGCATCGGTCATAATTCCCTCCCCATAAGTGTCGCGTCGACCGCGTTTCGTTAGCGCAATCATTGGGGGAGTGGCTATTTATGTCAACGCTAACATTTTCCCGTCCAAAAGAGTGTTCGATGTCTGTGACCGTTTAGTGCAGCGGGGCATTAGGTATACGTCAGGCTTTTACGAGGCCGATCTCGCGGAGCCGTTCCATGAGATAATCCTGAGCCGTGATCGGGGCTTCGGCTTTGCCGCCTTCAGCGACGCAGCCAGGTAGCGCTTCGATCAGGTAATCCTGATTGAAGTGCAAAAAGAAGGGCGTCGAGTAGCGCGGGAATTTTGCTCGCTCGGCAGATGGGTTAAGCACGCGGTGCGTTGTGGACGGCAGTACACCGCCCGTCAGGCGCTGTAGCATGTCTCCGCAATTGATGACCAGCGCGCCAGCGGGCGGATTAACGTCCAGCCATTCGCCTGAACTGTGCAAGACCTGGAGGCCGGCCTCCTCAGCACCCAATAAAAGCGTGATGACATTAATGTCCTCATGCGCGCCGGCGCGGACCGTGCCTGCGGGTGGAGGAGTTTGCTGCGGGGGGTAGTGGAGCAGACGCAGGATCGAGTTGCCGAAATTGACCTTGTCGTCGAACCAATCCTCGGCGAGCCCAAGATGCAAGGCGACACCTTCCAGAATTTCCCGGCCCATTTCATCCAGTGCATCAAAAAGTGCGGTTGTGGCTTCGTCAAAAGCAGGCACGTCGGGAACGCTGGGTGTGTCGGCCATCGTTGCGCGATAGGGGCTGTCCTCCGGTAGGGCGCGACCGGTATGCCAAAATTCCTTGAGATCGGCATGAGCGTTGCCCTTGGCGTTTTCCGTCCCAAAGGCCGTATAGCCGCGCTGGCCACCCCCTTGGCGTCCGTCATATTTCAGCTTTTCCGCGTCCGGCAGAGCAAAGAAAGCCTTGGTCGCATCCAGATTGCGGTCAATCACGCCCTGATCGACTGTATGGCCGGACACCACTGCGAACCCTGTCTCTCGAAAGGAGCGGCAGAGCGCATCTCCGAACGCTTTTTTATCGGATTTGAACAGGTCGAACGGGACGGGTTTGAAATAGTCGGTCATCATTATCGGGGTCTCTGGCAAGAATTAGAGGGGAGATTAGCACAGAGGGATGGGCCGACCATACGTAACGCCACATATGTAGCAGTTGTGCGTGCAATTGAGTTTGGCCGTGCTTTCGTGGAGATTTTGACGGCTCCACCGAATTCAGGGGCTTGCGATCAGGATGGGGTTTCTCTAGACCCCATATTCCGCGCTGGAGAGGTGGCCGAGTGGCTGAAGGCGCGCCCCTGCTAAGGTCGTCGGGGTGGCTCCACCTACCTGTATTATAAAGAGAAAATCTACAGTTTTGGAAGTTTCCCCCAGAAATCCCCCATGCATTTTTACTATAAAGTCCGTACACGTCGATAAGGGTTTCGAGTCTTCTCCATCCTCAATCACGGAACGCGATAAGAAATTTGCAAGATATTGATCTTTATCTCTCTTAGGTAGCACAGCTGCTTGTGCTGTGTCGAGAACTAGTAACAATTGTGTCTTGGTTTTGCTGACTGGCACCGCAGACGGGGGAAACAAATGAGACACAAGCCATTAGATTTACAGTCCGAAGTCAAAAGGGCCAATTTACCCGATGGCTTGAATGGCTTCCTGTTTCCAATGTTTGAGGCGGTTTCAAATGCGTTTCATTCTATCGAGGAACGCTGGGGAGATGATCTTGAGGGCCAAGGCCGTTTGGAAGTCCTTTTCGATGCTGAAAACAAGCAAATACAAGTTTCGGATAACGGAATAGGTTTCGACGACAACAATTTGTCATCGTTCTTGACGCCATTGACTGGAAAGAAATTTGAGCGCGGTGGTAAGGGGTTCGGACGCTTCATGGCGTTCAAGGTGTTCAAAGAAGTGTACTACTCTTCAAAACAGACCGCCAGCGATCAGCCTTTGCCGAATGGTGTCTACTTGTACGACCCCTTTTCAACAGAAGATAATTTGGTCCGTACCCTCAACGTCGCAGATAAAATTGTTCACGATGCCGATTGCGGTGTTGCGGTCATGTTGGGATCTCCTCTTAATGAATACGAGGACTATTTCAAACTAGACTCTAAAGACAGTGAACATAACGTGTCAGCAGAAGACGTTGTTGCGGCTGTGCTGGACCACTTCCTCATCGAGTTCCTCCAAAAGAAAGTCCCAAAGCACTTCATACTAACCATTCAGGATGTCCCATTTAATCTGTACCAGTACTTTAATGATGGGCTGTCCATTGCGGGTGAAAAAGCTGAATTTCTGCCGGTTGGGCAGGGTAGCAACTCGTTTGAGTTCACCTATTATAAAGTAGGGGCGGACCAAGCTAAGAAACATAGGCTGTATTTCTATGCGAACAATCGCGCAGCGAGCGAGCCTGAGAATATTTCTTCGAATCTGAATAAGCAGCCGTTCAGTGAAATAGTCGGCCAAGAAGAGAAAAGGTACTACTACCTAGTCGCCGTTTCGAGCGAATTTTTTAAGTCCTCTCAGTCTCGAGATCGGATTACGAACTTGCATGGAAAGATCGAATTCGACGGTAAAAAGAAATCAATCAAAGATCATCTCATTTCGCTGGCAAAAAAACACATCCTTGAAATCGAGGCCGAGTACACAGCTGGGCGCCGAAAAAAAATGAAAGAGGATGTTGATCACTTGATAGCGATCGATCCGTTGCTCAGGAGGGGTTTGGGTAACAAGACCAGTGCAGAATTTGTTCGAAAGAGAGCGATTACCGAAACCCGAGAACAGTTGGCGTCTGATCTGTTCATTGAGAGGTTCCGGCGTAAATTTGATTTCAGTAAGCTGGCCACAGACGCGAGTTTGGACAAATTAGTTTCAATCGTTCGTACACAAATTCCTGAAGATGCCAAAGAAGCACTGGCGGTCTACGTGGCTTATCGGAACCAAGTTATCCGCATATTTCGTGAGCTATTGAAAAAGCAGGAAGAGGGGCTGGCTACGGAGGATCAGGTACATCAGTTGATCTATCCAAGATACAAAGACAGCGAAGAAGTTGACTTTTCATCCCACAATCTCTGGCTCCTGGATGATGATCTCGCATATGCGCGATACATCTCTAGCGATCGCACGACTGAAAGCGCTGCACGAAATAAAGGAGAGTATGCGCACGACCTTTTGATCAACAATGAAAATGAACTGATGATTGTTGAGATGAAGAGGCCTCAAAAGAAAAGTTATGATGGCACGAAGGAAGAGAGTACGAACAATCCCATCGACCAGTTGAAACGGCAAGTTTCGGCTATAAGAAAAAAGCAGAAAGTTCTGACGTCTGGTGGACGAGAGGTTCAAATTCCTTCCGACTCCATGGTCCGGGGCTACATTCTGGCAGATTGGAATGACTCTCTCCAAACTTACCTTGAGCAAGAAGATTTCATCATAACGAACTTCGGTGGCCGAATGGCGTACCGTTATTATAACGCACTAAATATCATGATTGAGGTGCTGGCGTTTGATCGTTTGGTGGATCGAGCTTGCAACCGGAACGAGGCTTTTGTCCAGATGCTGGATGGGCGATCAAACTATGACAGAATACAAAATAGCCCGCTTAGCTCTGATTAGCGTTTAGGTACCAATCCGAATTTTCTTAATGGAATGCAGATTGCCGTCATCTCGATGCGCAATCGAGCAGATGAAGTGTTCGAAAGCTGTTCCATTTTCCCCCAGTTTTCCCCCACGTTCCACGTCTGTTCACGGCAATTGACGGCAATTGACAGCAATTCACGGCAATTGAGCCTTGCCCCAAATCCCCAATATATATAGGGATTTCAGGCGCTGGAGAGGTGGCCGAGTGGCTGAAGGCGCGCCCCTGCTAAGGGCGTATACGTTAACGCGTATCGAGGGTTCGAATCCCTTCCTCTCCGCCAGCCACCTGATGTGCTGATTTTGCTTAATAAAAACAGATAATTAGGGCGGCCACTATTTAGTGTGTAGGACAGCCGCCGTTTGAATTGTAGGACGCCTGAACGGTCAGCTCTTCTGCCGAGCACACATTGGGCAAATAAGGCCTCCATCAGAGAGTGGGTCTAAAAAAAGCCCAATCTACTGACGCTGAAATCTTTTGGCCGGTGGTGTCAGCGGAACCGGACTTGAGGTAACCAATCTTGGGGTTTAGCCTCAGGAAATGGTCAAAAACCCGTTTCGCTACTTCAAAACCTCACCTGAGATCATCCAACTCGCTGTACTCCTATATGCCCGCTTTCCGCTCTCACTTCGCAATATCGAGGATCTGCTCCACGAGCGCGGCATAGATGTCTGCCACGAAAGCGTCCGCCTATGGGTCGATCGGTTCGGGTCTTACTTCGCTCATAAGATCCGGAAGCAGCGTTCGGAATCCATGCGGCGCAGCCCGCAATGGCAGTGGCACCTGGACGAGGTCTTCGTGAAGATCCGCGGCGAGAGGCACTATCTTTGGCGGGCTGTCGACCACGAAGGCGAAGTTCTTGAGTCTTTTGTCACGAAGAAGCGCGACAAAGCCGCCGCGCTGAAATTCCTAAAGAAAGCAATGAAGAGATGCGGTAATCCACATGTCGTCGTGACAGACAGATGCTCTTCTTATCGGGCGGCTATGAAAGTGATTGGGAACGAGGGCCGCCAAGAGACTGGCCGGCATCTCAACAATCGCGCCGAGAATTCCCACCTGCCCTTTCGACGAAGAGAGCGAGCAATGTCGCGATTTCGTCGTATGCGAAGTCTGCAGAAGTTCGTTTCAATGCATTCGTCAGTGTACAATCACTTTAATTTCGAAAGGCACATCAACCCCAGAATTCAATTCAAACAGAAACGCGACGCCGCTCTTTGCAAATGGCGCGACCTTCTCGTCGCCTAGCACCTGCTCGTTCACGAATAATGGAGACGGGTTCGCGTTAGACTGACACCACCCAGTAAGTGTATCATCTTAACTGCGCGGTCCGTTGAAGGCCTCGTCGAGCAAATAACCTTCAAGAGTCTCAGCCATTCAATAGATTACCGCTTCACTATGTCCAAGCCGGAGGGAAATTGCTGTCTTTACATATAGACTAAATTGAGCTTTGGATCGTGACCATGCACCGTCTGGTAGCTCTTCTCTGTGCGATTTTCGCCATATCACCATTCCTGTCAGGGGCGGCGCATACGCGTGCGCATGCTGAAGAGCTGCATCATGTGATGCCAATCGATCATCATCTTGATGAGCAGGGCCTCGGTCATGACACTCTGTCCGATCTGGACGATGAGCACTCGCACGAGCTTGATCATGAGGATCACCCTGCGGAACTTCATTTTGTTGCGCTTGGCATTTCTTCACCGACTGGTCTCGTCAAGTCAGTTGTGCCTTTTGTAAGGCTTGTATCCGGTCCGCCATCCTATCGCGGACCCATCCGCCTGAAAGATCCGGATCCCGAACGAATTTCAGCCTGAACATAATATCGTACATTGTTACGCCATGCGGGCGTCCAATGTTTGCTTGTTCAGCCTGGAGTAAGTTTCATGGCACTTAAAATTATAGGCTGCGCCTTGATCATGGCGTTGCCACTTCTGTCGGTCAGCGCGCAGACATCCGCTTGTGAAGCAGGCGAAGATCTCGAAATTGTGACGTCCTCTCAAGCCATGCGGGCTGCACTTGACGCCGACTTGCGACCCATCCTGGCGGACAAGGGTGTGGCCCTGGCCCGCACGGAACGGACGATTGCTGCACTTCGCCCAATGGATACGATCAGTCTCGAAACGGAAAATTTTCCAGGCATCGGTCTGGCGGGCGAGATCGACAATCTGGAAGTGACAGGGCGATTCTCAAGGACGTGGGAGCGCGGTGGCAAAAGAGAGGCGCGCGAAGCGGTGGCGCGCGCAGGGATAGCCGTTGCAGAAACTGAGCGGAAAATCATCGAGCACGATATCGCTCACGCGATTGAGACGCTGTATGTTGAAGCTGTCCTCCTGGAGCGCCGAGCCGATCTCGCCTGCAAGCGGGTCGCGATTTCACGGTCTTTGAAGGAAATTGTTGATCGCCGCGTGGAAGCTGCCCGAGACCCACTTCTTGCGCAGGCGCGGTCAGTGACGGACCTCGCTAGGGCTGAGGCAGAAGCGCTTCAATACCACCGCCTCGCCGCCGAGCGGCGTATGACCATTGCCAGTATGTGGGGCAGGGCGGAGGATTTTGCGATCGAGCCTGGATTCATTGAGCGCCGCTTGAAATCAGGCCAGCTGGATATTCCAGGTGTGTACTCACCTGAATTCGAAAAACTGCAGGCGGAAGATCGCCGCCTTGCGGCTGAGACAGAACTTCGAAGGGCGGAAGCAGTGCCAGATGTGACTTGGAGCGCGGGTGTTCGGAAATTCGGATATCGAGAAGACATTGGCGTCATCGCCGGTGTCTCCATCCCTCTGGGTACGCAGAGTCAGTCAGCTGCCAAAGTTGCCAAACACCGGGTTCAACAAGAACTCGTCGCTGTCCGCGAACGTGTGCTGCGCCAGCAATTGCTGCGTCAGGCAGTCAACTATCAGCGCGCGGCGCAAAACGCGCAGGCCAGCATACGAGATATAGATGACGTTTTACTTCCTGAAGCGATCCGCGCGCTTGATCTGGCCCAAGAGGGGTATGACCGCGGCGCATTTTCGTACCTCGAAATCATCGATGCGCAGCGAACACTTGCTGAACTGCGTGAACAGCGTCTCGGCCATATCGAGACCTTCATCCTGAACGAAGCTGCTCTTTCCCGCGTCACGGGCCGGGAAGACTGGCAGTCCATCGTGGAGACTGCACAATGAATCCTCGCATTCTTTATCCTGTTGCCGCTGCAGTAATTGCAGCGCTGATGACCCTCACCGGCTGCGGCAGCCAGAATTCAGCGCCAGGCGATGGCGACAATATTCATACTGGGGCCGGAGAATCTGAAACTGCGGAAGGGCCTCATGGAGGACGTCTGTTGGAAGAAGGGGATTTTGCGCTGGAAATGACGATTTTTGAGTCAGGTGTCCCGCCTGAGTATCGAATTTATCCTTTCCTTGCAGGTGAACCTGTTGATCCGTCCCATGTCGCGCTGACAGTTCGCCTCGACCGACTTGGAGACGAGGAGGATATTTTCGAATTCTCTCCGGTTCAGGATTATCTGAAAGGCGACGGTGTCGTTACCGAACCGCATTCATTCGAGGTCTTCGTCGACGCCCAACATCAGGGCACGTCTTACTCTTGGAGTTATGAATCCTTCGAGGGCCGCACCACGATTGCCGACGACACAGCTGTGTCCATGGGTGTCGAGACTGAAATTGCCGGTGCTGCGGTGATCAGGGACATAATTCCTCTCTCGGGCGTGACGGCCCTCTCGCCATCTGCGACCGCGGAGGTTCGGGCCCGCTACCCCGGTCCAGTCCAGTCGGTCAGCGTCGGCGTGAATGATATGGTTCGCAAGGGACAGACGCTGGCGCGCGTCGAAAGCTCCTCCAGTCTTCAGAGTTATTCGGTCACCGCGCCGGTATCGGGGACAATCCTTGAACGCAACACCAATGCGGGCGATGTCGCGGGCGATCAATCTCTCTTCACGATCGCTGACCTCAATCAGTTGGAGGCGCGTCTGCACGTCTTCCCTAACGATGCAGGGAAGGTGAAAACAGGTCAGAGCGTCCGCATGGGTATTGCTGGGTCTGACCCCGAGTTTGCGTCAGAGATCACCCGCTTTCTGCCGATATCGGGCGAAAATACGCAGACTCGTATCGCCGTAGCCCCCGTGCCGATCGAAGCGGCAATGACCCCTGGCATGCGGGTCATGGCGAGCGTTGTGACCGGAGAGTCTGAAGTGCCGCTCGCCGTGAGAGAATCCGGGCTGCAGAGCTTTCGTGACTTCACCGTGGTCTACGCAAAAGTGGGCGAGACCTACGAGGTCCGGATGCTCGACCTGGGAGAGAGCGATGGTGAATTTGTCGAAGTCCTTGGCGGGTTAGATCCCGGCACTGAATATGTCAGCGCCAATTCCTTCCTCATCAAAGCCGACATTGAAAAGTCCGGCGCCAGCCACGACCATTAGGAGACAGCCATGCTTGAGAGCATCATTCGATTCTCGATCAGCCAGCGCTGGTTGGTCCTTGCTGTTGTATTCGGACTTGCCGCACTCGGCATCTACAATTTCAACCGGCTTCCGATCGATGCCGTTCCTGACATCACAAATGTCCAGGTGCAGATCAACACGGAAGCCCCCGGCTATTCGCCTCTGGAAACCGAGCAACGCATCACGTTCCCGGTAGAGACCGCCATTTCGGGTCTTCCTGATCTTGACTATACACGGTCGGTTTCCCGCTACGGATTGAGTCAAGTGACGGTGATCTTCGATGATGGCACCGACATCTACCGCGCCAGACAACTGGTTTCAGAAAGAATCCAGTCGGTTCGAGCCACACTTCCGGAAGGCGTGTCGCCTGAACTCGGTCCTATCGCAACGGGGCTGGGCGAAATTTACATGTACATCCTTTCGGCTGAGCCGGGCGCACTCACTGAAGATGGCGCACGGTACACGGCGATGGATTTGCGCACGCTCAATGACTGGGTGGTCTTGCCTCAGCTGCGCACGGTCGAAGGCGTGACGGAAGTCAACACGATCGGCGGGTTCAAGAAGGAAATCCATATCCTGCCAGATCCGGCAGCCCTCGCCGGATTCGATCTAACGCTAGACGATATCATCGGCGCTGTGGAAGCGAATAATGCGAATACCGGCGCAGGCTATATTGAACGTCATGGTGAGCAGAACCTGATCCGGGTTCCCGGTCAGGCGAATTCGCTTGACGATCTTCGCAACATCACCGTGAAAGACACCGGCGCCTTCGGGATCCGGTTGTCAGATGTCGCAGAAATAACCATCGGTGAAGAACTCCGGACTGGCGCTGCAACCCAGAACGGTGAGGAAGTTATTCTTGGTACCGCCTTCATGCTGGTCGGCGAAAACAGCCGCACAGTATCAGTCGCAGTTGACGAGCGGGTGGACGAAATCCGGCCTGGTCTGCCTGATGGCGTCCAGATCACGCCGGTCTATAATCGCACGACCCTGGTCGATGCGACGATCGCAACCGTCGAGAAGAATCTGGCTGAGGGTGCGTTACTGGTTATTCTCGTCCTGTTTCTCCTGCTCGGAAATATACGGGCAGCACTCATAACGGCGGCGGTCATTCCCGTGGCGATGCTGATGACTATCACGGGGATGGTCGAGAACAATGTGTCGGGCAATCTGATGAGCCTCGGCGCGCTCGATTTCGGCCTGATCGTTGATGGCGCTGTTATCATTGTCGAAAATTGCCTCCGGCGATTTGCGGAGAAGCAGGGGAGCCTCGGTCGCTTGCTGACCCGCGAAGAGCGATTTTCCCTGGCAGCCGAAGCGTCCAGTGAAGTGATCAAACCATCGATATTCGGCGTGATCATCATCACGGTGGTGTATTTTCCAATCTTTGCCCTGACGGGGATCGAAGGGAAGATGTTCCACCCGATGGCCTTCACCGTGGTTCTGGCGCTCACCTCGGCCCTGATTCTCTCGCTGACTTTCGTGCCAGCTGCCGTCGCGCTTATTGTCCGCGGCAAAGTCACGGAGAAGGAAAGCCGCCTGATGAGGGGGGCAAAGTGGCTTTACCGGCCGGCTCTTAGCTTCGCGCTACGTGTTCGATACGCTATTGTGATCGGAGCCGTTGCGCTCGTCGGCATCGGTGGCTGGGGGGCAACCAAGCTAGGTTCGGAGTTTATTCCAAACCTTGATGAAGGCGATATAGCCCTCCACGCTTTGCGCATTCCAGGCACAAGCCTGACTCAGGCGATTGAAATGCAGGAAATGCTCGAAGCGAGGATCGTGCAGGTCCCGGAGGTCGAACGCGTTTTTGCCAAGATCGGCACGCCTGAAATTGCGACCGATCCGGTGCCTCCGAGTGTGGCAGACACATTCGTGATCATGAAACCACGTAAGGAATGGCCGGACCCCAGAAAGCCAAAATCGCAACTTGTCTCCGAGCTACAGGCAGTGGTCGAACAGATACCTGGCAGCAAGTATGAGCTGACCCAGCCGATTGAAATGCGGTTCAATGAGCTGATTTCAGGGGTCCGCGCAGATGTCGCCGTGAAAATCTATGGCGATGATCTGGAAACACTGGAAGCGACAGCCGATCGGATTCAGGAGATCGTAACCGGCACGGCTGGCTCCGCCGATGTGCAGCGCGAACAAGTTACGGGCCTGCCTATCTTGTCAATTCGCCCTGACAGGGATGCGCTTGCAAGATACGGATTGAACGTCGGTGACATCCAGGCAGTTGCGGCAACGGCGCTGGGGGGGCAAGTCGCCGGACGTTTTTTCGAAGGCGACCGCCGCTTCGATATCGTTGTCAGATTCCCCGAATATTTGCGTACGGATGTTGTGGCGATCCAGCGTCTGCCTGTCCCTCTGCCGGAAGGCAGACGGTCCGGCGATGGCGTTATGTTCGTGCCTCTGTCTGAAGTAGCGAGCGTCGACATCGCCCCGGGCCCCAATCAGGTCAGTCGCGAGAACGGCAAGCGCAAGCTTGTTGTCACCTCAAATGTGAGAGGTCGGGATCTTGGCTCATTTATCACCGAACTGCAGGATCGCGTATCGGACGGCGCTGACCTCCCAGCCGGCTACTGGATCGAATATGGCGGAACGTATGAACAGCTTGTCTCTGCCAGTCAGCGCCTGTCGGTTGTAGTGCCCATCGCGCTGCTGATGATTTTCGGTCTGTTGCTGATGCTGTTCGGCACCCTGAGGGATGCCGCGATCGTCTTCTCGGGAGTCCCTCTCGCACTGACGGGAGGCGTGGCAGCGCTCGCCTTGCGCGACATGCCATTCTCGATATCCGCGGGCGTTGGATTTATCGCCCTCTCCGGCGTCGCCGTGCTCAATGGTGTGGTAATGCTCAGTTTCATTCGCCAGCGCCGCGAACGGGGAGAGGCCTTGGACGAGGCGATCTATGAAGGGGCTTTGCAACGGTTGAGGCCGGTGCTCATGACCGCGCTCGTTGCCAGTCTGGGATTTATTCCGATGGCGTTCAATGTCGGGCTCGGCAGCGAGGTTCAACGACCTCTTGCGACAGTGGTGATCGGCGGAATTTTCTCCTCAACGCTTCTCACCTTGCTCGTTCTGCCAGCGCTCTACCGAATTGTTCATGGGGGAGAGAAAAGCTCACGACGTGAACCGTTGCTGGCGGACGAGCCGGTGCCAGCGGAATAGGAAGGGCCCTTCAGGCACACTTTCATGCTGGGTATTCTCACTGATCGTACCTATCGGCACCTTTTCCTTGCGCAGCTGGTTGCCCTGATTGGCACCGGGCTACTCACCGTTGCGCTCGGCTTGCTCGCTTTCGAGCTTGCAGGAAACGAGGCCGGGCAGGTGCTCGGCATCGCGCTTGCGATCAAGATGGTGGCCTATATCGCGATCGCTCCAGTCGTGGGGGCCTTCTCGTCCCGGCTCCCCCGCAAGACGTTTCTCGTGGCACTGGATATCGTACGGGCTGGCGTTGCGCTGTTCCTCCCATTCGTCACGGAGGTCTGGCAGATTTATGGATTGATCTTCGTCCTGCAATCGGCCTCAGCGGCCTTCACGCCGACTTTCCAGGCCTCGATCCCCGATATCCTGCCTGATGAGGAAGATTATACGAAAGCGCTCTCGCTCTCCCGTCTTGCGTACGACATGGAGAGCCTCACCAGTCCCCTGATCGCCGCCGCGTTCCTCACGGTGATCTCGTTCAACGGTCTGTTTGCAGGAACAGCAATTGGTTTCGTCGGCTCGGCGATCCTTGTACTAAGGTCGGGACTGGCCATAGGCCGCGCTGCAAAATTCCATAGCGGCGGGGTCTGGGCTCGCACCAGTCACGGCATGGTCATGTATCTGAAGACGCCTCGCCTTGTCGGATTGCTGGCGGTCACCCTCTCGGCCGCGGCGGCTGGATCTATGGTCACCGTCAACACCGTCGTCATCATTCGCGAGGAACTGGCGCTTTCCCAAGCCGCCTATGCGATTACGCTGGGCGCGTATGGCCTGGGCTCGATGCTCATTGCGCTGTCAGTCTCCAGTATTCTTCGAAAGCTAACCGACCGGACGGCGTTGCTGGCCGCCTCGGCCTTTCTGACAGGCCTTCTGGCCGCACTTGCCGCGCTGACCCTCTTGATGGGAATTCAATGGCCGATCATTCTTGGCGGCTGGTTATGTCTGGGGGCGGCCTATTCCTTGTGTGTGACTCCTGCCGGTCGACTGCTCAGGCGCTCATCTCATGCCGACAACCGCACCACAATTTTCGCGGCGCAATTCGCGCTCAGCCATGCGTGCTGGCTAATTGCCTATCCCCTGGCAGGCTGGCTAGGTGCGTCGCTTGGCCAGTCAGCAGCCTTTGCCGGTCTCTGCGCTCTTTCCCTCGCGGGCCTGGTAATTGCGGCGCGCGTCTGGCCAAGGCGCGATGTTACGCAAATCGTTCACGCGCATCCAGACCTTCCTGCCGACCATCCGCACATACGCGACGGTCATCAGCCCGACGAACCCGTCCATACTTTCGTGATCGACGATATCCATACTCAGTGGCCAAAGCCGACCTGAAAGGAAAGTATAGCTTTAAGTAGACAGCTTTTTACAGGGATCAGTTCACGGAATAGGTTGTGCTTCGCCCATCTCCAGATCGTCTGCACCGGGTCAATTTCCGAAATCATCGAACGCTATGCGGCTGTCCGGCACGTTCAGAGATTTTAACAAAGACAGAACCGCCGCCAGCATGGGTGGAGGACCGCATATATAAAAACTACACGCGTCGAGATCGGGATGTGAGGTGATACACTGATCGCGAACCAATTCATGGATCAAGCCGCGCGGACCAGACCAGGTATCCGTTTCCGGTGCGTCTGACAGGGCCACATGCCAGGAGAAATTTGGATATGCTGCCACAAGCTCTTCCAAATCTTCCTGATAGGCTAGGTGTTCCTGTGTTCTGGCCCCATACCAGAACGATATCCGCGAAGATGTGCGTTTTACCTTGAGCTGATCGAGGATCATGGATCGGATCGGCGCGATCCCCGCGCCGCCTCCAATGAAGATGATTTCATCGGCATCCTCATTGATATGAAAATCCCCAAACGGCCCACGCAGATGCAACGTATCACCGCTCTTCCGCGTGAGCAGGAATGCAGATCCGACTCCCACCGGGACGTCCATCATACCGATTTTGGGGAGCGCGAGGCGAATGCTCAACTTGACCTTGTTCCCAAACTCGCCCGGGGCGTTTGCGAGGGAATAAGTCCGGAAGACCGGGACATTGGTGCCGAACGTCTTTGCGGCGCCAGACCTTTCCCACTGCGCCTTCACCTGATCAGGCAGGTCCAGCTCATCGAGACAGGATGTAAAGGGCGGAATTTCGACTTGAACATAGCTACCGGCCCGGAAGTCGAGCGGCGTGGGAAGCGACAGGCACAACTCGTACATGTCCGGCGTGATGAAGGTGGAAGAGACGACGACTGCTTTGATGTCAGTTGCGTCTAGCAGGCCATGCGGTAGCGTCACCGAAAGAGGGGAGGTGATCTGGTGCTGGCATGCCAGCCGGTATCCTTCCTCCAGCTCGGCGTCCGGTATTTGCCGGCGGTCAGCCGGGAAGATCAGGAGAGCCGGGCCAATCCTTACCCGGCAGAGGCCGCATGTACCACCGCCGCCGCAAGTGGAAGGAAGCGGGTAACCTTCAGTGCCCATCGCTGTGAAGAGTGACTGCATGGGTCGGGCGTCGACGGTCCGGATCGTGCCGCCTTCACTGTCAGAGAGGGCCAGGGCGAAGGTGTGCTTCCGTAAGCGCCATCTGCCGATGACATTGAAGTCGTTCCGTCTGAAACTGTCCCACCACAGAGCAATCCCGCTGAAGCCGAGCCAAAGCACAACGAGCGCGGTCAGGATGATGAGCGGGTGATTGAAGCTGGATCGGCTGACATAGTCCATGATGTGGACCATCCAGAAGACGTCGAACGTTCTCCAATAATTGTTCCGCCTCTCGAGAATCTCGCCATTCGAAGCCGAAACATAAAGGCTCGTCTGCTCGGGGTCGGAGAAGTCGATCCGCCAGGCGGGTGGGGCGTGGTCGCGAATTTCCAGCGTGGACTCGGTGAGAAGACGGGTCCGACTGATCTCGCCCGGGCCGGAATAATCCTTGAGAGCGATGTCGCCAGCGAGCGCTTCGCTCACAATGATTGTGTTACCGGTCACCGCTTCGCCAAGTGTTGAACCGTCCGGCGTGACCGTTTCGAAGACCGCGCGCCCATTGAGGTTTTTGAGACGGATCTCGCGGATATCGCCGCGGCCCAAGGCATCAGGCTGGCCGATCTCGGCACCGGCAAGCTCGCTGAGCGGGGTGGGGGCCGCGGGTGCGGCCTTGTGATGGTGGCCAACAACCTTGCTGTGAGGAAGAATGGCCATGCCGAGGCCGCTCAGCATCCAGAGAGCAAGCTGAATGCCCAGGATCAATGCGATCCATTTATGGCCCTGTCGAATGATCGCCATCATGACAGGGACCCCCGGCGGCGCCTGAAGCTGAAAAAGAGCAGCCACATTCCAAGGACCGAGAGCACAAGGCCGAGGCCGGCTGAAATCCGTAGAAGGGTATTGTTCACGTCTGCGCGTTCTTCATAGTCCATGATGTGCAGCATCCAGGCGAAATCGAAGATACGCCAGTATGTGTGGCGTCTGGTAATCAGCGACCCGTCATCCGGTGAGACATAGAAGGCGGTTGATCCGGCATCGTCGAAATCCACGCGCCATAAAGGAAGTGGCCGGGACTGGATTTCTGTCGGCGCCTCTTCCGCATCCACCAATAGCCTGGCCGAGGCTATGTCGGCCGTCCGGGTATAGTGGTATCGCGCGACAGCGATTGCATCGTCTTGCGTGAGCGGAGAAATTTGGCGACCGGTTTCCGCATCCACAAGATGTGATCCGGCCGGAGATCTCACCCGGAAAACGGGTTGCCCAATCCAGCTCGCGAGGACAATTTCGCTGGCGTCCGGATAGTCATCGACCACGTCTTGGAATGTGACGCTTGGCTCATAATCTGCGCCAAGCCTCGCAGCCATGTTCTGAACGAGGTGGTCACCATGAATGAAATCAAGATTTATCACCACCATGTAAACACCTGTCGCGAGCCAAAGCATGACTTGCGCGCCGATGATGAGCGACAGCCATTTGTGCCACTGGCGCACTCTGAATGCGATATTTTTACCCACGAATGACCGTCCTGAGCTAGGTGTAGTAGAGGGAGAAGGCGTGCTTCGCTTCGATCAACGCGCAAGAATGCCGGGCAGGTTGAGCTGTCTCTCACGGGCGCAGTCAATCGCGTCGTCATACCCTGCATCTGCATGGCGCATGACCCCGGTGGCCGGGTCGTTCCAGAGTACTCGCCCAATCCGGCGGGCCGCATCTTCGGTTCCGTCCGCGACGATGACCATGCCAGCATGTTGAGAATAGCCCATGCCGACGCCGCCGCCATGATGCAGGCTGACCCAGGTCGCACCGGATGCCGTATTGAGAAGGGCATTGAGCAGCGGCCAGTCAGAGACGGCGCTTGAGCCGTCGCGCATCGCCTCGGTCTCGCGATTGGGACTGGCCACGGACCCGCTGTCGAGATGATCGCGGCCGATGACCACCGGGGCCTTCAGTTCGCCATTGGCAACCATTTCATTGAAGGCCAGACCAAGGCGGTCCCGGTCGCCGAGGCCGACCCAGCAGATGCGGGCAGGCAGACCCTGAAACGCGATGCGTTCGCGAGCCATATCCAACCATCGATGCAGGTTGTGGTCGTCAGGAAGCAGTTCCTTGACCTTCTGGTCTGTCTTGTAGATGTCCTCCGGGTCGCCTGACAGGGCAACCCAGCGGAACGGACCGACCCCCCTGCAAAAGAGCGGCCGGATATAGGCCGGGACAAATCCGGGAAAATCGAACGCGTTCTCGAGGCCTTCATCGAAGGCGACCTGACGGATGTTGTTGCCATAGTCGAGTGTGGGCACGCCCTGATGCCAGAAGTCCAGCATCGCCTGAACCTGTACCTTCATCGATATGCATGCAGCCTGCTTCACTGCCTCTGGATCGGCGACCTGCTTTTGTTTCCACTCGGACAGCGACCATCCGGAAGGCAGGTAGCCATTGACCGGATCATGGGCGGACGTCTGGTCTGTGACAAGGTCCGGGCGGATGCCCCGCTTTACGAGTTCAGGAAAGATATCAGCTGCATTGCCGCACAAGCCCACGGACTTGGCCTCACCAGATTTGGTCCATGTCTCGATCAGCGCGAGGGCCTCATCCAGACTATCCGTCTTTTCGTCAAGATACTTGGTGCGCAACCGGAAATCTATGTGGTCGGGATCACATTCAACTGCGAGACAGCAAGCCCCCGCCATGACGGCCGCTAGTGGCTGGGCACCGCCCATGCCGCCGAGGCCGCCCGTCAGGATCCAGCGGCCTTTGAGGTTTCCATCATAATGTTGCCGGCCAGCTTCCACGAATGTCTCGTAGGTGCCCTGAACGATGCCCTGCGTGCCGATATATATCCATGACCCCGCTGTCATCTGACCGTACATCATGAGCCCTTTCTTATCGAGCTCATTGAAGTGTTCCCAGTTTGCCCACTTTGGAACGAGATTCGAGTTGGCGATGAGAACCCTGGGCGCGTCGCCATGTGTGCGGAAGACTCCAACCGGCTTTCCGGACTGGACGAGCAGGGTCTCATCCTCCTGCAGCGTCTTGAGCGTTTCCAGAATCTGATCGAAGTCCTTCCAGGTCCGCGCTGCGCGGCCAATGCCTCCGTATACAACAAGCTCGTCCGGGTTTTCTGCGACATTACGATCGAGATTGTTCTGTAGCATTCGGAAGGGCGCTTCAGTGGTCCAGGACCGGCAAGTCAGGTCCGACCCGGTCGGGCTGGCAATATCGCGTCGGTTTTTCAGCGTCATGTCCAAGGTATTCTCCATTAAAGCGATGCCTGAGCCGTGGTGGAGACGGTGATCAGGATTGACTGAAGCAGGGACCGAAACTTGTCGGCCCGGGGGATGGAATAGTCGAAAGGAGGTGTTTCGGAGGTGAGGTAGCAGCGCTGCGCGAGCTCCATCTGAATGGCGTGCACCCCCTCTGCCGGCTTGCCATACTGGCGCGTGGTCCAGCCCCCTTTGAAGCGGCCATTGACAACATGCGTGTAGTGAGACGTGCTGGCGCAAATGTCCGCGACAGCCCGGGTCAGGACGGGCGCGCAAGTGGTGCCATTATTGTCACCGACATTCAGATCCGGAAGGCGATCGTCGAACAGGAACGAGATTTTCGACCGAATTGAATGGCAGTCATACAATACAGCGAAGCCATGCAGTGCCTTGATCCTTTCGATCTGCACACTGAGCGCAGTGTGGTATGGACGGTGGTAGTCATTGATTCGGTCTGCGACCTCGTCATCCGTGGGCGCGGTCTGCCAGATAGATTGGCCGTCGAACGTGAAAGTCGGCACAAGACCTGTGCTGTTCTGACCGGGATACAGAGAGGCACCGTCAGGCGGACGATTGGCGTCTATCACATAGCGACTGAAATTCGCACGCACGATTGTGGCGTCGGCCAGAAGGCCGTCATACAATCGCGGAATGTGCCAGTCGGTGTCGAGCAGCCGACGACCTGTGTCATTCAGGGCCTGGAAAATTGGTTCGGGAACATAGGTCCCTGAATGCGGCTGGCCCAGAATGACGGGCCCCTGACCCTGAACAATTGTTACCGGAGTCATGGCGTCATCTCTATCGCTGTAACGCCTTGCTGGACGTCGCAGAGCGCATCGCCAGACAGGACAAGCGTCTTCATCGCCTCGATATCGGGGCTGATCATCCGCTCATCATCGAAGGGGGCTGCGTGATTGCGGATTGTTCGGATTGCATGCTGGAGGCTGGGGCTTGTCGCAAGCGGCGTGCGAAACTCAACGCCTTGTGCGCCGCATAGCGCTTCAATGCCGAGTATCCCCGCCAGATTTTCGTTCATTTCAAGCAATCGGCGCGCCGCATGGCAGGCCATGGACACATGGTCTTCCTGATTGGCGGAGGTCGGTGTGGAGTCGACGGAACGGGGATTCGACATCGCCTTATTTTCGCTCATCAAGGCGGCTGATGTGACCTCCGCGATCATCAAGCCCGATTTGAGGCCGGGATCGAGCGCAAGAAATGCAGGAAGCCCAAAGCTGAGGCTGGGATCCACAAGCATGGCAATTCGGCGCTGGGCGATGCTGCCGATTTCCGCTATGGCGATGGCCGTCTGGTCTGCAGCAAGTGCCACGGGCTCTGCGTGGAAATTGCCGCCGGAAACGATGTCGCCATCAGACAGGACGAGCGGATTGTCCGTCGCGGCATTCGCCTCGATTTTCAGGGTAGCCGCGACCTGGCGGAGCTGGTCCAGGCAGGCGCCGATGACTTGGGGGGCACATCTCAGGCAATAAGGATCCTGAACGCGCTCATCGCCGGTCAGATGACTTTCGCGAATTTCTGAGCCGGCAAGAAGTTCGCGTAGCCGCCGCGCACTGTCGATCTGGCCGCGATGGCCGCGCAATTGATGGATCTCATCATGGAAGGGGGCGCTTGAACCCATGGCGGCATCGATTGAAAGCGCGGCAGTTGTCAGAGAACAGAGGGCCAGTCGCCAGGCACCGAACAGGCCAGCGAGCGCGAGCGCGGTAGACGCCTGGGTGCCGTTGAGAAGCGCAAGACCTTCCTTGGCCTGAAGCTCGAAGGACGCGATGCCGGCCATTTGCAATGCCCGACCGGCTGGTATCCTTTCACCCTGATAAAAGACGTCGCCTTCCCCTATCAGGGCAGCGGCCATATGGGCGAGCGGCGCCAGATCACCCGATGCCCCGACAGACCCTTGTGCGGGAATAACCGGTATGATGTCCGCGCTGTAGACTTGCTGGATCCGGTCGACCAGTTCGACGCGAACGCCGGAGGCGCCTCGGGCAAGCGAAATGCATTTCAGCGCCATCATCAGACGGACGATATTCGCCGGCAAAGGCTCGCCAATGCCGGCTGCGTGCGAGCGGACGAGATTCTTCTGCAACAGGGCCAGGCTGTCCCCATTGATCCTGACGGAAGCCAGCTTGCCAAAGCCTGTATTCACGCCGTAAATTGTCTCGCCCTCCCCAATCCGCCGGGAGAGCGTCCCCACAGAGTCGGCAATCCGGGGATAGGCGCCGGGATGAATCTGGAAATGGGTGGAGTGCCTGTAGAGGGACTCCAGATCATCGAGTGACACCTTGCCGGGCTCAAATTGAACCATCACATATAATTCCTGTTCGAGAGACGCATATGGAGCGGGCTGCGGCCGATCCAGTAGGAAAGGTCGGCGGGGTGCGCGACGTCCCAGACGGCCAGTTCGGTCTTGGCCCCTTGCGTGATTTCACCATACATCCCTGCCAGTCCGAGCGCCTTTGCGGCGTTCCGGGTCGTGCCGGCCAGTGCCTCTTCAGGAGTCAGGGAGAATTGGATACAGGCCATGTTCATCGCAGCAAGAAGCGAGGACAGGGGAGAGCTGCCTGGATTGCAGTCGGTCGCGATGGCTATGTCGACCCCATGCTTGCGAAGGGCGGCGATGGGCGGCAGCTTCGTTTCCCGGAGCGTATAGAAGGCGCCGGGCAGGAGGACAGCCACGGTTCCGGCGCGGGCAAATTCCGGAACATCCGTCTCTGACAGGAATTCGAGATGATCCGCCGAAAGGGCCGAATACCGCGCCGCCAGCAAGGCGCCTTTCAGATCTGAAATCTGTTCGGCATGCAGCTTCACAGGCAGTCCGAGTGAAGCTGCAGCCTGAAAGACGCGCTCGATCTGAGCCGGGGAAAAGCCGATTGTTTCACAAAACCCGTCTACCGCATCGACCAGGCCTTCCTCTGCGGCGCGGACCAATCCCGGAATGGCAACCTCGTCGATATAATCATCAGGCCGGTTCTTGAAAGCTGGAGGGAGGGCATGCGCGGCCAGCCAGGTCGTGACGATTTTCACGGGCCGCAACGCTTCGAGCTTTCTGGCCACCCGGAGCATGCGAATCTCGTCTTCTATGGTGAGCCCGTATCCCGACTTCACTTCCACGACGGCAACCCCGTCGCTGATCAGGTCATCAAGGCGTCGCAGGGATGCGGACACCAGTGCCTCAAAGCTGGCAGTGCGGGTCGATTCGACCGTGGAGTTTATGCCGCCGCCGCTTCTGGCAATCTCTTCATAGCTCACCCCCTGAAGACGCTGTTCGAATTCCTTCGCGCGATTGCCGCCGAAGACCAGATGCGTGTGACAATCAATAAGCGCAGGCGTCACGAGTCGGCCCTGCAAGGATTGCTCTGCCATTTCGCTTCGTTTGCCTGGGACCGCGCCAGAGCGGCCGACCCATTCGATCAGGCCGTCGCGTTGGAGAATCGCGGCATCCTCGATCAGTCCGTAACTCGGCCGACCGGATTCCATGGTGGCAACAGTGCAATCGGTGAACAGGGTGGGTCGTGTCATCGCTCTTGTCTTATGGCAGCAACATATTTATATGTACACACATAATAAAAGGGCGTGCAAGACAAGATGACCATCGAAATTTCTGCCAGTCAGATGCTGTCCGCCAGAGGGTGGCTGCATGATGCCAAGATCAGTATCGACGCCGAAGGATATGTGGTCGACATTGCGCCAAATGATGGTCAGTGCGACCATTCCGTAGGCGTTCTTCTGCCAGCCATGGGCAACGTTCACAGTCACAGTTTCCAGAGGGCCATGGCCGGGCTGGCTGAGCGTCGCGGACCGACAGCAATCGATGATTTCTGGACCTGGCGTCAGGTCATGTACCGGTTTCTGGAGCTTCTTTCTCCTGATGACATCGAAGTCATCGCGGCTCAAGTCCAGATGGAAATGATGGAGGCGGGTTATGCGGCGCAGGCAGAATTCCATTATCTTCATCATGCGCCCGGCGGCAAGATTTACGACCAACTCGACGAGACGTCCCTGAGGCATTTCAAGGCCGCCGAGCTCACCGGCATCGGCTATACTCATCTTCCGGTTCTTTACATGCAGGGCGGGCTTGATGGGCGCCCGCTGGAGGGGGGGCAAACACGGTTTGGCTGCGATCTCCAGCAATTTTCGGACCTTTATGAATCTCTCGCGGCGCGGCTCGGGGGCATGCCGGACGACTTCAAACTCGGTGTGGCGCCGCATTCGCTACGCGCCGTGTCATCAGAAGGCTTGGAGTTGGCGCTCAGCCTCTCCCCGATCGGGCCAATCCATATACATGCCGCAGAACAGATCGGCGAGGTGAGGGAAGTGGTCGAAATTCTGGGCTCCCGACCCGTACGCTGGCTTCTCGATCATATGCCCGTCGATGCGCGCTGGTGCCTGATCCATGCCACACAGATGGAGCCGGAGGAGACGCTGGCTCTGGCCAGGTCCGGGGCGGTGGCTGGGATTTGCCCGATTACCGAGGCCAATCTCGGGGACGGAATCTTTGATGGGCATCGCTTTCTGGGCGCGGGTGGAATGATTGGGATTGGTTCGGATTCGAATGTCAGGATTGGTCTCACCGAGGAGCTTCGGATGCTCGAGGTCTCGCAGAGGCTTCGGGATGGTAAGCGATCGATTCTCACAGATGACCAGACATTGTCGAATGGACGGTATCTGTACGAACGCGCCGCGCGAGGATCGGCGCGCGCCCTCGGGCGGAATGCGGGGCGGATTGAAGTCGGCGCCCTGGCAGATTTTATCGCGCTCGACCTCAATTCACCTGTCCTGGGTGCCTTGCGGGAGGACGCAATCCTTGACGCATGGATTTTTGCGGGCACGGATGACATTGTTACTCATGTCTGGTCGGCGGGGCGGCATATGGTCAGGGACGGGGCTCATGTGAACCGCCACGAGATACAGGCGGCATATTCCGAGCTGAATGTCCGATTGAGGGGGAGACTATGACCAAGATGACGCACCAAATCATTCGCCAATCCATTCTCGAGCGGATTCAGAAGGGGGAGTGGGGGCTCGGGGATCTGATCCCGGGCGAGGCGTCCCTCGCCGAAGAATACGGGTGTGCCCGCACAACGATCAATCGCGCGCTGCAGGGGCTCGCAGATGAAGGTCTTGTCGTTCGCAAGCGGAAAGGAGGAACGCGGGTCTGCAACATGCCTGTCCGACAAGCTAGGTTCGACATTCCAATCGTGCGTGAGCAGGTGGAAGCATTTGGCGGGCATTATCGCCATCAGGTCCTGCGCAAGGTCGAAAAAGTGCCGCCCTTGTCAGTTCGTACGCGGCTTGGCTTGGAAAAGGGAACCAAGGCGTTACAGCTGGACACGGTGCATCTGGCCGATGGCCGACCGTTTGCGTATGAAGCGCGCTGGGTCAATCTGAAAGTTGTGCCCCAGATGAGGAGCGCGCCTTTCGACGAGGTCAGCGCAAATGAGTGGCTGGTTCAGACCGTTCCGTTTTCCAGTGGCGATGTGTCGTTCAGTGCCGTCGCGGCTGGCAAGGATGTCGCAAGCGCGCTGGAGTGCAAGGAGGGGGATGCGCTGTTTGTCATCGACCGTACCACGTCGCTCGCGGGGGAATTCGTCACGACGATGAAGCTTTTCTATCGCGAAGGGTATCAATTGTATTCGCGTCTTTAACGCTGGTAGGCCCGGCATCGGGGAACAGGGCATGCTCTGACCGGTTTTGTTGCAGGAAATGATCAGAATCCCGGCATCTGTACGTGCGACGATCCTGCCTGGGCATAGCGAGGGCGGCGGGTCGGCATGTGACCATTGCGGGTTTGTCGAGACCTCTCTAGGCTGACGCCAAATCGAATGAACATTCCAGGCCAGAAGGACCCCTCAATGTCGGTGCGTACCCGCAAAATTGCCCTAGGCCCTCTTGAGATCTCCATTCTGCAATATCTCTGGAAGCGCGGACCGGCCGAGGTCAAGACGGTTCACCATGACCTGGGGCGCAAGGGCGGGCAGTCCTGCAACACATTCCAGTCGGCGATGGACCGTCTCTTCAAAAAGGGATTGTTGTCGCGTCACAAGGTCAGCCATGCTTTCCTCTACGAGGCGTCCGTAAGCCAGTCTCAAGTCGTCACCCGTGTGATGGATGATGTTCTGAAGACGTTGTCCGAGAATTCCCGCGATGACTATCTGCTGGCATTTCTCGACCATGCGGCAGAGTCCGACAATGCTGCGCTTGATACGCTCGAACGTCTGATCAAGGAGAAACGACAGGAGCAGAACGACGCAAGGCGAGGAGAAGATGATGGGTAATGCCACCTTCCTGACCAATCTCGGAATCGCGTTTTTTGCGGCCTTGCTTGCCGCTCTCATCATCGGTGCCGTCCAAAGCGCCGTATGGCCCCGGTTTCACCGGCATCTTTCTCAGCTCAGTCCCCGACAATATGGGCGCGCGATCTTCGGCTATGCGTCGGTTCCCTTCGTGGTCAGCCTGGCCTTGTTTGTCTCTTGCGCGGCAGTGCCGACATCTGCCGGGTTCAACAGTATGCCCACGCATTGTCATTACGAAATGATGGTGACCTCTTGCCGCCCACATGAACCTATGTTGCTGACGCGGCTCGCTGTTCTCGGTTTTCTGGCCGTGCTGGCGCTTCTTACGATGCCCATTGTCCTTATTTTTGTGCACCGCATGCGCCTGCATGGCCGAGTCATTCGAGATCTGGAAACCTGGAGCCGGTATGATCCGGAACTGGGGGCCTGGGTTGTCAAATCCCGGACCATTTCCGCATTTTGCGTTGGCATAGTACGGCGGCGGATTTTCGTAAGCGAAGGCTTGCTCGCAAGCATTGTTCCCGAGCAGGCCCGGATTGTCCTTGATCATGAACGCGCTCATGCGCGGCGCGCGGATGCCCTATCGCTGTTCGCGCTTCAGGTCCTGACCTTACCATTCTTTCCCAGTGCAAGGCGCGGTCTCGCCGACGAATTTCTGATTGCGGTTGAATATGAATGTGATCGATATGCCGCCAGCCAATGCGGTGATCGATTGGCGGTGGCAGAGGCCCTCATAACGCTGGGCCGGTTGCGGCAGCAAAAGCGCTCATGCGAGCCAGAAACGGCATCCTTGAGTGTTTTTTCCGTGCTTGGGCAATCCCTGGAGCGTCGGATCAGTTGGTTGGTTCAGTCCCCTTTACCGATGCGTGATAGTGGGGCTGTGCTTGTTGAGCGGCTTGTTTGCTATGCGGTCATCGTGTCCTTCATAGTTGCAGAACCGGTTCATCATGGTCTCGAACAGGTCTTGATGCTCGCGTTTAACTGATAAATTCAAGGCGCAACCGAGTTTTTGAGGCAGAATTTCAGGATTCCATTATCGACCTCTTGAAATAAGGCGGCAAGGCCCGGCCGCATGCTTTCAGCGTAAGTCTTCATGAGTTGGCAGACAGCGCCCAAAATTTGTTATGTGCACGCATAATAGCAATTGCTCGGTCAAAAAAATGTTGACGCTGCTATTTTTGACAATAACAGTACAGTTCTTCGAAAGGCTTCTTGTGAAGTTTTGGAAGTGGTGTTGGTGCGGGAGTGAGGCCATCCTCAAGCTTGTTGGTGGCTTACAGACTGAATACAGCGGATTTCTGCACGCTAACCGAGGGGGAGTGCCAGTTGAGTCGATTAAATTCATCAGGGGACTGTAGAGTCAGTCCAGATGCGTTCGGGTGTCGAGGTTTATCTGCGCCTGCAATTTACGCAAAAAACCGATCGTGCGTCGGTTTTTTGTTCGAGGTTGATCAAATCCTTGGCGGTGGCGCCGAAGATCAATGGCATGCCTCGGATTTAGTCTAACTGTCATTGGTCCCGAGACTGCTCGGGTAGCAATGTATGCAACCATAGGAGTGGTGAAATGAAAGTGAATGGTTCGGGGAGTGCCAGGGGGTTTGCAAATAAACTCATGGTGACAACAGCAATGACTTTGGGCGTCTCGTTCATCGTTGCGGCGGCCGCGTCCGGGCAGGAGGTCGACATGGTCCCTGCCAGCCAGGAGGAGGTCGCGACCCAGGAAAAAGTTGTGGTAACGGGAAGCCGTATTCAACGCAGTGATCTGACGAGTGTGGGGCCGCTGGCTGTTCTTGATGAGCAGGAAATATACGCAACTGGTATCACAAATGTGGAAGAGCTTCTGCAGACTCAGTCGTTTTCGGCGGGTTTTGCCGGTAATGCCAATGCTGCCTACTGGGTGTCGGGAGGCTGGGGAACGGCGCAGGTCAATCTGCGCGGTCTCGGTCCTAACCGGACGCTCGTATTGCTGAATGGCCGACGGGTTGTCGCGGGTGGTTCAGGGGCAAACAGCTCTGTAGACCTGAACATGATCCCCGTGTCGCTCCTCGAACGGGTGGAAGTCCTCAAGGACGGCGCATCAGCAGTCTATGGCGCGGATGCTGTGTCCGGCGTTGTCAACCTGATCACGAAAGATGAATTTGACGGGTTCAGACTCGATACCAAGTTCGGCATTTCGGATGAGGGGGACGCTGAAGAATATCTGGTCGACATGACCTGGGGCGTCACCAATGATCGCGGCAGCCTGATGTTCAATGCGAGTTATCAGAACAATCTTGCCGCGCCCCTGGATGTGCGAGCGCCCTGTGCGTTGGCCGACCTGGATGGGGACGGGGATCTCGAATGCACCTCAGGAAGTTCGAGCACGGCGGGTGGCCGCGCCGTATTGCCGAATGGCGATCAGATCAATTTCATTGGTGGCGACGCCTATGAGCCTTTCAGCCTTGCCGCGCATGGGTTTAATTCCAATCCCTTCTTCAATGCGTCGAATCCTGTCGAACGCGTCAGCTTTGCGGCCATCGGAAAGTATGACCTCAATGATTCGACGCGCTTCTTCAGTGAAGCCTTGTTCAACTGGCGAACGTCGAACCAGCCAGGATCTCCGGCAACCTTGAGCAATATTTCGTTTGATGCATCGCATCCGACAAATCCGACCGGTGAAGACATCATTCTCCTGCGGCGCCGGACCGCCGAATTCGGTTCCAGACAGTTCGAGCAGGATGTTTCGACCTGGAGACTCGTCGCCGGTGTCGAAGGCGATTTATGGGATGGCTGGAATTACGATCTGTCTCTCAACTGGGGCCGAAACACTGCTGTTGATGCGTTGAAGAACAATATAAATACGCGCCGCCTGGCCGAGACGCTGGATCCCACGCTGTGTGGAATGAATGGAATTCCTTGTGCGGATATTCTGGGTGAGGGCGACCTGACTTCAGAAGTGGGAGATTATATCCTGATCAATCAGCGCGACACTGGCGGGAATGAGCAGATCAGCTTCACCGGCAATATCTCGGGCGCGCTGTTTGACCTGCCTGCCGGACCTGTGGGTTTCGCTGCGGGGTTCGAGTATCGTGAAGACAAGGGCTGGCTTGAGCCAGATTCCCTGCTGGTCGCGGGGGATGCGCTCGGCAATGCGCAGGATCCGGTCAGCGGCTCGATCGAAGCCCAGGAGCTCTATGCAGAGGTCAATGTGCCGCTGGTGCGCGACCTTCCACTCGCCCAAGCGGTAGATCTTGATCTGGCTGTGCGATATTCCGATTACGATCTGTTCGGTTCGGATGAAAACTACAAGGTCGGACTAAACTGGCAATTGGTGCAGGACTTCAAACTCCGCGGCACCTATTCAACTGCCTTTCGGGTTCCAAGCGTCACGGAACTGTTTTCCGGCGTGAGCGAAGGTCAGATCCCGACAGCCGACCCCTGTTCCAACTGGGCGACAATGGATTCGTCCAGTGCGGTTTATCAGAACTGTCAAGCTGCCGGCGTGCCGGTAGGCTACACCCAGCTCGGGTCAGCCATTCTGACCGATCAGGGGGGCAACCCGAACCTTGAACCGGAGGACGCTGCCACATTCACAGTTGGTGCTGTATACCAGCCTAGTTTCGTCCCTGGACTGTCCATCACGCTCGATTATTTCGACATCGACATTCAGGATGCCATTCGGCAGACATCCGGATCCACGAAACTCGCCTCCTGCTACACATCAGTCGGCCTGTCCCATCCATTCTGCGGACCCACGCACCATACGCGTAATGCCCTGACCGGAGACATCGACTTCCTGTCTGCGCAGAGCGCCAATACCGGTGACGAAGTCATGCAGGGCATCGATATCAGCGCCAGCTATGATTTCGCGACTGGCAACATCAAGCACTCCGTGGAAGTTCAAGCCACACATCTGATGAAGTACGAAGTTACCGCATTTGATGGGGACACGCCCTTTGTTTATGATGGCGGTGTAGGCTGTTGTGATGGTGGCTATCCATCCTGGCGTGCGACCGGGTCCTGGTCGGCCAGTTCCGGCCCATGGCATGGAACCTATAATGCGCAGCTGATTGGTTCAGCAACGGACTATTATGGTGCGCCCGGAGCCATCGGTACTGATATTGATGCTGTTCTCTACCACAATGTCCAAAGTGGATACCAGCTTACAGAAAACCTGAAATTGAGCGCTGGTGTTGACAATCTGTTCGACAAGAAGGCCCCCTACGTCAGATCTTGGTCGGACGGAAATACCGATACCATGACCTATTCCTTGCTCGGGCGATATTTCTACGCGCGTGCAACCTGGGTCCTGGACTAGGTGCTCAGGCAGTTGCCGGTTTGAGGGGCGCCCCCTCCCTCGAGCCGGCAACTCGCCACCCTCCCCAGTCACATATATCATATTGGAGTTTGAGATGTTGCTCACGCGAATGAAGGCAGTTACCGCGCTCATCGCATCATTGGTCCTGCTTTCGCCCGTCGCCCATGCACATGGTATTTCGGAGGAAGCACGTCGCAGAATGCTTGAAGGGGGAGATCTGCAATATCTCATCCTGGGCGCCGAACACATGATCACCGGGTATGATCATCTGCTCTTCCTGTTTGGAGTCATGTTCTTCCTGACAAGTTTTTCCTCAATACTCCGCTTCGTGACAGCCTTCACGATCGGCCATACAATCACACTGATTTCCGCCACATATCTGGGCATTACGGCCAATTACTTCTTGATCGATGCAATCATTGCTCTGACAGTTATCTACAAGGGGTTTGAAAACCTTGATGGTTTCCCGAAAGTCTTCGGGACAAAGTCACCCAATCTCTTGTTCATGGTTGTGCTGTTCGGCCTGATTCACGGGTTTGGCCTGTCGACGCGGCTTCAGCAGCTGCCCATCCGGGAAGATTCCGGCCTGCTGATGCACATTCTGTCATTCAATGTGGGCGTGGAATTCGGTCAGATCGCTGCGCTTATCGTGATGTGGATCGCTCTGAACCTGTTGCGGCGCACAAGGCATTTCGGATCTGCGAGTGTTTTCATCAATGCAGGCCTCATATTTGCTGGCTTTGCCCTGTTCCTGATGCAGACCCACGGCTTGTTCCATACGACCATGCAGGAAGACTATCCGATAAGCCGGGACGATCACATCCATGCCCATCTCGAAATGGGATCGATGGGACAGACCACAGCTCCGGCAGCGTCCCCTTCGCCCAGCACAGATTTCGCAAAACCTGCGGCGTCCGAGCAGACGAGTGACGAGGCGCATGGTCATTCACATGCGGCTGACGGG
>TARA_R100000935_G_scaffold57876_1_pt1 | contig 50727 bp, 45 predicted proteins | sample TARA_R100000935 | Tara Oceans TARA_R100000935 (sample SAMEA2621502) | marine metagenome | biome: marine biome (ENVO:00000447); feature: surface water layer (ENVO:00002042); material: "saline water (ENVO:00002010), including plankton (ENVO:xxxxxxxx)" | depth 5 m
CAAGGCTCTCATGAGCCTTGTTAGGCACCATAGAATCTCCCACAAAAAAATTCGCGGCGAGACTGCCCGATTGGCTCCCCTGCTTTGTCTTCATAGGTAAGACACGCGAAAACAACACCGCGAATTTACGCTGGAGCCAAAGAATGAACACCGGAACCACCGCGCCCAAGGCGCTTTTGCTGCTCGGCTTGCTGACCCCGCTATCGCTCATCCAACCGGCCCTGGCCCAAACCCAGGCGCCGCAAACCATCAACCTGCCCGCCCAGCCGCTGGACCAGGCGGTGATCGACCTGGCCCGGCGGACCGGGCTGGCGATCGGCGGCGACGCCTCGCTGCTGAACGGCAAGCAGGCGCCGGCGCTGAGCGGCGACTACACGCCGGAGCAGGCCCTGCGCGCGCTGCTCGCCGGCAGCGGCGTCACCGCCGTGCGGGTGGACAGCGGCTACCGATTGGAAGCGGCGCCGGAACCCGACGGCAACACCCTGGAAGCGGTCTCCGTCTACGGCCGCCAGAAGAACGACACCGTGGAAGCCATCCCCCAGAGCGTGAGTGTCTACAACCGCGAAAACTTCGCGCTGGCCCAGGCCGACACCGTCGGCGACGTGGTGCGCCTCACCCCCAGCGCCAACCGCTCGGGCTCCGCCCGCGACATGTTCGCCGACGACTTCCTGATCCGCGGCTTCAACGCGGAGGAATCCGTCAACGGCCTGGGCTTCCGGCAGACCGACCACCCCACCGATCTCGCCAACGTGGAGCGCCTGGAAATCCTCAAGGGTCCGGCCTCGGTGCTGTACGGCCAGATGGAGCCGGGCGGCACCATCAATGTGGTCACCAAGCAGCCGCTGCCCTATTACCAGGCGGAAGTGGGCGCCGAATACGGCCGCTACGATCACCACCGCACCACCCTGGACGTGACCGGCCCGCTCAACGACCGGGTGCGCGCGCGCCTCAACCTGGCCCACCAGGACAGCAACGCCTCCATGGACTACTGGGGCTACGAGCGCCTGTTCGTGGCGCCCAACGTCACCGTGGATCTCACCGATACCACCAACCTCACCGTGGAAGGCAGCTACTCCGCCAACGAATGGACCGCCCTGCCCGGCGGCGCCCCGGCGGAAGGGGCCATCGAGCCCAACCCCAACGGCGACTACAGCGACGACTTCAACACCGCCTGGAAAGACGCCACCACCGAGCGGGACTCCCTCTACCTGAACACCCGGCTCACCCAGGCGATCACCGACACCATCGACGCCCGCCTGAGCTACGCCTACACCCGCAACGACCAGACGTTCCAGGAGTACGCCCCGTTCGGCCTGGGCGCGGACTTCCGCACCCTCGACCGCATCATCTTCGCCAGCGACGACGCCCAACAGACCGACCACGAGGTGATCCTGGACCTGAGCGGCGAAGCCACCCTGGCCGGCATGACCCACCGCTTTATCGCCGGCGTGAACTACCGGGAATCCGACAGCACCCGCCCCACCCAGGTGTTCCTGGTGGACCCGGTCGACCTGTACGAACCGGTTTACGGCCCGATGGACCTGAGCACGAAGGCCCGCGACCGCGGCTTCACCCAGACCGACCGCATCCTCGCCGGCTTCGTGCAGGACCGCGTCTCCTTCGCCGAAAAGTGGACCCTGCTCGCCGGCCTGCGCTACACCGACGCGGAGCAATCCCAGAAAACCACCGACTTCATGAACAACAACGCCGTCACGCGCGCCGAGCTCGGGGAAACCGCCTGGACCACCCAGCTCGGCCTGGTCTACGACCTCACCGACAGCACCTCACTTTACGCCAGCCGCAACGAAGCCTTCGTACCTCAACAAGGCACCACCTCCGGCCGCCAGCCCCTGGACGCGGAAGAGAGCGTGCAATACGAAGCAGGCGTGCGCGTCACCGCCGGCCGCCTCAACATCAACGCCGCCGGCTTCATCATCGAAAAAGACAACATGTCCATCAGCGACCCGCTCAACGCCGGCTTCGAAGTCGCCCAGGGCCGCGCCCGCTCCCAGGGCGCCGAGCTCACCGTGGACGGCTACGCCACCAGCAACCTCTACCTGAGCGCCGGCTACGGCTACACCGACACCGAAGTGCTGCGCACCGACGACCAGACCCTGGAAGGCAACCGCTTCGTCAACGTGCCCCTGCACACCGCCGCCCTGCAAAGCCGCTATTACCTCAACGCCGTCACCGGCCTGAGCCTGGGCGGCACCGTCGCCTATGTGGACGAACGCCCCGCCAACGCGGACAACAGCATCACCCTGCCCGCCTACACCCGCGTGGACCTGGGCGCCTACTACGCCGTCACCGACGCCCTGCAACTGGACCTGCTGTTCAACAACGTCACCGACGAGGAAATCTTCTCCCCCGGCTCGTTCGACGGCGTGATTCGCGAAGAAGGCCGCACCTACCTGGCGCGCGTGAAGTACCTGTTCTGATGGGCCTTCTTCAGTGACAGCGCGGCGGCGGCTGGTCCAACTGCACCGCTACGTCGGGCTGGTGATGGCGGGCTTCCTGATCATCGCCGGCCTGACCGGCGCGCTGCTGGTCTGGTATTACGAGCTGGACGCCCTGATCAATCCGCAGTGGCTGCGGGTCGAGCCCCCGGCGGCGCCCAGCGAACCGCTCTCGCCCTTCGCCCTGCGCGACCAGGTGGACGCCGCCTACCCAGACGCCAACGTCCACTGGATGATGCTCGCGCCCCCGGACGCCCACAGCCCGGTGCGTTTTTTCCTCAGCGCGAAACCCGGCGCGCCCGCGCTGCCCATCGACGAAGTGTTCGTGAACCCCTACACCGGCCAGATCCTCGGCGGCCGCCTGTGGGGCGACCTGAGCCAGGGCCTCGCCAACCTGATGCCCTTCGTCTACCGCCTGCACCACTCCCTGGCCCTGGGCACCATTGGCACCTGGCTCTTCGGTGTCATCGCCCTGCTCTGGACCCTGGACTGCTTCGTCGGCGCCTGGCTCACCTTGCCGCCGCCGCGCCGCCGCGACGCCCGGCACCGTCCCCGCCGCTTCTGGACACGCTGGGCCAAAGCCTGGCAAATCCGCTGGCGCGCCGGCGGCCACAAACGCACCTTCGACCTGCACCGCGCCGGCGGCCTCTGGCCCTGGGCCCTGCTGCTCGTCTTCGCCTGGAGCGGCGTCGCCCTCACCCTCTACGACGAAGTCTACCGCCCCACCACCGGCCTGTTCCTCAGCTTCCAGGAAGACCCGCTCGGCACCGTGCCCACCCGGGCCAACCCCAGCCCACAACCGCCCATCGGCTGGAAACCCGGCTACCACGCCGCCCGCCAACACCTGGAAGCCCTGGCCCAGGACCGCGACCTCACCATCCACGCCCTGGAACGCTTCGCCTACACCCCGCACAAGAACGCCCTCAAACTGATGGCGCGCACCAGCAGCGACGTGAACGAACGGTTCGGGGAGACCTGGGTGTACGTGGACGCCACGGACGGGGCCCTGCTGGGCCACTACCTGCCCACCGGGGAAGCGGCAGGGAATACGGTGACAACCTGGCTGACCAGCCTGCATATTGCGGCAGTGGGTGGGGTGGGTTATCGGATGATTGCGACGGTTGTGGGTTTAGCCGTGATCGGGCTGAGTGTAACGGGAGTGATGGTCTGGTCTAGAAAACGAAGCCCGCGGGGCGTAACGAAACCAACCGTAGGGTCTAGGTAAACGTCAACGTAACCCGAACCAACTGCAATATCTTTTTGCATGCAATCCGGCAAATAAGGGTGAGAAGCTCCGGAAGTCCCCAGAGCAATTCTTGCAGCTATTTCCAACACCCTGATTACCATTGCTTTTAATTCGAAACAAGCACACGGAGCGACACCATGAAACGGTAAAAAAATCCCGCAAAAACCGTTGGTATTATAATCTTAATTTCACTCACCAAACGGCCAATATAATTTATCAGCCCTTAAAGGCATACGGTCGAGCAAGCTGGCTTCACTATGGACACGGGAGTATCGATAACCGTGGAGAGTGGGAAGTTGTCGATTCTTCCACAGGACGTTTAAGGACAAATTAGCCCGGCCGTCATCTGGAGGGATTCAAATGCCAATCGACTAAGCCAAAGTCCTCACCGCTAAACGCTTCATACTCTAGCATAGGACGTTTCGAGAAATTCTATCCACTCACGATCAAATGGGTGGCGGCCTATCCAGTCATAGTCTTCCCCCCTAGACAAGATCCACGTCGATATATTCTCAGCGATTAGTGCCAAAGAATCCTGAACCCGGAAATCGATTTCAATCATTTCATTAGGATAATACAGAACCATGGCGCCTAATTCATAATCGATGACCAACTTGGGGGTCTGGTGGTAAAGCTCACCGTAAGAAAAAACGGAAGCCAAGTCTTTCTCATCTATTCTTCTTAAATTTTTTGAGAACTCCGGAAACCCGAAGACTTGAGAATCTCTCACGATCGACAAATTCAAAAGCCTCCAGGCTAACGCAGTCCTGTACCCGCTATGTTCGCTATAACTGATGCTTTCAGACATACAAGTTCTAAAATGAAGAGACCTCTTGTATTTTCCAGTGGCAAAGCAAGATACGGAAAGAAGAAGGTATAATACATTAGAAAAGAAAACAAAATTCTTCACAGTTAGATCAAAAGGATTATCGCTCCAGTTTTTATAACTGAAATTAGATCCCTTGTTGGGGAAAGAGCAAAGCCATTTTTCAGCATCCTCTATAAAGGTGTCGTGGCATTCGCGCCGATACTTATCATAAAGTTGCGAAAATTTAAGATGATGCAACTTTGCAAAGTTCTTTGTCTTTCTATGAGCTCCAAAATAAAACATAACCCACCATTCAATACCCGAGAGTCAAACCCTTAAATTGAACTTTGATCGTTCATTATTTGTATCAGACTGCGCGGTTTTTAATTATTTGATGGGCGGCGCCTCCTTCGCTTTCATCACATACGAGCATTTTTTGGACCTGCCCCGCTCTTAGCGGCTCAGCCTCACAGTTTTCGTCTTGAAATCGGCCGAACACTCCCAGTATCTTTCTCGGATCTCTGGATATCGCCCATCTCGTTTCGTTAGAAGAAGGTGCCCACTAAAGTGGGGAACTACACAACCCGAACAAATGCACTTTTCAAGCACCTTGAGTTAGCAGACTAGAGCACAAGCTCTTTAGCTAAATACACCATTACTCCAAGACACACGTAGAACCCCCAAACGGAAAATGACTTCAATGCGTCAATTTGATGTTTCGTCATGTTGCCTCTTGGCACAACAGAATATAAATCCTCTGAACCAACCATTTGACTATGCAACCTCCCAATGAATTCGTTGTACGAATCTCGAAACGCCTTTTCAAGCGCTAGGTAATATGAATCTAGTGCCAAGAAAAGAAAAATAGGCACTAGCGCTATAAACGCATATTCTGGCTTGCTTTTGTCAGCAACCAAAACCAGAATTGCTGACACAATAGTAATACACCAAGCTTTTGATGCCGTACTATTGTCGGCCATCCGGCTAATCACACCCTGCATAATTTGCAGGTGAGCTTGAACAGATGGCGATTCCTCAGTTAGCAGGCTTGGGCTGGACATTGCTATATCCAAGTGGCGAAGTTATTGTATCCGTCATCGAAAACCCAATCGTATACATTGAAAAACCTCCCAAGGTTAAATCCTTTCCCTCTGTATTTTTGAGCAACCTCAACTCGATAAGAGGCAGACCCGTCGATTTTAGTATATTTAGCCCATTTTCCACTAATCTTTTCCCATAGAGTGGCCGTTTGACCAGAATCAGAAAATGTAACACCTACATACTCCAGTGGATTTGCCCCCTTCATTTTGGTTTTTTGGTTTCGACATTTTATGGAATTAACATGAACGCCAACGATGCTGTTGCCTCTCTTAAAGCTCTTTAGGAGTTCGTATCTTACCCAAGGCCGCTCATATGTCTGACTACCTATTAGAACACATGTGTTTGACGTCCTTTCTAGACCAGTGTTTATTAGTCTTTTAAGGGCAATATCCCCCTGCTTTTTTGCGCTCTCCCATATCGAAGCATCATGATAGCCTGCTATCTCACGATCCAGCTTAAATCTCCAGTGGTTTCTGACGACGTTGGCTCTAAACTCAGCAACGTCTTTATAATGGAAGCTGAAGAAAACTCGCTTTGCCATACTAAACCTCAGAATCTAAAAACTTTTGGCTTTTCACCACGCATCCAGCCATCCAAATTCACCCATTCATTAGACTTTCTGTGTACATAAAACTTATCCATGGTTAAATCTAAGTAAGGGTACAACCCTAAATATTCTCTACCTTCAAATTCTTCATCCTCGCCGACTATCGGAGCAACGGACACGCGGTCAGTTTTGGCGTCCATGTATCCAAGCTCCCAAGGCATCCAAAGTGATTTTTCTGCTGATGGCGATGTCAAATAAATTAGCGAGGAGCAGTTGTCCATTCTATTTCGAAGCACTCGAGCAGTTTCGGGAGAAACTTCACCACGATCCAAGTGGTCATCTTCCATCCAGTCCACGTAAACGCTATAGCCTCCTTCTTCAAGTAATTCCTTTACTACTTTAACCACCCTCGCATCGTCAAAAGAGTGTGAGAGAAAAATATCGTAGGTTTCAGAGAAAGAGAACGCTTGAGCTGATTCTTCCAGCTTCCTCTTTGAATATGCTTTCTCGCCTGCCTCATCTAAAAGGTACGATTGACGACTGTTATAAACGTTTACCAATTTTGATTTTTTCAGTAGAGCCAATTGTCTTCCCTAATATTCCTGCTCTTTGCTGTAATTTCTTAACGCCTTGGCTAAGCTGTCGATATGGAGCGCAGTGTTCTTAGCAGCGGCCAGTCTCACCAACTATTTATATGAGCTCTTGCCCGAGCCTACGTATACCCTCATTCATTTTTTCCTGTTGCCGTGCCCTTCGTTTATTGACCTCGTCGCGAGACACAGGGTCAACGGGAAGCGCAAGCGGAATCTTGAAGCTCACTTTATTCGATGAAGAGCTTTTGCTACCTGATCCAGCGTCCGCACCTAATGAAAAAACGCTAGCTACCTTAAGCTTTCCACCACCTGAAACCTCTGAATTTTCGTCGACTGTAACTGCAACATCGAAGTCCACCAGGAAAACGTTTTGCCCCCCGCCCATTGACCCGAAATGGGAGTTGTCGCTATTTTTTGAGCTGCCGACTGCAGCTGGATTAGAGTAACCACCTGATTCCCGAACTTCTTGGATAGACTCCTGAACAGCAGTTGATATCTGGACTAGCGTCTCTCTTACAAAATCCTTGAGATCCATCACTAACTCCCGATTGATTTACATAACAAGAACTAGGTCGCGAGCGCATTGATTGAGTAACGAGGCGCGCGGCCTACCACGGCTTGCTGTATCGCTAAAGTCGAAGTTCCAGCCCCCAATGAAAGTAAAAACATGAGCAACATCACAGTCAACACCCATTTCCGTTTGTCGCACAGAAACAAATAAGGGGCCAGATAAGGCGCATTTTGATAGTAATGACTAACTAACACCCAAAACGCTGTCGTCGCTCACTCCAAACCAAATCCAACCCCTTCGCCGCTTTCACCTCATCCAGCCGGCGTACGGCCTCGGTGAACGGCGCTTCGGTGGCGGTTTCCGGGTTGCTATAGGCTTCTTCCAGGATCTTGGCCGTGACGTCGATGAAGTCGTCCATGGCTTCCTTAGTTTCGGTTTCGGTGGGTTCGATCAGGAAGCACTCGGGGACCAGCAGCGGGAAATAAATGGTGGGGGCGTGCTGATTGTAGGCGAGCAGGCGCTTGCGATGTCGAGCGCGGTGACGTGGTTGTCCTTGGCCTGTTTGGCGAAGGTGAGGATAAGTTCGTGGCTGGCGCGGCGCTTCGGGTAGGCGGCTTGGCAGCCGGGGCGTCGGAGTGGTAGCACGCCGCCGTAAATGCGATATTGTCAGCTCCTGAGCTTACACGACTACATCCACGCTATGTCGCAAGGACATTGGCCTGGGCATAACGGCGCGCCATGAGGCATCATAGCCCTATAGAACCACATATGGAGCGAGACATGGGTACAGACCCCGAAGCCCTGAGAGACGCCGCCCTGGCGCTTTCCGAAGCGGAGCGGGCAAAGCTGGCCAGAGACTTGATAGCCAGCCTGGACGGCCCTGCCGATAACGATGTTGCCGAAGCCTGGGACATTGAGATTTGCCGCCGCATCAATGAAGTAGAGGCCGGAAAAGCCCAACTACTGGACGTCGAAGACGTTCTCGCGCGCATCCGGACCCGGATCGGATAAAGGGCTAGTTTTGATCGTTGAAGTCAGCAAGGAAGCTGCCCAAGAGCTGGAAGAATCCGCAGCCTGGTACGAAAAGGAAGACCCGGGGCTTGGAGCTCGCCTGGTTGACGCTTTTGCCCACGCTGTGCGCCTTCTTGAAGAACCCAATCCGCCGCTGACTCCCGTGGGTGGCAAAGCCGGCGGCCGCGGGGCCAAACGATTGCTTTTGCATCGCTTTCCCTTTTCCCTCGTTACCCTGAGCCGTGGGTCGACCACGGTTGTCATTGCATTCGCCCATCATTCCCGCAAGCCGGGTTACTGGACAGATCGCGTCTAGCATTTCAGCAATGCCGGTTATCAAGCCACCCTGTAGTGAAGGGGAATGCTTTCAAACGGAAGCGCAAATGGCTTACAACGATTTCAGCCTAGACCTACTGTGCTCCAACGACGGGGCGACTAGCCTGGATACCGGTGCTTAAACACACCCTATCAGCGGTCGTCTCGGCCGACAGAATGCGGTACTTTTGTGCCCACGACCAGTCGATGGTCGGGTAGCGCGTAGCCATACAAGACCTTCGGGAAAAGCGCGTGGCCGTCTGATAGCGGTGTTTAACTGCCCGACCGCCCTTATGGGCACTCGTTAAACAAACCTATCAGTGGAGCACGACCATGAAATACCGCACCCTCAAAGTCCGCAAAGGCCGCCGGGACTACACCCTGAAGAGCAAACCCTATAGCGGCAACCCGATCACCCCTTTCCTTCTTCTCAAAGGTACCTGGCTGGAACAGGCCGGATTTACCATCGACACACCGGTATCTGTATCCGTTGAGGATGGGCGGCTTTCGATTGTTCGGGAAAGCAGTCGGTGAGGATCGAGCCCCAGCAACAGCTGGGGCTTCTTCACCTCGATATCCGCCCCCCACAAAGCGATCGAACTACAACGTCCGGTGTAGCACATTTATTAGATGTGATTACTCGACACCGTATTCTTTCTTGAGCTCGGACAACCTTTGCCGCTTTCGCTCATCAAACCCACTTTTAGAATACAGTGGTTCACCATCCGCACCGTCAAGCCGCTCGACCGTAACGGTAAATACCGCATCAGCCGGAGCCTCTATTTTCCCCCAGCCCGAAAACATGTTCGGAGCGAGGCTCCAAGCGGCTTTTTCTCCTGGCTCTAGTCCACCAGATATACTGTAATTGAAGGTATCCTTATGCCAGGGAACGCTTCGATTCGGGCTGGCAAGCGTTCCCTCGAAGTAGGCGCGAGATATAGCCTGACCGGTTCTATTTTCTACCGTTAGCTCAATTATGGGTTGATTACCCATATACTCTTTTTCACGCATGTAGAAACGAGATCGGATGATTTCGAACTTTTGGAGTTGTTTATGGGCGCTTTCAGACTTTGCACGCCTTTCTTCCAACTCTCGAATCTCCTTTAGGGCTTGCTGACGTTCTCTTTCTTTTCTCTCTGCCCGAACGCGCTCAGCTTCGGCTATGACTTGCTGTCCAGTCTTTCCATCCAATGATTTCCGCACTTTACCTTTAACATTTCCGGCACCAGAAGCTCCTTCTGCAAGTAAATCCATCATGTTAAGATTGCTAAAGGCGAGCACCTGAATTGCTTCATCAAACTCCTTGCGCCTCACCTGTGGCAGCGATTCCCTAACCTTTTCCACTGAAACCTTCATCGCTTCATCTGAGGAGGCATCAATCTTTGGATCGCTGCACCCTGCAAGGATAGTGAGCACGATCACAGATCCCAGCACCTTCAGATAATTCATGAGTTCTCCTTTTCTTCAACTATCGCCTCAGACACCGGCTCAGGTTTGCTTCGACAATGTGCTCTTATTTTTCTTCCTCTTGTGAACTCTTTTCGACCCTACCAGCCTCTTCAAGTAGCTTGAGAACGGGCTCACGATCATCATAAAAGTCTTCAAGGATTCTCTGGCAATAATGCCGGCATGCCTCCACATCTTCTTCCGAAATCCTTTGCCAGTCATCATGTAACACATCGTTACCGAGAACCCTTATTTCGTCGTGAGCCCTTCTTTTCCTGGCTTGCGTAATGATTCCATCGTCCGCTGCTGCTTCAATTTGCCGATATAAATTCCTTTCCTGATTTGTCTTGTACCCATTTGCCCTCATTGTTTTATCTAGCACCGAGCGGAATAAACCGGCTGCTGCCCTAAAGCAGTTATTGTCAAAACATTCTTCCGCTTCCCTGAATTCTGTAGTTATACCTTGTGGGGTATCTTTCGGGATGTCGAGCCTTTGCTTTGACTCAGGGTAAAATTTCACCAAGTGATTATATGAGCCAGGGTAATCATCATAGTTTTTGTACAAAATAACTCCGTACGCCCCCATGCCGCAGCCAGCACAACGGAATAATCGGAAATCTCTTTTACATGTGGTTTGCCAAGGATTGTCTGATGTCGTATCCGTAACCACTCCAATTTCTCGGCCAGCAATCTGCCATTCAAAGGTGCTTCGACCACCACGGCAGCCAGGACAATGCGCAACGATTGATCCTTGTTTTTTATTCAATTGTGCCATTCGTGATCCTGATAATTTTAAAGCTCACAAGTATTAGAGCGCGTGCGCACTTTGAATAACGAATCGCTCGGCCTATCGCGGTTAGCGCGTCTTGCTTAGTGGGTGTTCCGATCCCCAATAAAGTAAAAACGTGACCGACCTCACAGTCAACACCTGCGCTCACTTGTCATGCAGCCACAAAAAAGGGGCCAGAAAAGGCCCCTTCAAATAGTAACGACTAACTAACCGTTAGAGCGGCACCATCACTCACTCCAAACCAAATCCAACTCCTTCGCCGCCTTCACCTCATCCAGCCGGCGCACGGGCTGGGTGAACGGCGCTTCGGTGACGGTCTCCGGGTTAGTGTTGGCTTCTTCCAGGATTTTGGCCATGGCGTCGATGAAGTCGTCCATGGCTTCCTTGGTTTCGGTTTCGGTGGGCTCGATCAGGAAGCACTCGGGCACCAGCAGCGGGAAGTAGATGGTGGGGGCGTGCTGGTTGTAGTCGAGCAGGCGCTTGGCGATGTCGAGCGCGGTGACGTGGTTGTCCTTGGCCTGTTTGGCGAAGGTGAGGATGAATTCGTGGCTGGCGCGGCGCTCCGGGTAGGCGGCCTGGCAGCCGATGGCTTCGAGGCGCTTGAGCAGGTAGTTGGCGGCGAGGGTGGAGTATTCGCCGACGCGGATCATGCCTTCGCGGCCGAGCACCATGGCGTAGAAGTAGGCGCGCAGCAGGACGCCGGCGTTACCCATGAAGGCGCTCAGGTGGCCGATGCTGGTGGGCAGGGTGTCGGTGTCGATCCAGTGGTAGTCGCCGCTCTCTTCGTCCAGGCCCGCCATGGGGGTGGGCAGGTAATCCAGCAGGCGCTGGGAGACGCCCACCGGGCCGGCGCCGGGGCCGCCGCCGCCGTGGGGGGTGGCGAAGGTTTTGTGCAGGTTCATGTGGATGACGTCGAAGCCCATGTCGCCGGGGCGCACCTTGCCGAGGATGGCGTTGAGGTTGGCGCCATCGTAGTAGAGCAAGCCGCCGGCGTCGTGGACGGCTTTGCTGATGGCTTCGATTTGCCGCTCGAACACGCCGCAGGTGGACGGGTTGGTCATCATCAGGCCGGCGGTTTGCGGGCCGCAGGCTTCTTTGAGGGCTTCGAGGTCCACGTCGCCGTCTTTGCCGACGGGTACTTCGCGGACTTTGTAGCCGCACATGACGGCGGTGGCCGGGTTGGTGCCGTGGGCGGCTTCGGGGATCAGGATTTCGGTGCGGGCGTCGTCGCCGCGGGCTTCGTGGTAGGCGCGGATCATGGCGACGCCGGCGAATTCACCCTGGGCGCCGGCCATGGGGGCGAGGGAGACGCCTTTCATGCCGGTGACTTCCTTGAGGAAGTTCTGCAGCTCGTACAGGCAGGCCAGGTAGCCCTGGCTGTGGCTGGCCGGGGCGAGCGGGTGCCGGTTGAGGAAGCCGGGCAGCATGGCCGCGCGGTTGGCGCCGCGCGGGTTGTATTTCATGGTGCAGGAGCCGAGCGGGTAGAACTGCTTGTCGATGGCAAAGTTCTTGGTCGACAGGTTGGTGTAGTGGCGCACCACTTCCAGCTCGCCCACTTCCGGCAGGCCGGGTTTGTTTTTACGGCGCAGGCTGGCGGGAATCGCGGACAGTTGGTCCTCACTCACGGACTTGGGCGCTTGCGCGGTGGCGCTGCGGCCGGGGCGGGAGTGTTGGAAGATCAGCGTGGTTTCGTTGCTCATGCCAAGACCTCCTTGAGAGCCTGCGCGAAGAGGTCCAGGTCCCCTTCCGTGTGTACTTCGGTGCTGTTCACCAGAATGGCGTTCTTCATAGAGAAATCCCTGGCGAGACTGAGGCCGCCGAGGATGTCTTTTTCCGCCAGGCGGGCGAGCACGGTGTCGGCGTCCTGGGGCAGCGTGAGGACCACTTCGTGGAACACCGGGGCGCTGAAGGCGCGCTCGACGCCGTCAATGGCGCAGAGTTTGTCGGCCAGTTTCTGGGTGTTGGCGTGGCAGTGGCCGGCGACGCTGGCGAGGCCGTCCGGGCCCAGCAGGGACACGTAGATGGTGGCGGCGGTCATGGCCAGGCCCTGGTTGGTGCAGATGTTGCTGGTGGCCTTGGAGCGGCGGATGTGCTGCTCGCGGGCTTGCAGGGTGAGGGTGAAGCCCTGCTTGCCTTCCATGTCCACGGTGCGGCCGATGATGCGGCCGGGCATCTGACGGACGTGTTTTTTCTTGCAGGCCATGAAGCCGAAGTAAGGGCCGCCGGAGCTGAGCGGCACGCCCAGGGGCTGGCCTTCGCCCACGACCACATCGGCGCCCTGCTCGCCCCATTCCCCGGGCGGCGTGAGGATCGCCAGGGAGGTGGGGTTGGTGACGGCGATCACCAGCATGCCGTTGGCGTGGGCCCAGTCGGTGAGGGCGTCCACGTCTTCCAGGCTGCCGAAGTAGTTGGGCTGGCTGATCACCAGGGCGGCGTAGTCGTCGCCTTCGAACGGGCTCAGGCTGTCCACCAGGGTCTGGCCGGCGTCGGTGCAGAACGGCACGGAGACCAGCTCCACGTCCTGGTTGCTGACGATGGCTTCGCAGGCGCTGCGGTAGCGCGGGTTGAGCGCGTCGGGCACCAGCACCTTGCGGCTCTTCGATTTGCGGTTGGCGCGCAGGCTCATCAGCACCGCTTCGGCCAAGCCGGAGGCGCCGTCGTAGACGGACGCGTTGGAGACGTCCATGCCGGTGAGCCGGGCGATCAGGGTCTGGTATTCGTAGATCACCTGCAGGGTGCCCTGGCTGGCTTCCGCCTGGTACGGGGTGTAGGCGGTGTAGAACTCACCGCGGGTGGCGATTTCCCATACCGCCGCCGGGATGTGGTGCGCGTAGGCGCCGCCGCCGAGGAAGCTGAGCGCGAAGCGGTCTTGCTCGGCGCGCTCGGCCATCAGGCGCGTCACTTCCATTTCGCCGCGCCCTTCGGGCAGGGCGTCGAGGCCGTGGCCGGCTTTCAGGTGGGCGGGGATTTCATCGAACAGGGCCTCGATGCTGTCGGCGCCAATCGCCTGGAGCATGGCCTGGACGTCGTCCGGGGTATGGGGGATATAGGGCATTGGGCGTTACCGGATAATTAGGTGGTAAACAGGATGGTCAGGGCGTTCTAAAAGGGGCTGCAAGCGACAAGCTTCAAGCTGCAAGCAGGCCGGTGCCGGTTTCTGGCTTGCAGCTTGTAGCTTGAGGCTTGCAGCCCGCCGGGCAAACCGCCCGGCGGCTATTCGCTGTCGAGCTGCGCCTGGTATTGGTCGGCGGTGAGCATTTCTTTGAGCTCGCCGCTGTCGGCCATTTTGATCTTGAACAGCCAGCCGCCGGCGTAGGGCTCGTTGTTGACGAGCTCGGGCTCGTCTTCGAGCGCCTCGTTGACGGCGACCACTTCGCCGGACACCGGGGCGTAGATGTCGGAGGCGGCTTTCACGGATTCGACCACGCCGGCTTCGTCGCCGGCGGCGAATACCACGCCCTCTTCGGGCAGTTCCACGAACACCAGGTCACCCATGGCGTCCTGGGCGTGGTCGCTGATGCCGACCACGGCGATGTCGTCTTCCACGCGCACCCATTCGTGGCTGTCGCGATAGCGCAAATCGGCGGGGATCTCGCTCATTGGTATTTCTCCTTGGCCGTGATCGTTATAACGGTTTGTAGGTGGCTTTGCCGTTGCGGACGAACGGCGCCCGCACCACCTGGGCGTTGAGACGTTTGTTGCGTATTTCTACTTCCACGGTGCCGGTGGTGCCGGCGGGCAGCCGGGCCAGGGCAACCGCTTTGCCCAGCGTGGGCGAGAAGGTGCCGCTGGTGATTTCGCCGTCCGGGCCGACGCTGCCGCCGGGCACGTGCACGCCCTGGTGGGCGCGCAGCACGCCTTTGCCTTCGAGGACCAGGCCGAGCAGTTGCCGGTGGCCTTCGGTTTTCTGCTTTTCCAGGGCGGCGCGGCCGACGAAGTCGCGGTCGGCGTCGTCCAGGGCCACGGTCCAGCCGAGGCCCGCTTCCCAGGGCGTGATGTCCTCATCCATGTCGTTGCCGTACAGGTTGAGGCCCGCTTCCAGGCGCAGGGTGTCGCGGGCGCCCAGGCCGGTGGGCCGCACGCCGGCGTCCACCAGCCGCTGCCACAGGTCTTCGGCCTTGATGCCGGGCAGGATGATCTCGGCGCCGTCTTCACCGGTGTAGCCGGTGCGCGCGATCAGCCATTCGCCCACGTATTCGAAGCCGAAGAACGGCAGCCCGGCCACCGCCTTGGCGCCGGCCTCGCAGAGTACCTGTTCCAGGATCGCGCGGGCTTCGGGGCCCTGCACCGCGATCATCGCCAGGTCGGGGCGCTCGTGGATGTCCACGGCGAAGCCGCCGGCCTGGTTTTCCATCCAATCCAGGTCCTTCTCGCGGGTGGCGCAATTTACCACCAGCCGGTAGTGGTTGTCGCCTTTGTAGACGATCAGATCGTCCACTACCCCGCCGCGCTCGTTGAGCATGCAGGTGTAGAGGGCGCGGCCGGTTTTGACCTTGTCGATGTCGTTGGCGAGCAGGTGGCGCAGGTAGGCGCGGGCGTCGCCGCCGCTGACGTCCACCACGGTCATGTGGGAGACGTCGAAGGCGCCGGCGTGCTGGCGCACGGCATGGTGCTCTTCCAGCTGGGAGCCATAGTGGATGGGCATGTCCCAGCCGCCGAAATCCACCATCTTGCCGCCGGCGGCGAGATGGGCGTCGTAAAGGGGTGTGCGGTGACCCATGGGGTTAATTCACTCCATATCCCGGGCAATGGCCGGGCTGTTCACGGTAGGGGTGAAGGATAACGGACCAGCGGGTGGAAGCCTAGGTGGGAAGGGGTTTTGGGGGTGGTTTGGGGGGATTGTGCGAGCGGGCCTTGCCGCGAAAGGCAAGCAAAGCTTGCCGGCAGGATCCCAGAGAGGCTGGTTATAGGTCTCTGGAATCCTGCCGGCCGGTTTCACCGGCCTTTCGCGGGCGGGGCCCGCTCGCACAAGACCCGCCCACCAAGCCGGTTAGGGCTTGATGGGGGTGGATATGTAGTTGAGGAACACGCCGCCTTCGGGGATGCCGAGGGTCATGTTGGCGGCGGCGACGCTGCCGCCCCGGCTGAAGGTGATGTCCACCTCGATGCTTTGCGCGGCCTGGTTGCGTTGCTCAATCTGCAGGCGGCCGTCGTCCAGGAAGGTGACGTCGCCCACCAGGTCGAGGCTCAGCGGGTAGCTGTACAGGTCGTGGGCCAGGGTCAGGCCCAGCGCCGCCGGCTCCAGATAGGGGGCGCTCAGGTACAGGTCCAGGCTGGTTTCGAACACCGGGCCGCCCGGGGTTTCGCGGATCCAACCGGTCACCGGCTGGGTGCGGTTGCCGTTGCCGTCTTCCTGATAGCGGATGCGCATCACCTGGGCGCCGGTGGGGATGGTGACATCACCGAGCGGGAAGAAGGCCAGGGCCAGACGGCCGAACACATCCACGGACGACGTCTGCAGCAGGGTCGGGTAGATGTTCACCCGCACCGCGTCTTCCTGGGCGTCGTAGCCGACCACTTCCACGTCCAGGGCGGCGGTCAGGTAGAGGAACTTCTCCGCCGGGCAGTTCGCGCCGTCGTAGTCGCAGCCCACCCGAGCCTCCTGCAGCAAGCCGCCGGTGTTTTGCACGAACAGCTCGGTGCCGTTGGGCGGCACCGGGTATTCGCCGGGGACGCCAGCGGTGGGCTGGGGTTGCGGCTCGGCGTCCTGGTGGACGAAGTCGGCGTTAACGTCGAAGGCCGGCAGGTTGCGCAGCACCTGGAAGACGTCGTCAGTGGCCGGGGCCCCAGTGAAGTAAATCTCCAGGTTGGGGCCGCCCATGTCGTCGGTGGGCGCTTCCAGCACGGCGGTCTGCAGCGGCGCCTGATCCACGGTGCAGATCGCTTCGCCGCTGGTGCAGTTGGCCGGGGTGAAGTCCTGATTTTCGGACATCAGCACGTAGCGGTAGGTGGCGCCCTCTTCCCAGGGTTGATCCGGGATGAAGGTGACGGTGCGGGCGTTGTACTGAATTTCGCCGGGCACCGCCGCCTGGCAGACGTAGTTGGTGCCGCTTTGCTGCGGGGCCTGGCCGGCGTCGGCGATTTTTTCCACGCGGAAGCTGCCGCTGTCGCAGGTGTCGCCGAGAATGATGCTGTCCTCGTCCATTACCTGGGAGAACTGCACTTCGATGGCGCGCTCGGCGGGCAGCGGCATCACCGGCAGGTGGTCGTCGTCGCTTTCGCCGCCGCGGCAGATACCGTGGTCGCCGTTGGCGATGTCCCAGGTGTCCTTGTCCGCCGCGCAGGGGAAGCCCGGGTAGGTGGTTACAGCGATGGCCGGGTGGCCGCTGCCGATGTAGGTCGGCATGGTGAAGTTCAGCGTTTCACCGAGGGCCGGGTTGCCGGCGATGTCGGTGATGCCGTCGGTGAACTGCACCTGGTAACCGGTGTTGTACTGCAGCGGCGGCTGCGGCTGGATGACGATGGAGACGCCGTCCAGGTAGTACTCGAAGTCCACGGGGGCGCCGTCGGCGGTGACGCGCAGGGTGTCGCCTTCGATCACCGTGGTCGGGTCCAGCGGCTCGCTGAAGTTGAGGATGATCGGGTCGCCGGGGCGCTGCTTGTTGACGTGGTCGCCGGGTTGCCAGGCGGCCAGCTCGGGGCTGGTCCTATCCACTTCCATTACCGGGGCGTTTTGCTGGTCCGGGTAGGATTCCATGTGGAAGCTGAGCACGCCGTAGGCGGTTTCGGTGCCGAGCACTTCCGGCTCCACTACGCCGACGGCGTCGACGATCAGGCTGCCTTTTTCGGTGTCGGCGATGGCGTAGCCCACCAGCTCCACCTGCAGCAGGGTCTGGTTGAAGGCGCCGTTGGCGCGCTGCACTTCGGTGTCGAAGGCCACGTCCATGGTCAGGCGCAGTTGCTTGGGCGCGGACGGGTCGTCGCTGTAGGGGTTGGGCAGCAGGTAGCCGTTGGCGTCGCCCAGGAAGGTGACGGTGACTTCGCCGGAATCAAAGCCGGCGGGCACTTCGCCGCCGATGCGCACGTCCAGCGGGTCGCCCTTGAGCAGCGAGCCCTTGGGCACGCGCAGCGGGGTTTTGTCCGGGAAGTTGGGGGCGAAGGCGAGCTCCGCGAACACATTGCCCTGCTGCTTGGAGACGGTGTTGTCGCCGAGCAGTTTGGCGATCAGCGGCACGCAGTTGATCGGGTCACCGGTGATCGGCGAGGTGCGCACGCCTTCGTCCAGGCAGCCGAGCACCGGGTCGGCGGGCGCCGCTTCCTGCACCAGGGTGACGCGCGGTTTGGTGTTGCGCGGCGAGAAGGTGCGGGTGAAGCCGCCGGCCAGCTCTTCGCCGTAAAGGTTTTGCACGCCGTTGCTGAGTTCCAGGGTGACGTCGCTGCCGCTGCTCAGCTCGTTTTGCGGGTCGATGCTGATGTGGCGGCCGTCCACGCGCAGGTACGCGGGCACCGTTTCGCCGTCCTGGGTGAGGGTGACGGTGTCGCCGTAGACCACGGTCTGGCGGTCCAGCGGCTGGGTCATCACCAGGTTCACCGAGGAGAAATCCAGGAACGGCAGGTCGTCGCCGTCCGGGCTGACGCTGGCCACCCCAAAGCTGTCGCTGAGCTGGCGCAGGGCGCGGGGCTTGCCTTCCAGGGCGGCGCGGGTTTTGAAGTCCACACTGCCGTCGGGGATGGCGGCCTCGCCGCTGTCGGTGCGGATGTTGTTGAGGGTGAGCGCGTACTCACTCTTCACCGCCAGGGCGCTGTCCGGCATCAGGACCGCGCTGCGGCCCTGGTCGGCGCCGCGCACCGAAAAGCTCACCGAACCGTCCGGGCCGGTGAGGGTAAAGTTGGAGGCGTCCACTTCCACCGGGTCGGAGAAGCGCACCACCACCGGCGCGTTGGGGGACACTTCCGCCTGGCCGTCGAACGGGTAGCTGTAGACCACCTCGGTTTCTTGCCAGTTGTCGAAGCTTACTGTTTGTTCGTCACCGCTGCCGCCGCCGCAGGCGGCCAGTATCGCGGTGCCCGTGAGCACTATCAGCTTGCGCATATCCATGACCGACCTCCGTTAGAATTTCAGCGTGACCGACCCGGAGAAGACGTGGACGTCGCCGTCCGCTTCCACGGTTTCGTAGGGTTCCGGGTAGGTGGGCGAGTTGGTGGCGTAGAGATCGAACTCGCGGGCTTCGAGTTTCTGGTACTGGTAACCGAAGTCGAAGCGCACCGGGTAGGCCAGGAAATGCGGGTTCTTGTACTTGGCGGTGAGGCCCAGGCCGACGATCCACTTGTCCGCGTCCAGGTAGTTCACGTCCAGGGAGGCGTTGGATTCCAGCGGGGACTCGCTGTAGGCGACGCCGCCGGTGAGCATAAAGGTGTCGTTGAGCTCGAACTCGGCACCCAGACGCGGCACCACGATGTCCTGGAATTCCAGGGTGCCCACTTCGCTGTTCACCGCCTGGTCCTTGATAGTGTCGTCGTCGAACTCTTCTTCCAGGTCGGACCACTGCTGCATTTCCACCGAGGCGCCGACGCGGAAGCGCTCGCCGCCGTAGAGCAGGCCGGCGGAGTAGATGTTGGGCTGGTAGGAATCCAGGGTGGTGACTTTCAGGTTCAGGCCCGGGGGCGCGATGGTGCCGGGGATCACGGTCTGCGCGTCCACGGTGGTGTTGGTGTTGGAGTAGCCGCGGAACGCGAAGGCGGTTTCGAAGCCGTCCAGCCAGCAGCCTTCGTTGTCGGGGCAGAAGGTTTCCGCCATGTCCACGGTGGCGCTGAGAATCGGGCGAATCGACGGCTTGGCGGAGACGTTCAGTTCTTCGTACTGGGTTTCGCCGGCCAGGTTGGTGGTGGCCACCAGCTCCGCTTCCGAGTGCAGCGTGATACGGGCGGAGGCGCCGATGTCGATGCCGCGCCACAGGGTGGTGGCGCCGCCCAGGTTCAGGAACAGCGGCTGACGGCCGTATTCGAAGTATTGCCCTTCCCGGGAGGTCTGGGACTCAAACGCCAGCATTTCCTCGCCGTATTTCTCCACGCCGATCATCACGCCGAAGAAAATCGGGTGGTTGAATTTGGTCAGCGAGGAGAGATCGGTCTTCATGCCGATCAGGGTGTGCTGGGAGGGCGAATCCTGCAGCACGTCGCCGCCGCTGCGGTTGGGCGGGTTGGCGCCGCCCAGGCTGGTGGCACGCAGTTCGTGGTCGGCGTGCAGCAGGCCCAGGGTCAGCTCACCGCGCGGGTCCTTGGTGAGGTAGGCCGGGTTGTAGTACACGGCGGAGACCTGGGTGTTGAACATGGACAGGGCCTGGGCGGAGGCCACATCGGAGGGCAGCACCCCGTAGGTGGTGCCGATGTTGCCCATGCTGGCGTAGGCGGCGGTGGTGGAACCAATGGCAAGCGCCAGGGCAGCGCCCCGGGCGACGATTTTATTGTTCATGGCGAACTACTCCGTCAGGCCGTCTCGGGGAAGAACGGCGGCTTTGTTATTTACAGGTGTTCACTTAACGGGCGCGCAGTATGTGCGACGAATTAGAAACAAAACACTGGTTAACGCTACATTTCGTGCACTTTTGTTAACCGTTTCCGTTAGTCAAAACCTTTTACTGATGCGGATTTTATAGGCTAATAATTAAGTATCGGCTCTGGGTACCCCTCTACCATAAGACCTTATTAGAATCGCTGTAGACCGCGTGATCAGCGGGCTGCGGCGCCAGGGCCAATAACGGACAGAAGATACGGCTTGTGAATAAACGTCAACGTATCGGAACCACAAAACTTGTAAAAGATGCGTGAGGACAAACGGAGGCCGCGCTGTCAATGCTTACGTCATTGACAGCTGTGTACATCGGGAAATAAGCGACGCGCCCCCCCCCGGGGCCGCGGGTCAGGGTCGGGCGTTGCGGGGGAGGTCGCCGGCGCGGCCCAGGGCGCGGTGCATGAAGGCGTGGCGGGCGGGGGCGAGGCGGTTGACCAGGCCGAGGCCGGTGTTGCGCAGCCAGCGGACGGCGGGTTCGGGGCGTTCGAACAGCAGCTTGAAGCCGCGCATGGCGTTCTGCATCAGCAGGTTGTCGGCGCGGCGGCGGCGCTCGTAGCGCGCCAGGATGGTGGCGTGGGCCACCGGCAGGCCGGCGGCGCGGGCGCGGCCCAGTTCTTCGGCGAGCACGGCGGCGTCCAGCAGGCCCAGGTTGATGCCCTGCCCCGCCAGCGGGTGGATCACGTGGGCGGCGTCGCCCACCAGCGCCAGGGCGCGGCCCTGGTAGCGGCTGGCGTGGCGCTCTTCGATCGGGAACACGGCGCGGCGGCTGACCACCCGGGCGGCGCCCAGCACCTCGCCGGTGGCCTGGCTGAGCGCGGCGCCGAAGGCGTCGTCGTCCAGGGCCATCAGTTCGTCGCTGCGCTGCGGCCAGGCGGACCAGACGATGGAGCACCGGTGGCCGTCGCCACGGTGGCCGCCGTGGCCGAACAGCGGCAGCAGCGCCAACGGGCCGGAGTCCATGAACGCCTGGCGGGCGCAGCCGCCGTGGGGTTGGTCGGTTTCGATGGTGGCCACCAAGGCGCGGTGGCCGCTGTCGCGGGCCGGGGCGGGGATGCCGGCGGCGTCGCGCACCCGCGAGCGGGCGCCGTCGGCGCCCACCAGCAGATCGGCGCTGAAGGTCCGGTCGCCGGCGGTCACCCGCCAGCCGTCACCGTCCCGGATCAGGTCGTCCACCGGGGTGTCGCCGTGCCAGGCCAGGGTGTCGCGCTCGCCGGCGGCCTCGAACAGCGCGGCGGTGAGGTGGTCGTTCTCCAGCAGCCAGCCCAGGCAGTCGGCGCCGGCGTCGGCGGCGCTGAAGCGCACCTCGCCGGTGCCGTCCCGGTCCCACACCTGCATGCTGGCGTAGGCCTGCACCCGCTCCGGGTCCAGGCGCTCCCAGACACCGGCGTGGCGCAGCAGCCAGTGGCTGGCCTCGCTGAGCGTGGACACCCGCGGCGCGGATTCGCCACTGGGGCGCGCCGGTTCCGGGCCGGCGTCCAGCACCCGCACGGAAAACCCCGCGTCCGCCAGCAGCAGCGATAACAGCCCGCCGGCCATGCCGCCGCCGACGATCAAAACATCGGTGTGGGTTGTACTGGAAAGGTTCGCGGGGTCGTTGGTCATGGGTGCTCTCTAACAGGCCTGGAGGCGATACAGGATTCAGGATGCAGGATACAGGCGCGCGGTCGAGCGTGCTGCGACGGGAACGCCGCGACTCCGCGCCGACGGCGTTGACGCGCGGGCACGGCCTTTAAGACCGCGCCAGTCTGTTCCGCGCTGCATCCTGAATCCTGCATCCTGCATCGCGGCTCTGCCGCCATCACAACCCCATGGCCCGGCGGCCGAAACCCTTGCGGGCGGCGGGTAATAGATCCAAGGACAGCAGACCGAGCTGGCGGCTGTGGGCGAACAGCGGCTGGCGCACGCGGAACAGCTCCGGCAGCCAGCGCGAGGCATGGCCGATCTGGCTCTGGTCGGCGCGGCGGTCGGCGGCCCATTGCTCAAGCAGCGCCAGGCGGCCCGGCTGGGCGTCGCCGCCGACGCGGCGGGCCAGCAGTTCCAGATCGCGCAGGGTCAGGTTGAAGCCCTGGCCGGCCACCGGGTGCAGGGTGTGGGCGGCGTTGCCGACCACCGCCGCGAACGGCACCGCCTGGGCGCAGGCCTCGCTGAGCACCAGCGGGTAGCGGGCGCGCTCACCGACGCGGGTGAGGCGCGGCATGTCACGGCCGAGCCGTTCGCGCAGGGCGGCCAGAAAGGCGTCGTCGTCCAGGGCCATCCAGCGGTCCACGTCGTCGCGGGGGCCGGTCCAGACCAGCGCCATGCGCTCGCCGGGCAGCGGCAGCAGGGCCAGCGGGCCCTCGTCGAGGAAGCGCTCGAACGCCTGGCCCCGGTGCGGCTCCGCCAGCCCGACGTTAGCGATCAGGGCGTCGTGGCCGATGTCCCGGTGGCGGGCGCTGATGCCGAGCCAGTCGCGGGTGCACGAGCGGGCGCCGTCGGCGGCGATCAGCAGCGGCGTGTGCAGTGCTTCGCCATCGTCCAGTGTGGCTTCATAGCCGTCGGTGGCGCGGCGGATGCCGGTGAGCGACGCCGGGGCGCGCAGGGTGATGGCCGGGTCCGCCTCCACGGCGCGCAGCAGCACATGGCCGAACCAGCGGTTTTCCACCACCGCGCCCAGACGCGGCAGGTTCTGCTCTTCGGCGGTGAGCCGCGCCAGGCCGAGGCGGCCGCGCCGGGACACGTGCACGGTGTCGATGCCGGCGGCGTTTTCCAGCACCGCGTCCTGCAGGCCCAGCTGCTCAAGAATCGCCAGGCTGCCGGCGGACAGCGCCGTGCTGCGCGCGTCGAAGCTGGGCGTGTCCGGCGCCTCGCCGGCGGCCAGGGCGTGGCTCTCCACCAGCGTCACCGCCGGCGCGCCGTGGTGGCGCAGCAGCAGCGCCAGGGCCGCGCCCGCCATGCCGCCGCCCACGATCAGCGGGGCAGCGCTCATGCACGCGCCTCGCGCATCAGGGCTTCGATGTCGTCGATGGCCTTGGGCACGTCACGGGTGAGCACGTCGCAGCCCTCTTTGGTGACCAGCACGTCGTCCTCGATGCGGATGCCGATGCCGCGCCAGCGCTCTTCCACGGTGTCGTCGTCCGGGGCGATGTAGAGGCCCGGCTCCACGGTGAGGGTCATGCCCGGTTCCAGCTGGCGCCATTCGCCGCCGATGCGGTAATCGCCCACGTCGTGCACGTCCAGGCCCAGCCAGTGGCCGGTGCGGTGCATGAAGAAGCGCTGGTAGGCCTGCTCTTCGATCAGGTCGTCCGGGTTGCCGGCCAGCAGGCCGAGGTCCACCAGCCCTTCGGTGAGGATGCGCACCACGGTTTCGTGGGGCACGTTCCAGTGGTTGTCGGTGTGGGTGGCTTCGATGGCGGCGTACTGCGAGGCCAGCACCAGCTCGTAGAGGGCGCGCTGCTCGCCGCTGAATTTGCCGTTGATCGGGAAGGTACGGGTGATGTCCGAGGCGTAGTTGTGCAGCTCGCAGCCGGCGTCCACCAGCACCAGGTCGCCGTCCTTGAGCGGCGCGCTGTTCTCGATGTAGTGCAGGATGCAGCCGTTGGCGCCGCCGCCGACGATGCTCGGGTAGGCCGGGCTGCGGGCGCCGTGGCGCATGAATTCGTGCAGGTATTCCGCTTCCAGCTGGTATTCGTACATACCCGGGCGCACCGCCTGCATGGCGCGCACATGGGCGCCGGCGGAGATCTGGGCCGCCTGGCGCATGAGGTCAGTTTCCGCCTTGCTCTTGAACAGGCGCATGTCGTGCAGCAGGTGCGAGAGCGCGACGAATTCGCCGGGCGGCTGGGCGCCGGTGCGCACCCGCTCGCGGATGGTGTTGATCCAGCCCATCAGGCGGCTGTCGAAGGCGGCGTCGCGGCCCAGGTCGTAGTAGACCCGTTCGCGGCCTTCCACCAGGCCGGGCAGGATGTCGTCGATGTCGTTGATGGGGAAGGCGTCGTCGGCGCCGTAGTCCGCCACCGCCCCTTCCGGCCCGGCGCGGTAGCCGTTCCAGATTTCCCGGGCGCGGTCGCGCTCGCGGCAGAACAGGACGTATTCGCCGTGTTCGCGGCCGGGCAGCAGCACCATCACCGCTTCCGCTTCGGGGAAGCCGCTCAGGTACCAGAAGTCACTGTCCTGGCGGTAGGGGTGTTCCACGTCCCGGTTGCGGGTGCGCTCCGGCGCGGCGGCCAGGATGGCGATGCTGTTGGGCTCCATCTGCTCCATCAGCTCGCGGCGGCGGCGCTGGAATTCCTGCAGACGAATGGTCATGGGTTCTCCTCAATGCCGGGTGGGCGGCGTTTCCGGTTCGGCGGCGTCGCCGGGGCCGGGCTTTTTCGCGGCCTGCTGTTTCATCACCAGGTCGGTGTAGATCATCAGCGCGGACATGCGGCAGTGCTCGGCGACCTGCTCGAACATGCGCTCTTCCTCCTCGCCGGTTTCTTCCGGCGTGGTCACCTGGCTCACCGCGGACAGGTCGGACAGCGCCTCCTGCACACCCGGCGACAGCTCGGTGTCGGCGACGCCGGCGGCGCCGGTGCCGAAGCCCACCAGGAAGCCTTCGCTCCACTGGCCCAGGGCGGCCACGCGCAGGTCCAGGTCGTCCTCGTCGGCGGGCAGCAGCATGGGCAATTCCAGGCCGGTGCCGGAAAAGCCTTCGATGGTCTGATCGCGCCAATCGATCAGCGCGCGGGACAGTTCCGGCGGCAGCCCGTCGGGCTGCTCGGCGTGGGCGGCCAGGGTGCCCAGCAGGGCGTTGTCGTCCTGGCCGTGGCCGGTGGCCAGCAGGCCGCAGACCACGCCGTGCAGTTCGCTGGGCGAATTGGGGATGCCCGCCTGGGCGGCGGCGCGGGCGAGTTCGTCGAAGTCGGGCAGTTCGGGCATGGGGCTCCGTCTTTACTCTTTAATGACTTTCTGCAAAGCGGCGCTAAGTGCTTAACCCGCCTTGATTTGCGTTGACCCTTCGCAGGGCCGTATCTATAGTACAAAAAGCCGTCAATGGCGGCGGGCAAACTTCCTTCCCGCCTGCGATTCGGACCCGGATCGGGGGCTCAACCTTAGGCGAACAGCGACCAATTTGCCATGACGATGGAACAACAACTCCGGCAACTGGAAGCCCGGGTGGACGAGCTGCTGCGCATCTCCGCGCACCTGCGCCAGGAGAACCGGCTGCTGCGTGAACGGGAAACCCGCCTGCTCGATGACCGCGCCCAGTTGGTGAAGAAAAACGATCTGGCCAAGGCCCGCGTTGAAGCCATCATAACCCGCCTGCAGTCCCTTGAGCAGGAGGATTCATGAGCGACGGCCATTCCCTGGTGATTCATATCCTGGATAAGGAATACCGGGTCGCCTGCCCGCCCGGCGAGCAGGACAATCTGCTGCGCGCCGCCCGCTATCTCGACAACCAGATGCGCGAAGTGCGCCAGGCCAACGTGATCGGCCTGGAGCGGATCGCCATCATGGCGGCGCTGAACATGAGCCACGAGCTGCTGGAAGCCCGCGAACAGCTGGGCGACGACAGCGGCAACGACGAGCGCATTCAGGGTCTGCTGAGCCGCCTGGACAACGAGATCCGCGCCTTCGAGGAAGGCAACGACGAGACGTCTGTCAAGCCCTGACCGTCACCCCCGCCCCTGTTATACTCTCGACAAGTGTTCCCTGGACCGTGCGCCAGCCGGGTTACGTCCCTGCCGATGCTTTACCCTTAGGGGTCCAAATTGGTGTGCCTGTGCGCATGTCCGCCTTCGAGCGGAAAGCCTGAGGGCATTAACCTGCGGGCTCCGCCTTGAACTTTTCGGTTCAAGGGCAACACCCGCAGCGGCGGTTCGGGGGACACGCTTTATAAAGACAGTGGATAGTTGATAGTTAACAGTTAATAGCGGCGCGTTTAAGGGCGCTGGGTGCTATCCATGGACGCCTTCCTTTTCTATGAGTTCTAAACCTTCACGACAGCAAATGCGGCGGGCCCTTCGGGCGCGGCGGCGGGCTGTGTCCGCCGGTGAGCGGCGGCGGGCGGTGCGGGGGTTTGCGCGGCATTTGCCGGGGGCGCTGGGGGTGCGGCGGTTTCGGCATGTGGGGGTGTATCAGGCGGGGGACGGTGAGCTGGATCCCCTGCCCGCCCTGGCGCATTCGCGCTTCGGTGGGGCGGCTCTATACCTTCCGGCGCTGGACCGGGTGCATCGCGGGCGGATGCACTTCCGCCTGTGGCGGCGCGGGGGGCGGCTGAAGGCGAACCGGTTTGGTATCGGCGAGCCCCGTCGCCGGGAGCGGGCGCGGGCGGCCTGGGCGCTGGATGCGATTCTGGTGCCGCTGGTGGGCTTCGATGAGCGGGGTCACCGGCTGGGCATGGGCGGGGGGTTTTACGATCGCGCGCTGGCGGATCTGGCGCGCCGGCCCCGGCGCCCGCGATTGATTGGCGTGGCGTTCGAGTTTCAGCGCCAGCCCAGGCTGCGCGAGGCAGCCTGGGACCAGCCTCTGGATCAGGTGGTCACCGACGTTCGGCGTTACTTAGTGTCGTAATTACTGAACTGCATGCCCGCGGAATTCGCGAAGCGCTCCAGGTCAGAATCGTTACCGCCGTGGGTGATGGTGCTGATCAGCACCCCAAGAGCAAATACGAATGCGAGGACGACAAGTGCGTCCGGCTTCTTCTTCATTGTGTTTCCATTCCCCAAATTTCTAGAAAGCTCGGTACGGTGAAACCCAGTACAAATGCGGACCGCCGTTTTCTGGCCCCCCGGTATGACCGGAGCGGTACGGCGTTTTCCGCTTCCCCTAAACCCGTGTCGGGCGAAAGACTCATCATGGTAAGCCATTTGTTTCGTAACAAGATGAGAACCGGGTCAAAATTCGGGCATTCAGACCACTCAAGTCAAGGAGTTACGGCCTGTTTCTCACGCTTCTTAACAAAACTACAGCCCAACATTCAAATTCACGAGGCCTTCAGCGCACATTAACGCATAAGGCGTTGTTCGCAGTGAAGGCCTGATTCAATACGACCGGCCTGCCCCGTTTTAGTTCAGAAACAGCCGGTAGGCCGGGTTATCACTCTCTTCCACCATCGGGTAAGGCACCTTCTTGAGGTCCTTGCGCAGGTTGCCCCGGTCGCCGAACGGCACCTGGAAGCCCACCAGCACCCGCCCGTAGGCGGCGCCGTGGTTGCGGTAATGGAACACGCTGATGTTCCATTTCTGCCCCAGCGACATCAGGAATTTGACCAGGGCGCCGGGGCGCTCGGGAAATTCCACCCGGAACAGCATTTCATCCAGGTCCTGCCGGGAGGTGTGGCCGCCGACCATATGGCGGATGTGCAGCTTGGCCATCTCGTTGCCGGTCATGTCGACCACCGGGTAGCCGGCGTCGCGCAACTCCCCGATCAATGGAGCAAGGTCCGTGCCACCGGGGCGGATCTGCACGCCGACGAAGATGTTGGCCTCGTGCTCGCTGGAATAGCGGTAGTTGAACTCGGTGATGCTGCGCCGGCCCAGGGCCTGGCAGAACGCCCGGAAGGCGCCGGGCTTTTCCGGGATGGTCACCGCCAGAATGGCCTCGCGCTGCTCGCCCAGTTCGGCGCGCTCGGAGATGTGGCGCAGGCGATCGAAGTTCACGTTGGCGCCACTCTGGATCGCCACCAGCGTTTTGTTCTCGGCGCCGTGCTTGTGCACCCAGTTCTTGAGGCCGGCCAGTGCCAGCGCGCCGGCGGGCTCGCAGATGGCGCGGGTGTCCTCGAAGGAATCCTTGATGGCGGCGCAGATTTCGTCGGTGGTGGCGGTGATCACCTCATCCACGTGGTCGCGCAGGACGCGGAAAGTTTCCTTGCCGATCTGACGCACCGCCACGCCGTCGGCGAACAGGCCCACTTCCGAGAGCGTCACCCGGCGTTTGCGCAGCATGGCGGCCTGCAGGCAGGCGGCGTCCTCCGGTTCCACGGCGATGATCTTCACCTCCGGGCGCACGTATTTCACGTAGGCGGCGATGCCCGCCGCCAGGCCGCCACCGCCCACCGGGATAAAGATGGCGTCCAGATCGCGGCTCTGCTGACGCAGGATTTCCATGCCCACGGTGCCCTGCCCGGCGATCACGTCCGGGTCGTCGTAGGGGTGCACGAAGGTCAGGCCTTCTTTTTCCTGCAGCTTGGTGGCGTGGGCCAGGGCGTCGTCGAAGCCGTCACCGTGCAGCACCACCTTGCCGCCGCGCTCGCGCACGGATTTCACCTTGATCTCCGGGGTGGTGCGCGGCATCACGATCACCGCGCGCACGCCCATGGCGCTGGCCGCCAGGGCCAGACCCTGGGCGTGGTTGCCGGCGGACGCGCAGATCACGCCCTTGGCGCGCTGCTCGTCGCTGAGGCTGGCCAGCTTGTTGTAGGCGCCACGCAGCTTGAAGGAGAACACCGGCTGCAGATCCTCGCGCTTGAGCAGCACGCGGTTGCCGATGCGTCGGGAGATCAACGGGGCCGCATGGATGGGCGTTTCCAGCGCCACGTCGTAGACGCGGGATTGGAGAATCCGTTTTACGTATTGATCAAGCATCGCAGGCATGGAAGATCCGGAAAGGTAAAACCGCTAGTTTACGGGGCGCGGGGCGGGAGCGTCCATTGCGCTGTCCTGTATCCACGGCCCCGCAGCCCGTATAATCGCGCCCATCGCAACGAGGATGGATCGCATGGACCAGAACGCTCTGAAGAAACAGGTGGCCGAGGCCGCCCTGCGCTACGTGCCGGAAGGCGAAGTGGTGGGCGTGGGCACCGGCTCCACCGCCAATTTCTTCATTGACGGCCTGGCGGGCATGAAGGACCGCATCGCCGGCGCCGTGGCCAGCTCCGAGGCCACCGCCGAGCGCCTGCGCGGCCACGGCATCCCGGTGCTGGCGCTGAACGACGTGGACCGCCTGCCGGTGTACGTGGACGGCGCCGACGAGGTCAACGAGCACCGCGAGATGATCAAGGGCGGCGGCGGCGCGCTGACCCGGGAAAAAATCGTCGCGGCGGTGGCCAAGGACTTCATCTGCATCGTCGACGGCTCCAAGAAGGTGAAGCGTCTGGGCGCCTTTCCGCTGCCGGTGGAAGTGATCCCCATGGCGCGCTCCTACGTGGCGCGCAAGCTGGTGGGCCTGGGCGGCCGGCCGGAATACCGCGAAGGCTTCGTCACCGACAACGGCAACATCATCCTCGACGTCCATAATCTGGACATCGTGAACCCGCTGGAACTGGAAAAAACCCTCAATAATATTACCGGCGTGGTCACCAACGGGCTGTTCGCGCTGCGCCCGGCGGATGTGGTGCTGGTCGGCGAGGGCGGCGGCGTTTCGGTCTACTGACCTTGACCGGACGGCACGCGCCCCTGTGCATAATATGACACTTAATACCTGGCACGAACGTTCCTCTTAACCGGCCCATTACGTTCGGCTACCCTCCCGCTACGTTCCGTAAAGTAACCCGTCCCCCGTCTACCGTTCACAACCTTTTTCATACGGCATTCACCACCGCTTTGTTTTATTAGTTGCATATGAGACGAGAGCGTTGTTCGCGGTCACCCCCGTAAAGCTGCCTTTCGTCGTCTTCCACTGGCACGCCTACCCGAAAAAACGTCCAGTGGAATAAAAGAGCTTAAATAAGCCCAATAACAAGATCCGGAGAGTCTTTATTATGTACCGATCCCTCCAGCAGTCCGCCCGGAGTGTTGCCGCCGCCGTCGCCCTCACCGCCAGTGTTCCCGCGCTTGCCGGCATGGGCAATACCGCCAATACCTACGGTCTTTTCCCCGTTGACGTCGGTACCGCCCAGGCGCTTTCCATGTTCAACGCCCAGGCTTCGGCGCTGTATTACAACCCGGCGTATCTGACCATGGACCCGCGCGGCGAATTGACCGCCGGCCTGCTGCACGGCGAGCAGGAGCTCAAGAGCGACGACACGGTGGTCAACGACACCCGCTCCCAGCAGCAGCTGATCGCACTGAAAACCAACCTGTCCGAATTGACCAAGGTGAACCACCCGCTGTATTTCGCGATCATCGCCGGGGTGGAGAAGTTCGGTGAAGAGATGCTGGCGTTTAATTCCAGCACCTCCGATGAAGGGCAGTTCCTTAATTACGGCCGCCAGCCGCTGTTCCTGAACGTGGGCGGCGGCACCCAGTTCTTGAACGGCATCAACGTGGGGGCCTCGGTGCATATTTCCCTGCGCTCGGAAGCCACCCTCAACGCCAGCTCCAACCTGGCCGGTGAAACCCAGTACGAAGAGCTGGACGTGACCGCCAAGCCGGTATTGCGCCCGGTGCTGTCCACCTCCCAGGAGTGGGGCAAGATCATCTGCGGCCACAACGACGACTGCTGGATCGGCGGTCTGGAAACGGCACTGACGTTCCGCGGCCACACCGAGGCCCGCACTTCGGTGGAGTCCAACATCGTGATTCCCGGCACCGTGCCGGACCCGGGCATTTTGCTGGCGATCGACACCATTGATTCCTATCAGCCGGACATTTTCGCCGCCGGTCTGAAGTACAACTTCACCGACAACTTCCGCATGGCCGTGACCGTGGAGCAGCAGAACTGGTCGGATCTGACCGAGGAGCTGCAGCGCGACACCGTCAAGGACCAGGCCAACGCCCAGTTCAAGGACATCACCGTGCCGCGCGTGGGCGCCGAATGGGACGTCAACAAGCATCTGACCCTGCGTGGCGGCGTCGCCTTCCAGGAATCTCCGCTGGAGAGCATCCGCACCGAGGACGTGAACTACCTGGATAACGACAAAGTGATCTTCGGCCTGGGCTCCTCGCTGGTGATCGACAACCCGCCGATCCTGGCCTACCCGATGCGTCTCGACTTCGGCTACCAGTTCCAGCAGCTGGAAGACCGCGATTTCGAATTGACCAGCAGCCGGCCGGGCGTAACCAACCCCTTTGCCACCGTAACCGCGGGCGGCGAAGTTCATGTGTTCAGCGGTTCCCTGACGCTTAAGTTCTAGGAGGTGCGCCATGCGCTATAAAGCTCTAATAACACTGACCGCGGCGGCGACCCTGTTCGGCTGTGGCGGTGACGACAGCGGCGACAACCCCAACGTGCCGGATTTGCGCGCACCGGAATCCGGCAACGCGGCGCTGTTCTTCACCTATCCGTTGGATGATCAGAAAGACGTGGCGCCCAACGCCCCGGTGGTGTTCAACTTCGGCGCCGCCTTGCAGGTGGCACCGTCCAACTTCCAGTTCACCGACGCCGACGGCGACCCGGTGGCGTTCGAGTTCAGCGTCGTCGATGACGGCCGGGGCGTGGTATTGCGTCCTCAGGAAAAACTGGACGCGATCGCCGACTATCAGGTCGTGCTGCAAGGTATCGAGGCCAATGGCGACGCGGTGGGACTGCCCGACGGCGCTTTGAACTTCACCACCCGCGCCGCCCTGGAAGGCCCGGCCGACCTGCAGAAAGAAAGCCCGGACTTTGAAGTGGCGTCGATCTTCCCGGACGACAAGACCCAGTTCAAAACCATGGACTTCTCCGCGTTCCGCCTGCGCACCAGCCATCCGGTGGACGAAGAGACCGTGGTCTACGGCGACACCGTGTCCCTGACCCGCAACGGTCAATTGGTACCGGCGGTGCTGCTCGCCAAAGGCAACGCCCTCACCGTGGACCCGGTGGACGACATGACCCCCGGCGTTGAGTACGTGCTGAGCGTGGACGGCGTGGTGAGCCGCTTCGGCGACCCCATCGCGTCCTTCGAACGCACCGTGACCCCGACCAAGACCAGCTCGCCCACCGGCAAACGGGAGACCCTGGTCACCGAGGTGCCGGCGGCGGACCCGAACCTGGGCTGCCTGGCCGACAACGTGCGCGTGTCGCCGCTGACCGGCGAGCCGATCAACTGCGTGCCGGTGATCGGCACCCTGCTGGAAGACCAGACCGTTTCCAAGCAGACCGGCAACGTGTTCGGCGAGCTGGCGTTCCCGCCCGCGTTCCCCGACGTGACCCCGCTACGCGTGGCACGCGGTTCCCGGCTGGTAGGCGACGCCCTGGAAGTCCTCGTCGGCGGCCAGGTGCCGGTGGGCTTTAACTCCGGCGACGTAACCGTGGAAATGGTCGCCGACGCCACCGGTTACCTGTTCCCCAACCCCACCTCGGCTTCCCCGAACGCGGCCAAGAACCTGCGTCTGTTCCTGGATCTGTCCACCACCACCGACGATGCCCGGGCCAACGGCGCGTTCACCCAGAACCTGCTGCATGTGGAACTGGTGGGCCGCGCCATCGTGCGTGACGGCGTGCTGCGCGCCGACGCCATCAGCGTGGTGGAACCGCGCGTGCTCGGCGTGGAGGACAACTACGGTCTGCTGAGCTTCCGCATGGAGTCCTACCGCGACCAGACCACCGCCCCGGACCCGCTGGATGATCAAACCCGCCCGATGCTGCAGGCGTTGACCCAGGACGACGGCAGCCGGCAGCTGTCCTGGCAGCCCGGCGAGTTCGCCGACCGCATGGTCCCCGGCGAGCCCATCGTACTGCTGTTCACCGAAGCGCTGGACCCGAACAGCATCGTCGAGGGTGTCAGCCTGCGCCTCACCAAGGGCGGCATGGACGAGCCTTTTTCCTGGAAACTGGACGGCAACGCGCTGGTGATCACCCCGGACGACCCGGTGGATTACGGTGTGGAGTACGTGGTCGAGACCACCACGGACATCACCGACCTGAGCGGCAACCCGCTGATGAACCTGAACCCGCTCGACGGCACCAATCAACTGACCTTCACCCTGCCCACCTACGTGGAGGGCGAGGACGTGCAGCGCGGGCCGTTCGCCACCACCGTCTACCCTGGTTTCCCCTGCGCCACCAGCGACGAGCTGGATCTCAACGCCTTCGGCGGCATGGGTAGCCAGGGGGTGTGCGTGTCCTCCAGCCCGGAAAGCGAGCAGGTGGAAGTGGACCGCATGCCGATTACCGACATGCCCGCCAACCGCGCCATCCGCGTGCGCTTCTCCCAGAATATGGACCCGGCGTCCATCGAGCTGGGCCGCACCTTTATCGTCGAGGAGGTGGACGGTGGCGCCGTGGAAGGCAGCCTTGAGGTGGGCGTGCGGCACCTGACCTTCACCCCGGATCAGCCCTGGGAAGCGGGCACCCTGTACCGCTACACCCTGGCCTCGGAAACCAGCGGCTGCGCCAGCGCCATCTGCTCCGAGGACCAACTCCCGCTGCAGACCGCGCTGCTGCTTGGCAACGAGAGCGACCAGGGCGGCCCGAACATGGACATCCTGTTCCGTGGCGCGGCCGCCACCGACAATGTGTTCCAGGAGCTGAACAACCTGCCCAGCGTGGACGTGAATTACAACTTCGCCATCGACGGCGGTGAATCGCCGGTTACCGACGACAACCTGCCGGTACCGCCCAACGCCACCCGCATTCTGCCCAACCAGGGCGGCGCAGGGGACGAAAATACCGGCGGCGGCCTGGTGACGGCGGCCAACACCGGTTGCGGCTTCGAAGGCGCACCCCCTTACTCCGAGGAAGACTTCGAGCAGTGCGACGCCCGCCGTCTACTGTATGCCGCCGGCGCCTTGAACACCGAGATTCTCGGTTTCGTCGAAGCGGAAGAGCTGCCGGATTACGTCGACTCCGACCGAGGCGGGGTGGCGGTCCGAATCCTGCCCACTACCTTGGGTCTGACCAACCTGGACGCCACCGCGGTGATCGGCGTGGACCTGAACGCGGCGGACGGCGAAACCACCCTGGCCACCCTGCCCGTCCTGGGCGATGCCCTGGATACGGTGCTGGAAGGTCTGGGCGATATTCCGTTGATAGGCGGCGTGCTGGACACCGTTCTAGGTCCAACACAGGATATCGGTCTGATCCCGATCGAAACCGCCACCGGACCCAATATCATGCGAGTGCGTTACGAGCCCGACGCCAACAATGAGCGAACTGAAGCGCCGGTGGGCTACATTGTTCCGGGCGACAACCCGGAAGCGGGCGATCTACCCAGGTTTGTCATTGAGTTCGATTTACTCTTCGATGCCCCGCAACTGTCGCTGCCTCTGGGCCTCGACCACAACGCCAAAGGCCTGCCCATCGGGCAAATAATTCTGGAAGGCCCTATGGATTTCCTACCTGATGGCCGGTTGTTCATAGGCCTGAAAAGCCGGGAGCCCAAAGAAGTAAATCTTGATATTACATTGGGACCATTGTCAGGAGGCCAGGTGCGGCTTCTTATCCCAGAACAAGGTATCAACTTGAGCTACCAGAGCGTTTCCATCAAGAAGAGCGCTCAACAGAATTGATCTGCCTTCATGGTCAGTGAAGTGATGGGGCCCGCCAGGGCCCCTTTTTTATCGACGCACCGGGGTGTGCGCCGACGCCGCACTTACTCCCAGAATTTGTACCAGGGCTTGTTCCCTTCGCCGTTATCGGCATTGGCATTAGCGTTCTGTGACGCTTCAATGCCCCGCTCACTGGCCTTCACTTCACCGCTGACTCTGGCGTTGGCCGCCGCGTCGCGGTTTGATTCGGCCTGCTCTTGCATCGCCTCCTGACGCTCTCGGGCTTCTTCCCTGGCAGCCTCGGCGCGTGCTTCAGCCTCTTCACGCTGCGTTTCAGCGCGTTCTTTCACTTCTTCGCGTTTGGCTTCGGCTTTGTCCCGCTCCGCTTCGGCGCGCTCTTCGGCCTTCTCGCGTTGCGCTTCGGCCCGTTCCTTGGCTTTTTCACGCTTGGCTTCCGCTTTCTCGCGCTGCGCCGCGGCTTTATCGCGCTGCGCCGCGGCTTTCTCGCGAGCCTGCTCCGCGCGGGCTTCCGCGTCCCTCTTCATGCCGTCGCGTTGTTCCTCAAGACGCTTCTCGGCACCACTGGTGTCCACCCGGACACCGGTCTCGGCGTTAACGCCCAGGGTCGCGTCCGCCGCGAACGCGGGCATGGAAAGCGCCAACACCACCGGTGATACCGCTAAAAGTATCCTTTTCATAAACCGCTCCTTTTTCACGATCGTAAGTCAATTGGGTACTCCTAACCGCACGGACGGTCCGTACGGCGGAGCGCACCCTAGCATTGAAATGCGTTTTGTTTTGAAAGGAAAAAGCGGAAGAACGTAAAAGTGGGGACTGCTTCCGCCCACGGCCGGCGGCCTGGGCGTTTTTCAAACAAAAAACGGGCCGCGTCGCGACCCGTTCCGCCTTGCCAGTCCGGCGCGACGGCGTTCGCCGCCGCCCGGACGTGACCTTACTGCTGCTTCTGAGTAGCCTTGTTGTACTCTTTCTGAACGTTATCGGGATCGTCCATGTGCTTACGACCTTCCAGGTAGTCGCCGCCCTCTTTCTTCATGCTGTCGGCCTTACCTTCGGCGTTGCGCTTTTCCTGCATCGCCTTTTCGTACTGCTTGTTAACACGGTCCGGGTTGTCGATGTTCTTGCGCTCTTCGGAGTAATCCGGGTTGGGCGCGGCGTCCTTGTTACGGTCGCCCATGGCCTCGTCCTGCATCGCCTTTTTGTACTCGCGGTCGATCTGCTCGCTGGTGGACTCCGCCAGGGCGGCGGGCGCGGCCAGCACGCCGGCCAGCGCGAAGGTGCAGGTCAGCAGTGCGGATTTCTTGATGGTACCCTTCTTGATGGTTTTCATTACTTTTCTCCTTGTCTCACGACAGATGGTCTCGCGACCGGTAAAAATATGAATTCAGTAGCCCTAAAATGGGCCAAACGGGGGGATATTCAAGTGAAGAAAAGTAATTCTGGGCCGCATTTAAAACAATTTTAATTATAGAACGCCGTTCAGGGGTCGTAGCCCCAGGGCTGGCGGGCCCTTTCCTTGACCGCTTCGTGGCGTTGCCGGGCTTCGATGTCGCGGCGTTCCAGACGTTCCTGGACGGCGCGGCGGTTCTCGCGGGTCCGGGTGTCCAGCTCACGGGAGCGGCGGTCGACGTCTTCGCGGCCGGCCTCGCGGCGCTCCTGAAGACGCTGGTCCAGATCGTCCGCCGGACCGGCGACCGGGGTACCCAGGGCGGCCAGCGCGATCAGGGTGGCGAGGCAGGGTCTCAGACCGTTCATCGGTGTCTCCGTTAGCGTACTCGATTTCATTGTGCGCCACCCCGGTTAACGGCGCGCGAAGACCTGCCCAGCTGCCGCTATTCCGCTAAGTAACGATCAATGATCCGCAGTATTTTTTCCCGGTATTCCTCGTGCTCATTGGCAAGGTGGTGACGGGCGCCGTTGAGCATGTGCACGTCCGGCTCCTGGAATTTGTCACGAATCACGCCCAGGTTGTGGCGCCAGTCCACGGTCTCGTCCCGGTCGCCCTGGATCACCACCGGGGATATTTTTACCCGGTTGGCCGCTTCGAAACCGGGAATCCATTTTTTCAACGCGGTCACCCAACCGGCCGGCAACCGGTGGTACTGCAACGGGTCCTTGTTTTCCAGGAAGTCGAGAAAGTCCGCGTCACCGGAATTCACCGTGAACACCCGCTTGATGGATTTCGCGAACGGGCGCACCAGGGTGTGCAGCCAGCGCGCGGTGCTCCATTTGAAGGGCCGCACCAGCGGCGCCAGCAGAATGATCTGCTCAAAGGGGCTGTCGTCCGCGTCGAAGCCGTGGTGCAGCAGGTAGTCCATGACGATGGCGCCGCCGGTGCTCTGCGCGATCACGTGCCAGGGCCGGGGGAAGTCGTTGCCGGCCTGCTCCAGGCATTGCTCCAGCACTTCGCGGTAGATGCGGAAGTCCTGGATCGCGGCGCGCGGCCCGGAGCTGAGGCCGTGGCCGGGCAGATCATAGGCGAGCACCGCGTAGCCGAGTTCCAGCACGTGGGCGATCAGGTGCCGGTACAGGCCGACATGGTCGAAATAACCATGGCAGATCAGCACCGTGCCGCGGGCCACCGCCGGCCGCCAGCCGTGCACGCTGATGGTGTGCCCGGCGGCCTCGAAGTAGCCGAAGCCGTGCTCCAGGTCCGGCAGCCGGCTGCTGAAATCCAGGCCGTAGTACTCCGCGTAGCGCCGGCTCACCTCGTCCAGGGGGTCGAACGCCTGCCAGTTGAGCGGCCGCCAAGAGCGGGTGATTTCTTCGCGGGAAAACGGAAACGGCATGGTGTTTGGGCAAAGCTGGAAAATGAGGCCTTGATGATAACAACCGCAAAGCCCTCGACGAAGCAGTCTTTGTGGGAGCGGGCCTTGCCCGCGAAAGGGAGCGCAGCTCCCGGTAGGATGCCAGAGACATCTCTGACGTCAGCATCAACAACGTCTCTGGGATCCCGCCGGCAAGCCAGGCTTGCCTTTCGCGGGCTGGGCCCGCTCCCACAAGGCATAAAAAAGGCCCCGGTGGGGTACCGGGGCCGGCTCAAGGCAGATGTTCGGTTTGGCTTAGCTCTGGTTGAGCTCGCGGTTGATGTTTTCCAGGCTGTCCAGGTTCTTACGCTGCTCCAGGTAGTCCTGGTTGCGGCCCTGGGGGTTGCCTTCGGCTTTCACCACGGCGCGCTGGTCCTGGATGTCCTGGAACTGGGCGGCGATGAAGTCGGCCTGGTCCAGGTTCTCGCGGGCGGCCAGGTAATCCACCGGCGCGCGGCCGCTGTCACGGGCCTGGCGACCCTGCTCCACCGCCTGCTGGTAGGCGGCGTTGATGTTCTCGAAGCTGTCCATGTTCTGGCGCTCGCTGAGGTTCTGGGCGAAAGCCGGGGCGGCGCTCAGGCTCAGGGCGGCGGCAACTGCGGATGCGATGATTGCGTTTTTCATGGTCCTTTCCTCACTCATTCGGTCGTTCCAAATGCGTGGCGGGACCCTCTGTCTGCTTGGTCTCCCACGCTTGATGGGGACCATTATGTTGATTGGTTACGATATTGTCAACTTGTAACCTGTTAACCTTTCGCTATCGCCGCGATAGCCGCCACCCGCATCGCCGGCGCCGCCGATCAGGGCGCCAGGCTGCGCAGGATCAGGCCGGTCACCGCCGCCAGGTTGCGCTTGAGCTCGTCCGGGTCGTTGAGTTCCAGCAGCACCGGGTGGCCGTACACCGCCGCGGTCTTGCGGATCGCGATGGTCACTTCATCCAGCGGCGTCTTGCGCTCGAACTCACCGCTTTCACGGCCGTCGGCGACGATGCGGCGGATCGCCTCATAGATAATGTCGTCGTGCACGCTCATGTGGTGCCACTGGTTTTCGATCGCCACCACCACGATGTCGTGCATGCGCCGCTCCTTGAGGAACAGCTCCAGACCCTTTGCCAGCAGGCAGTCGAGCAGATCGCGCAGGCGCTGGGTGGCGCTGTCGTCGCGCTCGGCGATCTCCTTCAGGGCGACGTCGATCTTGGCCAGGGTCATGGCGCACACCGCTTCGCCGATCGCCTGTTTGGAATCGAAGAAGCGGTACAGGTAGGCGCTGGAGACCCCCACCGCCTTGGCGATGTCGGTGACCGAGGTCTTGCGGTAACCGTGGGCGCTGAACAGCTCGTTGGCGAGCTCCAGTATCTGGTCGCGCCGTTCGTGTTCCGCCGGGCCGCGCTGCCCGGCCGGGTTGTTGTCCGTCATGGTGCTCTCCCGGTGCTCGTCGGCACCTTGTCAAACGACGTCGTCCGGGACGTCATATTCAAGTAATAAATATTGTTATATGTAACTTTGGGTAAGCATAGCATAACAGCGCCCCTCTGCACGGCCCCCTCACGCCCGGCGACGATAATCTGCGCCCACATCCACCGTCACGGAGCGCCCCATGCAACTCACCGAAGCCGACCTGGCGGCCTGGCCCCGGCGCCGGCGCGCCGCTCTGGTGAACAGCCTCTCCGGGTTCAAGAGCGCCAATCTGCTCGGCACCCGGTCCGCCGGCGGCCAGGAAAACCTGGCGATGATCAGTTCCGTGTTCCATCTGGGCGCCGACCCGGCGCTGGCCGGCATGATTCTGCGCCCCCATTCCGTGGACCGGCACAGCCTGGAGTACCTGCTGGAGACCGGCGTCTACACGCTGAACCAGGTGCACGAGGGCATCCACGCCGCCGCCCATCAGACCAGCGCGCGCTACCCGCGGGCGGTGTCGGAGTTCGACGCGGTGGGCCTGACACCGGAGTACCGGCACGGCTTCGCCGCGCCCTTCGTGGGCGAGTCGCGGATTAAGCTGGGGTTGCGGCTGGAAGAGAGCCAGACGCTCAAGGTCAACGACACGGTGCTGGTGATCGGCCGTATCGAGCAGATTCTGGTGGCGGAGGACGCCTGGGTGGGCGAAGACGGCTACCTGGACATCGAGGCCGCGGGCACCGTGGCGGTGAGCGGCCTGGACGGCTACCACCGCGCCACGCGGCTGGCGCGGTTGCCCTACGCCAAGCCGTGAGGCCGCGGTGCCGGCGGGTTACTTGATGCGCGGGTCCATTTCGCCGGCTTCGTAGCGCTGGTACATGGTTTCCAGGCTGATCGGCTTGATCTTGTCCGCGTTGCCGGCGGTGCCGAAGGCTTCGTAGCGGGCGATGCAGATGTCGCGCATGGCCGACACGGTTTCCTTGAGGAATTTGCGCGGGTCGAACTCGGCCTTGTTGTGGGCCAGGAAACGACGCACCGCGCCGGTGGAGGCCAACCGCAGGTCGGTGTCCACGTTCACCTTGCGCACGCCGTGCTTGATGCCTTCCTGGATCTCCTCCACGGGCACGCCGTAGGTCTCCGGAATCTCGCCGCCGTACTCGTTGATGATCTGCAGCCACTCCTGGGGCACCGAGGAGGAGCCGTGCATCACCAGGTGGGTGTCCGGGATGCGCGCGTGGATCGCCTTGATCTGCTCGATGGCGAGGATGTCGCCGGTGGGCGGGCGGGTGAACTTGTAGGCGCCGTGGCTGGTGCCGATGGCGATGGCCAGGGCGTCCACCTTGGTGCGCTTGACGAAGTCCGCCGCTTCTTCCGGGTCGGTGAGCATCTGGTCGTGGGTCAGGGTGCCGGAGGCGCCGATGCCGTCTTCTTCGCCGGCCTGGCCGGATTCCAGCGAGCCCAGGCAGCCCAGTTCGCCTTCCACGGACACGCCGCAGGCGTGCGCCATGTCCACGGTGCGACGGGTCACGTCCACGTTGTACTCATACTCGGTGGGGGTCTTGCCGTCCTCGCCCAGGGAGCCGTCCATCATCACCGAGGAGAAGCCCAGCTGGATCGAGCGCTGGCACACCGAGGGGCTGGTGCCGTGGTCCTGGTGCATCACCAGGGGGATGTGCGGAAACTCTTCCGTGGCGGCCAGAATCAGGTGACGCAGGAAGGGCGCGCCGGCGTACTTCCGGGCGCCGGCGCTGGCCTGCACGATCACCGGTGAATTGGTCTGGTCGGCGGCCTCCATGATGGCGCGCATCTGTTCCAGGTTGTTCACGTTGAAGGCCGGCACGCCGTAGCCGTGTTCGGCGGCGTGGTCCAGCAGTTGACGCATGCTGATCAGTGCCATGATGTCTTCCCTTTCGTCTTCGGAGCGAAATGTAGGTGGTGTATTAGTCCCGGGCGCGCTGTTCCAGCACCGCCACCGCCGGCAGGGTCTTGCCTTCCACGAACTCCAGGAAGGCGCCACCACCGGTGGAAATATAGCTGATATCGTCGGCGATGCCGTACTTGTCCACGGCCGCCAGGGTATCGCCCCCGCCGGCGATGGAAAACGCTTCGCTGTCGGCGATCGCTTCGGCCAGCTCGCGGGTGCCTTCGCCGAACTGGTCGAACTCGAACACGCCCACCGGGCCGTTCCAGATGATGGTGCGGGCCTCTTTCATCAGTGCCGCGAACACATGGGCGGTCTGCGGGCCGACGTCGAGAATCAGGTCGTCCTCGGCCACGTCGTCCACCTTCTTGGTGGTGGCTTCGGCGTCCTCGGCGAAGGCCTTGGCCACCACCACGTCCACCGGCAGCGGAATGTGGACTTTTTCCGCCAGCTTCTGCGCCGCCGGGATCAGGTCTTTTTCACACAGCGACTTGCCCACCGGATGCCCGGCGGCCGCCAGGAAGGTGTTGGCGATGCCGCCACCGACAATCAATTGATCCACTTTATCGGCCAGGGCGTCCAGCACTTCCAGCTTGGTGGACACCTTGGAGCCGCCGACGATCGCCACCAGCGGCTTGGCCGGTTCCAGCAGCGCCTTGCCGAGGGCATCCAGCTCGTTGGCCAGCAGCGGGCCGGCGCAGGCCACCGGGGCGAAGCGGGCCACGCCGTGGGTGGAAGCCTGGGCGCGGTGGGCGGTGCCGAAGGCGTCCATCACATAGACGTCGCACAGCGCCGCCATGCGCTTGGACAGCGCCTCGTCGTCTTTCTTTTCGCCCTTGTTGAAGCGCACGTTCTCGCACAGCACCACCTGGCCGTCTTCCAGGTCGACGCCGTCGAGCCAGTCCTTCGCCAGCGGCACCTCCTGGCCCAGCAACTGACCGAGGTGCTCGGCCACCGGCTTGAGGGAGTACTGTTCTTCGTACTCGCCCTCGGTGGGCCGGCCCAGGTGCGAGAGCAACATGACGCGGGCGCCGGCTTCCACGGCGTGGCGGATGGTCGGCAACGAGGCGCGGATGCGGGCGTCGCTGGTGACCTTGCCGTCCTTCACCGGCACGTTGAGATCTTCGCGGATCAGCACCCGTTTACCCTTCAGGTCCAGGTCGGTCATGCGTTTGAAGTTCATCGTCTTGCTACCTCGTTAATGATCACTGGGCACCGGCCAGTGCCGCCACCCAGTCGAGCAGGCGGTTGGCGTAGCCCCATTCGTTGTCGTACCAGGCCACCACTTGCACCATTTCGCCCTGCACCCGCGTCTGCGTGGCGTCAACGATGGCGGATTCGGCCCGGTGATTGAAATCCACGCTCACCAGGGGTTCGTCGTTGTAGCCGATCAACCCGGGTTGTTGCTGGGACAGGGCCCGCAGCCAGGGGTTCAGGGCTTCCGGCGGCGGGGTGCGGTCGAGCAGCAGGGTGAGCTCCACCATGGCCACGTTGAGCGTCGGCACGCGGATCGAGTGGCCGGTGATGCGGCCGTCCAGGGCCGGCAGCACGTTCTGCACCGCCTTGATGGCGCTGCTGGTGGTGGGAATGATGTTCTGGGCGCCGGCGCGGCCGCGGCGCGGGTCCCGGTGCACATGGTCGAGCAGGGTCTGGTCCGAGGTGTAGGCGTGGATTTCCTTCATCAACGCCTGACGGACGCCGAACTCCCGGTCCAGGGCCGCCAGCACCGGGGCGATGCAGTGGGTGGTGCAGGACGCCGCCGACAGCACCCGGCTGTCCGGCTTGAGCGCCTCGTGATTGACGCCGTAGACGATGGTCTGGTCGGCGTAATCGAACGGCACCGCGCCGACGATCACCCGGCCGGCGCCGGCGGTCAGGTGGCGGGCGGCGTCATCACGGGCGCGGAAGCCGCCGGAGCACTCCAGCACCACGTCCACGCCCAGCTCCGCCCAGGGTAGCTGTTCCGGCTCCGGCTCGCTGAACAGACGCGGCGCCTGGTCGCCGATGCGCAGGCAGCCGTCCACCAGCTCCGCCGGCGCGTTGAGCCGGCCGTGGGTGGTGTCGTAGCGGGTCAGGTAGAGCAGGTCCTCGGCCCGGCCCAGGTCGTTGATCGCCACCAGCCGCACGGGCAGGGCGTTGCCCGCCGCTTCCCGCTCCGCCAGGGCGCGGACGAAGGAGCGACCGATGCGGCCATAGCCATTGATCGCGATCTTTAACATAGGGACCGAACGTCGGGCGCCGGACTCTGGGGTCTCAAATCACACTCTCCACGGCGGCCTGCACCGCCTCGGCGGTAATGTTGAAGTGCTTGTAGAGGTCGCCGGCGGGCGCCGAGGCGCCGAAGCCGGTCATGCCCACGATTTTGCCGTCCAGGCCGGTGAAGCGGTACCAGTAATCGGTGATGCCCGCTTCCACGGCCACCCGGGCGCGCACCGCCGCCGGCAGCACCGCTTCCTGGTAGTCGCTGCTCTGCGACAGGAAGGCGTCGACGCTGGGCATGGACACCACGCGCACGTTCTTGCCGGCGGCGCCCAGGGCCTCGGCGGCCTGCACCGCCAGCTCCACTTCCGAGCCGGTGGCGATGATGATCGCTTCGGGCTGGCCGTCGCCGGTCTGCAGCAGGGTGTAGCCGCCCTTGGCCACGTTGGCCAGCACCGCGTCGTCGCGGTCCATACAGGGCAGACCCTGGCGCGAGAAGATCAGCGCGGTGGGGCCGTCGTCGCGCTTCACCGCGTGCTTCCAGGCCACCGCGGTTTCCACCGTGTCGCAGGGCCGCCAGGTGCTCAGATTGGGCGTCATGCGCAGGTTGGCGATCTGCTCGATGGGCTGGTGCGTGGGGCCGTCCTCGCCCAGGCCGATGGAATCGTGGGTGTAGACCAGGATGTTGGGCTGGTGCATCAGCGCCGCCATGCGCACCGCGTTGCGGGCGTATTCCATGAAGGTCAGGAAGGTGCCGCCGTAGGGGCGCAGGCCGCCGTGCAGGCAGATGCCGTTCATGGCGGCGGTCATGCCGAACTCGCGCACCCCGTAATGGATGTAGTTGCCGCTGGCGTCGTCGGCGCTTATCGAGGTGCAGCCTTTCCAGACGGTGTTGTTGGAGCCGCCCAGGTCGGCGGAGCCGCCGGTGAGTTCCGGCAGGCCCGGGCCGAACGCGTCCAGGGTGTTCTGGCTGGCCTTGCGGCTGGCCACTTTTTCCTTGGCCTGCTGGCACTCGGCGATGAACGCGTCGGCGCGCTGGTCGAAGTCCGCCGGCAGCTCACCGCGCATGCGGCGCAGGAATTCATCGGCCAGCTCCGGGAACTCGGCGCGGTAGGCGTCGAAGCGCTTCTGCCAGGCAGCTTCTTTCTCGGCGCCGGCGTCGTGGGCGTCCCAGGCGTTGCGGATCTCGTCGGGAATCTCGAAGGGGCCGTGCTTCCAGCCCAGGGCCTCGCGGGTGAGCGCCACTTCGTCGTCGCCCAGGGCGGCGCCGTGGGACTCTTCCTTACCCTGCTTGTTGGGGCTGCCGAAACCGATGATGGTCTTGCAGCAGATCAGGGTGGGCTGGTCGGTGTTCTTGCGCGCGTTCTCGATCGCCAGCTTCACTTCCTGGGCGCTGTGGCCGTCCACATTGGGGATCACGTGCCAGCCGTAGGCGCGGAAGCGCTCCACGGTGTCGTCGGTGAACCAGCCTTCCACCTCGCCGTCGATGGAGATGCCGTTGTCGTCGTAGAAGGCCACCAGCTTGCCCAGCCCCAGGGTGCCGGCCAGCGACGCGGCTTCGTGGGAGATGCCCTCCATCATGCAGCCGTCACCCATGAAGCAGTAGGTATTGTGGTCGACGATGGCGTGGCCGTCGCGGTTGAACTGGGCGGCCATCATCTTCTCCGCGATGGCCATGCCCACGGCGTTGGCGAACCCCTGGCCCAGCGGGCCGGTGGTGGTCTCGATGCCGGGCGCGTCGCCGAATTCCGGGTGGCCTGCGGTGGGGCTGCCGAGCTGCCGGAAGTTTTTCAGGTCGTCCAGGCTGACGCCGTAGCCGGTCAGGTGCAGCAGGCTGTAGAGCAGCATGGAGCCGTGGCCGTTGGAGAGCACGAACCGGTCGCGGTCGACCCAGTGCGGGTTGGCCGGGTTGTGCTTCAAGAAGCCGCGCCACAGCACTTCGGCGATATCCGCCATGCCCATGGGGGCGCCCGGGTGACCAGACTTGGCTTTCTGTACCGCATCCATGCTCAGGGCACGGATAGCATTGGCGAGATCACGGGCAGCGGGGGCTGACGACATGCACGGCTCCTGAACGATTTTTGACCAGAGGTGTGAAAAGGGGCGCTATTGTCGCCCAAGCCCGGGGCGCGGGCAAACCCCGGGACCCTCCAACCTATATCAATATCTTTTGATGCAGCCTCCGAGGTCCGCTACACTCGCCTCCATGTCTTTACACCCGGCACCGCAGGAACAGGATCTGGACAGCCTGGCGGCCTTTCTGAAGGCGGCCGGCGATCCGCTGCGCCTGGAGGTTCTGCAGGTGCTGGGCCAGAACAGCTTCGGGGTGCTGGAGCTGTGCGAAATCATGGCGATCAAGCAGTCGGGCATGAGCCACCATTTAAAGGTGCTGGCCCAGGGCGGCCTGGTGGAACGCCGCCGGGAGGGCAACTCGATCTTCTACCGGCGACGCCTGCCGCCGTCGGACGCCGCCACCGGGCCGCTGCAGAGCGCCCTGTTCGAGCGGCTCGACGCCACGCCGGCGGACCCGGTCACCCGGCAGCGGCTGGCCGGCGTGCAGGCGCAGCGCGCCGCCCAGAGCCGGGCGTTTTTCGCCCGGCACGCGGACGACCTGGCCCGGCATCAGGATTTGATCGCCGAGCACGACCAGTACGCGGAGCAGGCCTGTGAGTTGCTGGATCGGGCCGCGAACAATCGGGAGCCCGGCGAACGGCGCGGCATCGCGCTGGAGATCGGCCCCGGCGAGGGGCGCTTCCTGGCGCCGCTGGCGAGCCGCTTCGAGCGGGTGCTGGCGCTGGATAACGCCGAGGTGATGCTGGCCCGGGCCCGGGAACGAGTGGCCGGCCAGGGGCTGGACAATGTGGAGCTGGTGTTGGGGGAGTGGCCGGAACACGGCGCCCTTTTACCCCGGGTCGACGCGGTGGTGGTCAATATGGTGCTGCACCACCTGCCCTCGCCCTCCGCCGCCCTGGAGGCGGCGGCCCGGCAATTGAACGACGGCGGCGTATTGGTGATCACCGATCTGTGCCGCCACAACCAGCGTTGGGCGGTGGACGCCTGCGGGGATTTCTGGCTCGGTTTCGAAGAAGCCGATCTGGTGAGTTGGGCCGGCCGCGCCGGTCTGGTATTGCGCGAGAGCCTGTTTCTCGCCATGCGTAACGGTTTTCAGGTGCAGGTGCGCAGCTTTCAGCGCGTCACCGCGCATCCATCAAAAAGGGAGCAATCCGGTAATGAGTGAATACAGCATCTTTACCTCCGAGTCGGTCTCCGAAGGCCATCCGGATAAAATGGCCGACCAGATCTCGGACGCGGTCCTCGACGCCATCATCGCCGACGACCCCCACGCCCGCGTGGCCGTGGAGACCATGGTCAAGACCGGTATGGCCATCGTTGCCGGCGAAGTGCGCACCAGCACCTATGTGGAACTGGAAGACATCGTCCGCCAAGTGATTCTGGACATCGGCTACGACAGCTCCGACGTGGGCTTCGACGGCGCCACCTGCGCGGTGCTCAACGGCATCGGCAAGCAGTCCGCGGACATCGCCGTGGGCGTCGACGAAGCCGAGAACAAGGAACAGGGCGCCGGCGACCAGGGCCTGATGTTCGGCTACGCCACCAACGAAACCGACACGCTGATGCCGGCGCCGATCTACTTCTCCCACCGGCTGGTGGAGCGCCAGGCGGAGCTGCGCAAGAGCGGCCGGCTCGGCTGGCTGCGCCCGGACGCCAAGAGCCAGGTAACCCTGCGCTATGAAAACGGCAAGCCGGTGGCGGTGGACGCGGTGGTGTTGTCCACTCAGCACTCCCCGGACATCAAGCTGGCGGATCTGCGCGAAGCGGTGATGGAAGAGATCGTCAAGCCGGTGCTGCCGTCCGAATGGCTGCACGGCGACACCCAGTACCACATCAACCCCACCGGCAACTTCGTGATCGGCGGGCCGATGGGCGACTGCGGCCTCACCGGGCGCAAGATCATCGTCGACACCTACGGCGGCATGGCCCGCCACGGCGGCGGCGCCTTCTCCGGCAAGGACCCGTCCAAGGTGGACCGTTCCGCCGCCTACGCCGGCCGTTACGTGGCCAAGAACATCGTCGCCGCCGGCCTGGCCGACAAGTGCGAGATTCAGATCAGCTACGCCATCGGCGTGGCCGAGCCGACCTCTATCTCGGTGAACACCTTCGGCACCGGCAAGCTGGACGACAACCGCATCGCCGCCCTGGTGCGCGAGCACTTCGACCTGCGCCCGCGCGGCATCATCGAGATGCTCGACCTGCGCCGGCCGATCTACCGGCCCACCGCCAGCTACGGCCACTTCGGCCGCGAAGGCTTCAGCTGGGAAAACACCGACAAAGCGGCCGCCCTGAAAGCGGCGCTTTAAACGCATACCACCACACCCCCGAGGGGCGCTGCAGCGGACAACCGCGAGGCTCGGGGGCAGGGTGAGACACGATAACGGCGCCCATTCGCTAACCACGAATGGAGAGACCCATGAACGCAAAAGCGGAAACGTTGCAGGACTATAAAGTCGCGGATATTTCCCTGGCCAAGTACGGTCGCGCGGAGATCGACATCGCCGAAACCGAAATGCCGGCACTGATGGCGATCCGGGAAAAATACCGCGCCGAACAGCCGCTCAAGGGCGCGCGCATCATCGGCTGTATCCACATGACCATCCAGACCGCGGTGCTGATCGAAACGCTGAAGGCGCTGGGCGCGGAAGTGCGCTGGTCCTCGTGCAACATCTTCTCCACCCAGGACCACGCCGCCGCCGCCATGGCCGCCGCTGGCGTGCCGGTGTTCGCCTGGAAGGGCGAGACCGAGGAAGAGTACATGTGGTGCATCGAGCAGACCTGCCGCGACGGCGAAGGCAACCTGTGGGACGCCAACATGATTCTGGATGACGGCGGCGACCTGACCGGCTACATCCACGAGACCTACCCGGAGATGCTGGACAAGATCCACGGCATCACCGAAGAGACCACCACCGGCGTGCACCGCCTTTACGAGATGCTCAAGCAGGGCACCCTGAAAGTGCCGGCGGTGAACGTCAACGACTCGGTCACCAAGAGCAAGAACGACAACAAATACGGTTGCCGCCACTCGCTCAACGACGCCATCAAACGCGCCACCGACCACCTGCTGTCCGGCAAGAAGGCGCTGGTGATCGGCTACGGCGACGTGGGCAAGGGCTCCGCCCAGTCCCTGCGCCAGGAAGGCATGATCGTGAAGATCACCGAAATCGATCCGATCTGCGCCATGCAGGCCTGCATGGACGGCTTCGAAGTGGTCAGCGCCTACAAGGACGGCGTTAACGACGGCACCGAAGCCTCCATCAACAAAGAGTTGCTGGGCACCACCGACATGCTGGTGACCACCACCGGCAACTACGACGTGTGCGACGCCAACATGCTCAAGGCGCTGAAGAAAGGCGCGGTGGTCTGCAACATCGGCCACTTCGACAACGAAGTGGACACCGCCTTCATGCGCAAGACCTGGGAATGGGAAGAAGTGAAGCCACAGGTGCACAAAGTGTGGCGCGACAAGAAAAACCAGGACTTCTTGCTGCTGCTCTCGGAAGGCCGCCTGGTCAACCTGGGCAACGCCACCGGCCACCCCAGCCGCATCATGGACGGCTCCTTCGCCAACCAGGTGCTGGCGCAGATGTACCTGTTCGACCAGGGCTACGCCGGCCACTCCGACACGGTGAAGGAGAAGATGCTCAAGGTGGAAGTGCTGCCCAAGCATCTGGACGAGGAAGTGGCCCGCTACATGGTGCAGGGCTTCGGCGGTGTGGTCACCCGACTCACCGACAAGCAGGCCGGCTATATCGGCGTGGACGTCAACGGCCCCTTCAAGCCGGACCACTACAAGTACTAAGGCGTTTTTGAATCATGTCCAAACGCATCAGCTTTGAGTTTTTCCCGCCCAAGACCGAGCAGGGGCGGGAAAAACTCCTGAACACCCAGCAAAAGCTGCTGGCCAAGAAGCCGGAGTTTTTCTCCTGCACCTTCGGCGCCGGCGGCTCCACGCGGGACTACACCCGGCAGATGGTCGACCTGCTGCGCGAGCAGCACGCCGACACCGCGCCGCACCTGAGCTGCATCGGCCAGAGCCGTGACGAGATCATGGAACTGGTCAACGGCTACAAGGAAAGCGGCGTGCGCCGCATCGTGGCGCTGCGCGGCGACCTGCCCTCCGGCATGGGCTACGCGCAGAGCGAAGTGAAGTACGCCGACGATCTGGTGGCGTTGATCCGCGAGGAAACCGGCGACCATTTCCACCTGGAAGTGGCCGCCTACCCCGAGAATCACCCGCAGTCGCGCAGCTTCGACGATGATATCGCGCACTTTCAGCGCAAGATCCGCGCCGGCGCCGACAGCGGCATTACCCAGTACTTCTACAACGCCGACGCCTACGGCTACTACATGGACGAGTTGCGCCGGCGCGGTTGCGACGCGCCGGTCTACCCGGGCGTGATGCCGATTCTCAACGTCGCCAATCTGTTCCGCTTTTCCGATAACTGCGGCGCCGATATCCCGCGCTGGCTGCGCAGCCGTCTGGACGACATCCGCGACGACGAGCAGGCGGTGAAAGCGTTCGGCGAGGAAGTGGTGACCCGCCTCTGCGAGCGCCTGCTGGCAATGGGCGCCCCGGGCCTGCACTTCTACACCATGAACCAATCCGGCCCGATTCTGCGGGTGCTGGATAACCTGGGGCTTTAAGCGTCAAGCTTTAAGCCGAAGGTCTGGACTGGGGAGTGTTGCAGGTCACACTTTTTACGCTAGACTGCGATGAAAAGGGGTGAATAATTATGAGAATCGGTCTGGTCGTTGATTCCGGCTGCGATCTTCCCAAATCCTTTATCGATGAACACGGCATTCTGATCCTCCCGGTCTCCATCCGGCTCGGGGATCAGATCATCGTTGATGAACGGGATCCGGAACGCACCCGTCAGTTTTACGCCACCGAGGCGTCCGAGAAAGCCCATGGCGCGGAATCGATCCCGTTCACCATGGAGCAGATCAAGGCGCTGTTCCTGGATAAGGTGGTGGTGGATTTCGACTACGCCCTGGTGCAGACGGTGCCGAAAAGCCGCAGTCCGATTTTCACCAACGCCACCGAGGCCTCCCACGCGATCCTGCGTGAGTACAAGCCGATCCGGAAGCAGGCCGGCGTGGAAGGCCCCTTCGCCCTGCGCGTCACCGACAGCCAGACCCTGTTCGCCGGCCAGGGCGCCCTGGCGGCGGAAACCATGCGGCTGATCCAAAGCGGCATGAAAATCACCGAAATCCGGCAAAGCGTGGAAGTGCTGGCCTCCAAGGCCACCGGCTACGCGGTGGTGCCGGACATCTACTACCTGCACAAGCGCGCCAAGAAACGCGGCGACAAGAGCGTCAGCTGGGCCGGCGCGATTCTCGGCAACGCCCTGGACATCAAACCGGTGCTCTGCGCCCGCCAGGACGAAACCTTTCCGGTGGCCAAGATGCGCGGCTTCGACGCCGGCGTGGAGGCCATGTTCCGGCACGGCGCCCGCTGCATCGAGCGCGGCCTGATGGCGCCGGTGGTGTGCGTGAGCTACGCCGGCGATGAAAGCCGCATCCGCCAGATGCCCGGCTTCGACCGCCTGGCCGAGGCCGCCAAGCGCCAAAAGGTGGAGCTGCTGACCAGCAGCATGGGCCTCACCGGGGCGGTGAACATCGGCCCGGGCGCGCTCAGCATCGGCATGATCGTCGACGACCCCGCCTTCACCACGGACTGAGCCGGGGCCCGCTTGTATGGTTTCCCGGCAGGTCTTAAGAAAGAGAC
>TARA_R100000935_G_scaffold48858_1_pt1 | contig 50029 bp, 47 predicted proteins | sample TARA_R100000935 | Tara Oceans TARA_R100000935 (sample SAMEA2621502) | marine metagenome | biome: marine biome (ENVO:00000447); feature: surface water layer (ENVO:00002042); material: "saline water (ENVO:00002010), including plankton (ENVO:xxxxxxxx)" | depth 5 m
GCGCCGGAATTGCCCTCGTCGATCCCGCCGACCGAGGTCTCGGGGATGCCGTCGCCATTCAGGTCCGCGAGCTGCCGCGGGGTGCGTGTCTCGGTGTACTGGCCCGAGGCCGAGGCGCTGAGGCCAGGACGCCAGCCAGACCGGGCCTGGACAATGGTCTCATCCAGGGCGCGCAGCGAGGCCCGCTGGGCCTGCAGGGTCGGATTGGTCTGGTAGGCGAGCGCGATAGCATCGGCCAAGGACTCGGCGGACGCGGGTCCTCCAAACGACAGGCCCGCACTGAATACGGCGGCCAGCAAGGCTCCGCGACGGCTGATGAACATGCGTAGTCCCCGACTCAGACCCTGGCGGGCCCCCGATTAAGGCAATGTGTCTCTGCGCCCTATATGGCCCGCGGTTTTCAACTCGGCCAGGGGTCGCAACCTTAAGCTTTTTTCACCCGCGGCTTTCGCACGTGTTTCAGCACGGCTCAGAAGGCGAATCCTTGCTCAGGCTCAAAACCGCCCAGATAGCTGGGCGTGGCGTCAAAGATTTCCCGGCGGGCGAGGCCCGTGGGGCTCTGGGTGTAGACGACCGCCTTGCCCACCGGCCCCATGCGCTCGATGACCGCCAGCCGTCCGCCCGGCGCCAGCGCCGAGGTCCAGGCGTCAGGCGTGCGGGCGACGGCGCCCTCGCAGATGATCACGTCATAGGCGCCGGGCTTTGGCGCCGACAGGTCTTCGCCATCCAGGCGCTCGACGCTCAGGCGCGCGTGTTCAAGGACGGCCGCGCCATAGGGGGCCGCAATAGCCAGGGCCTTCTGGCCGGGCGCGATGGCCAGGGCGTGCAGCAGCTTGGCCACATCCCGCGGCGCCAGAAGGGCGCGGCCGGGCGCGTAGGGCACCTCGGCGTCGGCATAGGCCAGATAGGCCTTGCCCGGCGGCAGCAGGCTTTCGCGGGGAATGACCCGCATGGCGTCCTGCACGTGAAGGTCAGTGACGTCGTTGGTGCGGACCTGGCTGTCGACCATGTTCAGGCGGGCGGCGGAGAAGTCGACCATGTGACCTCGGGGGCGTGCAGGTGAAGCGCGCTTATAGGTCCGGCCTAGACCGAAGCGCAATCACCCCCTGCAAGAGAGATTGCCGCGGGCGGGCGGTTCTGTTAGCGATCCGCCTCCGCTGAAGACGACGGGCCCGAAGGGGCGCGTCGGGCGCCGGATGGCCTGGTGGCGGAGTGGTTACGCAGCGGACTGCAAATCCGTGCACCCCGGTTCGATTCCGGGCCAGGCCTCCAAACCTTTCCCGTCATGCCGCGCCGCCCTCGCCCTGAAACGAGTCACCCGACGCGAGTCGGCGCCCCCTGAAGCCAGGCCTCAGGGGACGCAGGACCCATCAAGTGCTGGGGGCTTAGACGCCCTTGTTGGGATTGATCAGGTACTTCTCACCCGTCGCCCGACGGTTGTAGGCCGCCAGGATGTCCGGCTGCAGGGCCTCAGCCAGGGAGATTTCGGCGGTGTAGTGGCTGGCGAAGGTGGTCTTCAGCTCCGAGGCCACTCGCTGGCGCAGGGCCTGGGCGGCTTCGGCGCCGATCTTCATCAGGAAGGGCGTCAGCAGCCAACCCCCAACGCCCCAGGACATGCCAAAGCCCCGGTTGAGTTCGGTGGGCCGGGTGTCCAGCCCGCCATAGATATAGGCCTGCTTGTAGGTCGTGGACCCGTAGCGGCTGTATTCGGTGGCCTTGCGATTGGCCGCCACTTCCATGGCCGTCAGAATCTGGCCGACCAGGCGGCCGCCGCCGATGGCGTCGAAGGCCAGCGTCGCGCCGGTCGTCACCAGGGCCTCGGTGAGTTCCTCGGTGAAGTTGGGCGAGGTGCTGTCCAGGACATGGACGGCGCCCTGCCGCTTCAGCAGGGCAGCCTGCTCGGCGCTGCGGACGATGTTCACCAGAGCCACGCCGTCCTTCAGGCAGAGACGGTTGAGCATCTGGCCAAGATTAGAGGCCGCGGCGGTGTGGACCAGGGCGGTGTGGCCCTCCCGGCGCATGGTCTCGACCATGCCGAGCGCGGTCAGAGGATTGACGAAGCAGGAGGCGCCTTCAGCCGGGGTCACATCCTCGGGCAGCAGCAGGGCGTCGGCCGCCTTCACCGTGCGGTATTGGGCGTACATGGCGCCGCCAAGAATGGCGACGGTCTTGCCGATCAGGCCTTCGGCGCCTTCGCCGGCGGCCACGACGACGCCCGCGCCTTCATTTCCGACCGGCATGGAATCATCCACCCGCGCGGCGACAGCCTTCATATAGGCCGGGGGGACAGGCGCCGTGATCACGGGGCTGTCGGCGGTCCCGCTGGCCTTGGCCTGGCTCATATCGGCGGCGCTCACCAACAGGCCGAGATCTGAAGGATTGATCGGCGAACCTTCCACGCGGACCAGGATCTCGCCCGGGCCAGGGGGCTGGACGGGGATCCGGGCCAGGGACAGTTCCAGCTCGCCGCTGGCCTTCACCAGGGATCGCAGCTGAAGGCCGGTCGTCTGCATATCGAAGCTCATCTGGGGTCTCCCAAGACTTTCAAGATGTTATCGGATTGGATGAAAGGGCGTCTGAGGCGCTCTAGTCGGCGATGTGAATGAGCATCTTGCCGTTGTTGGCGCCGGAAAACAGACCGATCAGGCCTTCGGGCGCTCGCTCGAAGCCCTCGAGGATGGTCTCCTGATATTTGACCCGGCCGTCCTTCAGCCAGCCGGTCATGTCGGCCAGAAAGGCGGCGTTCAGGTGGCCGAAGTCGCTGGCCACGAAACCCTCCATGCGGATGCGGCCATAGATGAGGCTGAACAGGTTCTTCACCCCGTCGCCGCCCCCATTGTAGGTGGAGATCATGCCGCAGACCGGGATGCGGCCGCGCACATTCATGCGCGGCAGGGCGGCGTCCAGATGTCCGCCGCCGACATTCTCGAAATAGACGTCGATTCCCTTGGGCGTCGCGTCCTTCAAGGCCTGGGCCAGGTCCTGGGTCTTGTAGTTGATCACCGCATCGAGGCCGACCTCGTCCCGAAGCCAGGCGACCTTGTCGTCGGCGCCGGTGGAGCCGACCACATAGCAGCCCTTGATCTTGGCGATCTGGGCGGCGACCGATCCCACCGCGCCGGCGGCGGTCGAGATGAACACCTGCTCGCCATCCTTCAGCGCGCCGGTCTCCAGCAGGCCGCCATAGGCGGTGATGCCGGTGGCGCCCAGGGCGTGCATGTAGACGCTGAGCGGCAGCTCGGGATCGCGCTTGAGGACCGACAGCCCCTTGCCGTCCGAGACGAACCGTTCCTGGAAGCCGGCCCCGTGCCGCACCAGGTCGCCGACGGCGAAGCGGTCATTATTTGACTGAACCACCCGCCCAATCCCGCCACCCAGCAGGGGCGCGCCGAGCGGCTGATCGGCGTCCAGGCGCGGCCGCATATAGGGATCGACCGACATCATCAGGGCCTCGACCTGCACCTGCCCCTCCCCGGCGTCGGCGACGGGAGCCTCCACCAGGGCGAAGTCGTCGAGGGTCGGCACGCCGTTGGGGCGGCGCACGAGATGGATCTGGCGGGCGAGGGTCATGGGAAGCAGTCCTTGGGCAGGCGCGGCCTGAGGCGTGATGGACACGCCGGAGCCGGAAAAATGACCAAATGAGTCTATACGGTCATTTGGTGCAGTCACGCGCTTGCTGTCAATCGCGGCAGGCGCCAAACAGGGACCATGTCCGACACCACCCCCGAGGCGCGCGACGCCGCCGAGGCCCGCGGCAAGACCGCCGCCATCCTGGACGCGGCCCAGGAGCTGTTCGCCGCCTTCGGTTTCCGTCGCACGGCGATGGACGACATCGCCCGGGCGGCCGGCGTCGCCAAGGGCACCCTCTATCTTTATTTCGACGGCAAGGAGGCGGTGTTCAGGGCCATGCACGCCCGCACCCTGGCCGAGCTGAGCTGCAACTGCGACCATGCAGAGGCGGCCGACCTGCCCTTCTCAGAGCGCCTCTACCTGCTGCTCGACGCCCAATGCGGCAAGGCGCACGAGCGCTATGCGCGGTCAGCTCATCTGCTGGAACTGGACGACACCCGCACCCGCATCGGCGCGGACCTTGGACGGGCGGCGGACGCGGCCTATGCCGAACGGCTGTTGCGAGTGTTCCGCGCCGCAGATGCGGCCGGTGAGATCGACCTGCAGGCCGCAGGTCTCAGCGCCCAGGCGGTGGTCGAGACGCTGCTCGCCGCCACCCGGGGCGCCAAACAGGGGCCTGAGGGTCCCCTGGAGCTGGCCGCCTATCGGGGGCGGCTGCGCCAGATCGCCGATCTGGCCGCCGCGGCTGTGCGACCGCGGCGGACCTGAACTGGTCTACCAGGCGGCGCGGTAGAGGGCTTCGATGGCCTGAGCGTCAACGGGCCTGGCGTTGCTGAGATTGACCCCATCGGCCAGGGCGTCGCCCACCAGCAGCGGGAGAAGCTCGTCGGTTCCGCCCAGATCACAGATCGAGCGGGTGATGCCGATGTCCTCGCGCAGGGCGACCACCGCGTCGATGGCCGCTTGGGCTTGATCCTCGATGGACGCGCCCGGCGTGGCCGCACCCATGGCCTGGGCCACCTGGGCGTACTTGGCCGCGCAGACGTCTAAATTATAGGCCATGACATGGGGCAGCATGGTCGCCAGGGTCTGGCCATGCGCCGCGTTCAGGCGGGCCGACAGGGCGTGGCCGGTGCCATGGGCGGCGCCCAGACCCGACACGTTGAAGGCGATGGCCGCCATGCTGGAGGCCATCAGCATCTGCGAGCGGGCCTCCAGGTCCGAACCGTTCTCCACCGCCGTTCGGACGTACTTGGCCACCAGTTCGATGGCGCCCAGGGCCACGCAGTCCGAATAAGGGGTGGTCCGCGCCGAGGTGAAGGCCTCGATGGCGTGGGTCAGGACATCAAAGCCGCAGGTGGCGGTGGGATACTTCGGCAGGCCAAGGGTCAGCTTCGGATCGAGCACCGAGACCACCGGCACGATGCTCGGGTGCATGACATAGGTCTTGCGGCCGAGCGCGGTGTTGGTGATCACACAGGCCGAATTGGTCTCCGACCCGGTGCCGGCCGTGGTGGCCACCGCGATCACCGGAACCCCCGGCTCCTTGCGGCCGCGGGTCTGCAGGTCGGTGACCTTGTCGCCATTGGTGGCCAGGAGCGCGATGGCCTTGCCGCAATCCATGGACGACCCGCCGCCTAGGGCGATGACCACCGCGTCGCCAAGCGCGCGCAGCCGCAGGGCGCCGGCCTCGACATTCTCGTCAGTGGGATTGGCGGCCACGCCGTCAAAGACCTCCACCTGAACGCCGTCAGCGGCCAGCTTCTCCAGCAGGACCGTGGCCGCGCCGCTGGCCATCAGGCCCTTGTCGGTGACGATCAGGGCCGAGCTGCGGCCCAGCGCCTTCACATGACTGGCGAGGTCCAGGCTGGAGTCCGCCCCGAAGACGAGAGTCGGCAGCGGGCGGATCTGGAAGGTCTGATTGGCAAGCATGGAGTTTCCCCGAAATACCTTGAATCAATTCATGAAGGCCGCAGACACGCCGGCGGCGCGACCGGGCGGCTGTTCTACCCTGGGCGAATGCCAGAGCCGCGGCGGTGGCGCAAAGGAGAATTCGCCGGCCCGCCCAAGCCAAGATTTCCCTAAGGCCAAGTCCGCTGATCCGCTATGGGTCCGCCGCTTAGCAAGGGGACGGCATGAGCGAGCAGAGCGACGACTTCGTCTATGACGAAACCACCGGAGAATGGGTGAGCGCCAGTGAGGCGGCGGCCAACGCCGCGGCGGTCGAGCAGGTCGAGGTGCGTGACGCCATGGGGAACCTGCTGGTCGACGGCGACAGCGTGACCCTGGTCAAGGACCTGAAGGTCAAGGGCGCCGGCCAGACCCTGAAGCGCGGCACGGTCATCAAGTCGATCCGCCTGACCGGCGACGCCCAGGAGATCGATTGCCGCTATGAGGGGATTAAGGGCCTCGTTCTACGCGCAGAATTTGTGCGCAAGGCCTGAGACGAAGGCTCCCGCGCCATCCCGGCGCAGGAGCCTCATATCGGGGTCGACTACTCGGTCTCGGCCCAGGTCCGGCCGGTGGCGCGGTTGTAGTAGATCGCCACGCTGGAGATCGTGCAGAGGTCCAGGCGCGACCACACGGCTTCTTCGCCGTCGTCATAGATGACCTTGAGGTCGAAGCTGCAGGCGCCCTCAGCGGCGTCGAACACGATGTCGACCTCTTCGCCGTCGCCGAGCACATCGGCGCCCATGACGTCTTCTTCCCAGTCATCCGACCGGCTCGGCGCCACATAAACCTGCTCGATGGTGTAGCCGGTGCCGTTGGAGAGGGTGAAGTCCTGGTCTCCGGCCATGGCCGGGGCGGCGGCCAGGACGACCATGGCCGTCAGGCCCGCGAAAAGCGTCTTCATTGTGGGGGTCACTCTATTTGAACCAAGCGTGAGCGTTAGCACCCAAGCTGTTCAGGGAACAGAGTTTTTCAAGCGCTCACAAACCGCTCAGCGGACAGCTAGAACCTCGACCTCGGCCCCGTTGACCAGCGCCACTTCCCCGACCGTCTTGCCGAGCAGGGCGCGGGCGATGGGCGAGACATAGGAGATGCTCCCCTGCCCCGGCTGGGCCTCGTCCTCACCGACGATCCGGAAGGTCTGACGGCGGCCATCCTCGCGCTCCAGATCAACCGTCCGGCCGAACTGAACCTTGTCCGCCTCCGCGTCAGGCTCTGTGAGCTGCGCGGTCGCCCGGCGAGCTGACCAGTAGCGCAGGTCGCGGGTGGCGCGGGCCATGGCCGTGCGGTCAGCGCTCACCCCGCCCTGCTGCTGGGCGGCGCCGTAGGCGGCGCGAGCCAGGGCCAGTTCTGTCTCGATGGCGGCGAGTCCGGAGGCGGTGACCAGGTTCGGATGGGGGGAGACGGGACGATCCGGCAGGTCGGCGGCCTGGGATTCGTAGTCTTCCTCTCGGGTGAAGGCGACGCTCATCGGAGGAATCTAGGGACTGCGCCCCCAAGATGCAAAGGCGCCGCTCAGGGCTGCAAGCGACGACGCCAGGCCCGGACGGCGAGGAACATCGCCAGGGTCAGGACCAGGGCCACGGCCACCGCCCCCCAGGCGCCGGGGTCGCCGGTCCGCAGGGCCTCGATCGCCGCAGCCCCGCCGAACACCATCAGGGCCATCTTGGGCAGGCTGCCCACCCCGGCGCCGGCGATGAAGGGCCAGAAGCCCATGGGCGTCGCGCCGGCGGCGATATTGACCATCACCGACGGGACCGTAGGCGCCAGTCGGATGCCGGCGCTGACCCAGAAGCCGCGCCGGGCGAGCCCCGTCATCAGGGCGGCGATGGACCTGGACTGATGCTGCAGCAGGAGCCTGGCCCCGAACCGGCGCCCGACGAAGAAGCCCAGGCTGCAGGCGATCATCTTGCCGATCCAGCTATAGGCGAACCCCGCCCAGGGCCCGAAGACGAGCACCAGGGCGGTGATCAGGACGAACTGCGGCGCCCCCAGGCTGGCCAGGGCGGCGAAGGTCAGAACGCCCAGCACCGGCGCCTGGGGTCCATCCCCCAGGGCGTCCACCGTTCGCGCCAGAGCTTCGGCGTCGCCCAGGGGCAGCAGCGGGGCGGCGAACCCCAGCAGGGTCACCAGGGACAGGATCCCGATGGCGACCAGGGCCCGGCGGCGCCCCTTCGCGGGCGCCTCTGGCGGCTCAGGGGGCGACAGCTGGCGGCCCACCGTCTGGCGTGGCGACGAAGAGGGCCAAGGCAAGATCCTCGCCATCGGAATAGTTCTGACCGGCCACGAGACCCGTCGCTCGAGGCGCAAGGCCCAGGGTCGCGGCCTGGCGCAGGAAGGCGTCGCGCTGAGCCGCGCCGATCACCGCGACGCCGCAGGCCTGCGCCTGGGCCAGCGCCTCGGCGGCGGCCTCGGGCGTCCCCGTCAGATGCGTGGTCTCAGGCCCATTGAGGAAGACCAGGCTTGGCTCGTGGTAGGGCGCGCTGATGATCTGGGGCTGGGCGCAGGCCGGGACCGCTGTCCGGGCGGCCTGGGCGATCTGCGGGCTGAGCCACAGGGCCTCCAGGCGGGGCAGACCCAGTCCATAGGTGTTGAGCGACACCACCGCTGCGGCCACGGCGCCGGCCAAGACCGCCTGATCGGGACGCCCGGCGAACACCCGCCAGGTCATGACCCCCACCGCGACCAGGGCGGCGACGGCGAGCGCGATGGCGACAGGGTCCAGGCGCGCCTCGTAGATCCAGAAGCCCGCCGGAGCCAGCAGGCTGACCGTCAGGCTGACCGCCAGCCAGAGCAGCAGGAACAGGCCAAACAGCACCTTGAGCCAGGGCGTGCGCCCCTCGGGCTGGGGGCTGGTGGCCGCCACGGCCGTCAGGACGGCGATGGCTGGAAAAACCGGCAGGACGTAGTGGGGCAGCTTGGTGGAGACGAACTCGAACACCAGCCAGGCCGGGATGATCCAGCAGATCAGGAAGCGGATTTCGGGCCTCGCCCGCTCCCGCCAGGCGAACGGGATCGCCAGGGCCGCCAGCAGGGCGCCAGGCCAGAAGGTCAGGGCGAAGCCCATCAGGTGATAACCCACCGGCCCGCCATGCGACTGCTGGCCGGTGCCCACCTTGTGCAGCAGGTTGTCGCCGATGGCGACGCGGAAGAAGTCGCCGTCCGTCGCCAGGCCGATGGCCACATACCAGGGTGCGGCGATCAACAGGGCCAGAGGCAGGCCCCAGAGCGGCTGCAGCGGCGCAAGGCGCTTAAGGCTCCGGTCCCACAGCGCCAGGGCCAGGGCGCAGAGGCCGACGACCAGCAGGATGATCGGCCCCTTCAGCATGCCGCCGACCCCCAGCGCGATCCAGAAGATCAGCACCGGCCAGCGGCTGCGGGCGGCCCCGGTATAGACCCGCATGAAGGCGAACTGGGCGATGGTCACCGCCGCCGAGAGCGAGGCGTCGGTCTTGGCGATCCGCGCCTCGAACCCCAGCGACATGCATGAGGCCAGCAGCAGGCCTGCCATCAGACCGGTCCAGGGGCCGAACCACAGGCTGGTCATCACCCCAGTCACGAGAACAGCCGCCAGGGCCGCCGTCAGCGACGGCAGGCGAAACGCCCAGATCTCGCGGCTGCCTGGATCGGTGAAGGTCGCCGCGCTGAACGCTTGGAGCCAATAGACGCCGGCCGGCTGCAGATAGCGGGGCTGTTCCTGAAAGCGGATGTCGACGAAGTCGCCGGTGGCCAGCATCTGGGTGGTGGCCACCGCATAGCGGGACTCGTCGCGGTCCACCGGAGGAAGTCCAGTAAGGCCCGGCGCCAGGATGACCAGGGCCGCCGCCAGCAGCAGCAGCGCGCCCTTAAGGCTGAGACGCTGGTCGCCCAGCAGGCTCACGGCCGGCGCTCCGACACGTCCGGGGCGCGGATGCGGCTCTTGAGCCAAATCACCCCAAGGAGGTCGCCGACGCCGACCAGGGCCCGGCCGAGATTGGTGTATTTCGACACCCCATGCAGGCGCGCATGGTGGGTCACGGGATGATTGATCAGGGGATGGCCGTAAGCCTGAAACAGAGCCGGCAGGAAGCGGTGCATGCCCTCGAAACAGGGCAGCTTCAGAAAATCCTCCCGGGCGAAGAGCTTCACCCCGCAGCCGGTGTCCGGGCAGTGGTCATTGAGCACCCGGGCGCGGAAACCGTTGGCCAGGCGCGTGGCCACCAGCCGCGGCCAGGGATCGTCCCGGCGCACCCGCACGCCGGCCACCAGCGGGCGGCGGCCTTCGGCCGCCAGGGCCAGGGCGAGCATGTCGCCCAGGTCGCCGGGGGTGTTCTGGCCATCGCCGTCGAGGGTGCCGACCCACGGGGCCCGGGCGGCCAGCACCCCGGTGCGCACCGCCTGGGACTTCCCGCAGCAACGGTCATGGGAGACGAGCCGGATTTCGGGATGTCGGGCGGCGAGGTCGAGGATCACCTGGGCCGTGCCATCGGTAGAGCCGTCGTCGACAAAGACGATCTCGAAGGGCCCCGCCCCGGCCAGCTGGCTCAGGCAGTCGGCGGTGACGGCGGCCACATTCTCGGCCTCGTTGAGGACGGCGATGACCAGGGAAAGACCTGGCGCGGGTTCGGGCGTGACTGGGGGCTCCACGCCACCTCCTCGGTTGTTCGAAGCCGCGCGTCTCAGCCGCGGGCGCGTGCTTGCCGGCGCCTGGCCGCCGCCCCAGGTGGCGGAACCGCCTAGGCCCCATGTCGATGCGTCATAACCCCCGCCGCGCGGGCTGGAAACAGATTCCCTGCGCTCGGGCGTTCGGCCGCCGCCAGGGGCGCCCGGGTGAAACAGGCCATCTGGGTCGGCGCGCCGAACCGGGGATGGCTCCAGCCGATTTCCCCCCAGACCACCTCATAGCCATTGCGTAGCCCCACCCCGGCGGCCCAGGCGGCGAACCGCGCCCGGGGCCATTCGAACCGGTGGTCGGGATGACGGCGGCGGCCGGGCGCCAGACCCAAGAGGGCGTTGCTCTCGACGTTCGGCGTGGTGATCACCACCAGGCCTGGCTTGGCGAAGCCGAACACGGCGCGCTCCACCTGAGAGAGGCGGTCGGGCTCGACATGCTCAAGGGTCTCCATGAGCACAGCAGCGTCCAGGCCGGCGAGCCGACGGTCCGCCTCGGCGAACGAGCCGTGGATCAGCTGGACCCGCCCTGTCGCCGCCTCTGGCGCCAGACGGCTGCGCAGGCGCTCCAGAGCCACAAGGGATTGTTCCACGCCGATCAGCGCTTCGAACTGCGCCTCGACCATCAGGCGCTCAATCAGCGCCCCGGAGCCGCAGCCGAGGTCGCAGACGGAGCGCGCGCCCCGGGCCAGCAGCAGGGCGACCACGGTTTCCACCCGCTCGCGGTGCATGGGACTGACCTGCGTGGCGTCCGGCGCGATCACGCCGCCCAGCCGCGATAGATGGTGCAGGTCTCTTCGGCGTCGCGCAGGGGGTTGGCGAAGGTCACGACCTCGGTCTCCGCCCGGGCGAAGACGCCGGCCATGCGGGCCAGGAAGGCCGCATCCGGCGGGGCGTCGGACCAGAGGCCGAACACGCCGCCGGGATGCAGCCAGGCCCTGAGGCTGGCGAGGCCCGCCTCGGTATAGAGATCGCCATTGGCCGCGTTCAGCCAGGCCTCGGTCGAATGATCGATGTCGACGGCGATCACGTGGAAACGGCCGGGCTGGGGCGCCGCCCCGGTCCGAACCATGGCGAAGAAGTCGCCCTCCTCCAGCTCGCAGCGGGGGTCGCCCGAGAGGCGCGGCCCTAGGTCCACCAGGCCGTCTCGATGCCAGGCGATCACCTCGGGCAGGACATCGACCACGCGCAGGCTCCGCACTCGATCATGGTCGAGGGCGGCTGCGGCGGTGTAGCCCAGGCCAAGACCGCCCACCAGGACGTCCAGGGGGCCGGCCGGCGCGGCCTCCACCGAGAGGTGGGCCAGGGCCCGTTCGCCGGCGGTGAACAGGCTGGACATCAGGAAGTCTTCGCCGAGCTTGACCTCCAGCACGTCCAGGTCGAGCGCCAACATGCGCCGACGACGCAGGCTGAGCGCGCCCAAGGGGGTCACATGGTAGGCGAGTTCGGCGAAGGGGCTCATGGGCGCGATTCTGGTCCTGGCTGCGCCGCAGCCCCAGCCCGGCGCCACGCGGCTTGAGAATCCGCAAGGATTGCCCTGAGGATGTGCGGTTTCCGCCAATTCCCTGATCAATCACGAGGGAATCGCCCGCGGACGACGATCATCTATCGTCCAGCGTAGTGTTCCAATGTAACATCTCTCCAGCTCGATGGGAGAATGATCATGCGTGCGGCGATCCTGCTCGGACTCAGCCTGGCCCTTGGCGCCGGCGCAGCCCAGGCCTGCGATCAGCATGGCGCCGACTACAGCCCCATGTCGGCCTATTTCAGCTATCGGGACATGACCCCGGACGAGCGGCGCGCCGCCGACGCCGCGGCCCGGGACGCCATGCGCGAGAAGGACATCATGGCGGGCCGGGCGGCTCTGATCAGCCGCTTCGCCATCAAGGTCGAACCCGGGCCGGATGAGCCCCAACTGGCCCAGGCCAGCCGTCGGCAGGTGGCCGCCCGCTAGTCGTCAAGCCACCTGCTGTCGTTTCCTCCCCTGGACCTTTCGCGCCGATCGCATGACGACGCCTGCCGAGCCCCTGATTGAGGTCCGTGACCTCCGCCATGAGATCGACGGCCGCTGCGTCATGGCGGCCCCGCCCTTTTCCGCCGCCAAGGGTGAGCACACCCTGCTTTTGGGGCCTTCGGGCAGCGGCAAGACCACGCTGATCAATGTGATCACCGGGCTCATCACGCCGACCTCGGGCGAGGTGCGCATCGCCGGACAAGTCATGTCGGCCCTGCCCGCCGCCCAGCGGGACCAGCTGCGCCGCCGGACCATTGGCGTGGTCTTCCAGACCCTCCGGCTGATCAGCGCCCTCAGCGTCCGGCAGAACCTGGCCCTGGCGCAGCGGCTCGCCCTGGGCGCCAATGATCCTGAAGCCATCGAAGGCTTGATCGCCCAGGTGGGTCTGAGCCACCGGGCCGACGCCCGCCCGCGGGCGCTGAGCCAGGGGGAAGGCCAGCGGGCCGCCATCGCCCGCGCGCTCTGCGCCAGGCCGGCGATCGTGGTCGCCGACGAGCCGACCTCGGCCCTGGACGACGCCAACGCCGCCGCCATGTCTGACCTGTTGCTCGCCACGGCTGAAGCGACGGGCGCGACCCTGCTGATCGCCACCCATGACAATCGGCTGAAGGCGCGGTTTGACCGGACCCTCAACCTGTCGGCGCCGCAGGTGGCCGTATGACCCTGGCCGGGCTGTCCCTCGCCTATCTCAAGGACCGGGCGCTCAACACGACGCTGAACGTCCTACTCTTGACCCTCAGCGTGGCGACCCTGGTGATCCTGGTGCTGTTCTCGAGCCAGCTGGCCGAACGGTTTGACCGGGACGCCCGGGGGATCGATCTCGTGGTCGGGGCCAAGGGCTCACCCCTGCAGCTGATCCTGTCGAGCATCTATCAGGTGGATGTGCCCACCGGGAACATTCCCCTGTCGACCGTTGATCTGCTGCGCGCCGATCCGACCGTAGCCGAGGTGATCCCGCTGGCGCTTGGCGACAGCTTCCGGGGCTACCGGATCGTCGGAACCGAGCCCGCCTATGTGGCGAACTTCGGCGGGACCCTGATCGAGGGGGAGATGTTCGCCGCCGACTATCAGGCGGTGATCGGCGCCCAGGTGGCCCGCGAAACGGGCGCAGGACTGGGCCAGAAGTTCGTCGGTTCCCATGGCCTGTCCGGGGATGGTCACGCCCATGAGGAGACCCCCTATGAGGTGGTGGGCATCCTGGCCCCCACCGGCACGGTTCTGGACCGACTGATCGTCACGCCGGTGGGCAGCATCTGGGCCGCGCACGGTTTTGCGCCCCCGCCCGCCGAGGGCGCCGCGGAAGACCACGACGACCACGCCGGTCACGACTACGACGGTGACGGCCATCAGGACCATGCGGCGGACGCCCATGACGACCGTGCGGATGACGAAGCGGCGCACGCCGCCCATGCCGGCGGCGACCTGGAGGTCACGGCGCTGCTGATCAAGTACCGCTCGTCGATGGCCGCCGTCCGCCTGCCCAACTTCATCAACAAGCAGACCGAGCTGCAGGCCGCCGCGCCGGCGGTGGAGATGACCCGCCTCCTCTCCCTGCTCGGGGTGGGGATCGACGCGGTGCGGGCCTTCGCCGTCCTCCTGATGGCGACCAGCGGACTGTCGATCTTCGTGGCGCTCTATTCGGCCCTGCGCCAACGCGAGGGGGACATGGCCATGCTGCGGGTCATGGGCGCCCGGCCGGGCGCCATCTTCGGCCACATCGTGCTGGAGGGCGTGCTTCTGGCCGCCGCCGGCGCCCTGCTCGGCGTCGCGGTTGGTCACGCCGTGGTGGCCGCCTCAGCGGCGAGCTTTCCGCAACTGAGGGACATGGGCCTCACCGCCGCCCGCTTCGAGCCTGCAGAATTCGTGATCGTCATGGCTGCAATTGGCATGGGCGCCCTTGCGGCGCTCATTCCCGCGCTGAAAGTCTTCCGGGTCGATATCGCCAAGACCCTCGCCGACACCCGATAAGGAGCCCCGACCATGTTCGTCCGGCTGATGCTGGCCCTAACCCTGGCGGTCGCCGCCACACCGGCCGGGGCCGCGCTCCAGGCCAGGCCCCAGGCGCCCACCGAAAGCGTCTGGAAGCCGGCCGCAACGCCGCCGGGGGGTATCTCTTGGGCCCTGCTGGAGTCCACCAAGGAGATCACCCGCACCGATACGCGGGGCTATCTCATGTCCAAGCCCGACTTCCCCCCCGGCGTCCTGGCGCTGAAGGGCAAGAAGGTGAAGGTGTCGGGCTATATGATGCCCCTGCAGAACGGCAAGACCCAGACCCACTTCGTCCTGCTGGCCTATCCGCCGGACTGCCCGTTCCACCTCAATCCCAGCCCCATGCAGTTCATCGAGGTGAAGACCGACAAGGGCGTGGTCTTCGATTATGGGGTCAAGACCATCGAGGGCGTGCTCGAGCTGACCGGCCAGGACGAAGGCGGGGTCTTCTACAAGATCAACTCTGGCCGGGCGCTCTGAACGACGAGACTATTGCAAGGCTTCCAGGAAGGCGGGGCGCAGGGTGATGGTCAGGTCGCTGGGTCGCGCCCCGGTCTCGAAGGTGGCGAAGCTGTAGAGCGAGGCGAGCTGGCGTACGGTCTTGTCCTTCGGCGGATCGATGGCGAGCAGAGCGCTCAGGCGACGGCCGAGGCGTCCGTATTCCAGCCAGAAGGCCGTCTCGGTCAAGCCGCAGGACCTCGCCAGGTCGCCGGCGTTGGCCCGCGCGCCCGGGCGCTGGGAGTGGGCGTGCAGGGTGTTGTCGAGACGGGATTCCATGACCAGCGGGGTGGCGTCCAGCGCCTCGCGATACTCGTCGACGCTGGGCATCCCCTGTTCGTCGCGCTGGGCGATGAAGGCGTCGCGCCGGATGTCGAGCTTGGCCAGCATCGCCGCGAGAGCCTGTTCGACGGTGTCCTCGGTCAGCTGATCGAGCTTGCGCATCCCGACATAGGCGATCGCCTCGCCCACCTCGCCGCGGGGGCCAGCCAGCACGCGGTAACAGCCGTGGGTCACGTCCATCTTGGCGGACGGGGCGGGAGAGATCTCGGTCTTGCTCACTTGGACTAGCGTTCCTTTCACTCCGCGCAGGCCGCGGCGCCGCCCATGGCGCGCAGGTGAATCAGGATGGGGGCGATCCGAAAGTCGGCGCCCCGCCCCTATTCGCCCCGCCAGCTGCGGATGCGGGCGCAAGGCCGCAACTGGCGCAGGTCCGCCGCCAAGGTCCGCAGAACGCCAGGGCGCGCGACCGGGCGATCACACCCTTTGCGTCGACTATAGGTCACCCCCGGGCGCCATTGTAAGCATTTCCCGACGATTCCGACGGGGCCGCGCCCGACGGCCTGGCCGGCGGAGGCCGTCCCTGCACCGTTGACCCGTCCCGAACATCGGGCAGTAAACACAGGCGCCGCATGTTCCCTTGGCCAGATCGCCGGATCATCGACCTCTTCCAGGTCAGCCACCCCATCTTGCAGGCGCCCATGGCCGGCGCCTCTGGGGTCGCTCTGGCGCTGGCCGTCAGCCGGGCCGGCGGCCTTGGGTCCCTGCCCTGCGCCCTGCTGACTCCAGAGGCGGTTCTTAAGCAGGCCGCCGCGTATCGCGAGGGAACCGCGGGGCCCTTGAACCTCAACTTCTTCTGTCACCCGCCGACCCTGCCGGATGAGGCTGAACAGGCGCGGTGGCGCGAGCGTCTGACGCCCTATTACCTGGAGCTTGGCCTCGCCCCCCTCGCCCCGGTGGCCGCAGCCGGCCGGGCGCCGTTCGACGCCGCCTTCTGCGCGGTCGTCGAGCAGGTCCGCCCTGAGGTGGTGAGTTTCCATTTCGGCCTGCCGGCGCCGGCCTTGCTTGACCGGGTGAAGGCCGCCGGCGCCCGGGTTGTGAGCTCTGCGACAACGGTGGCCGAGGCGGTGTGGCTGGCGCACCGGGGCTGCGACGCGGTCATCGCCATGGGCTATGAGGCCGGCGGCCACCGCGGCAGCTTCCTGACAGCGGACATGAGCGCCCAGCCTGGCCTGATGGCCCTTTTGCCACAGATCGTTGATGCGGTGGACGTCCCGGTGATCGCAGCCGGCGGGATCGCTGACGGCCGGGGGATCGCTGCGGCCTTCGCCCTGGGCGCGGCTGGCGTTCAGATCGGCACGGCCTATCTGCCCTGCCCCGAATCCCTGATCCCGGAATTCCACCGCGCGGCGCTGGCCAGCGCCCGCGATGACGGCACCGCCCTCACCAATCTGTTCACCGGCCGGCCAGCCCGGGGGATCATCAACCGCCTGATGACCGAGGTCGGGCCATTGTCTCCGGACGCGCCGCCCTTCCCGCATGCGGCGGCCGCCCTGGGCCCGCTGAAGGCGGCGACCTCGACCCCTGAGGACTTCACCCCGCTCTGGGCCGGTCAGGCTGCCGCCCTGGCGAAGCCCATGAACGCCGAAACCCTCACCGGCCAGCTGGCGGCGGAGGGTCTGGCCTGCCTGGCGCGCCTTAGCGGAAGGCTTGGCCCGGGCGAATCCCCAGCTTCTTGAACACCAAGGCCGCCGGACAGAAGCCGGTGAAGGCCGCCTGGATCATGTTGGCGCCGGCGAACGCGCTGAGCAGCATCCACCAGGGGCTGACGAAGTGGGCCAGGGCGACGCCGGCCAGGACGACGAGGCCGGCGAAGACGAAGACGGCGCGATCGAGGGTCATGGATTCAGTCCTTCGTTCGGCTGGTGCGCTAGGCCGCAGCCAGGGCCTGGGACACCCAGGCGGTGATCTGGTCGGTGGTCATGGCGCCGGCCCGGCGCGCCACCTCGCGGCCGTCCTTCAGCAGGATCAGCGCGGGAATGCCCGAGACCCCGAGCGCCACGCTGGCGTCTGGGGCCTCGTCGGCGTTGAGCTTCAACAGCCGCACCTCCGGCTCCAGTCGTGCGGCGGCGGCGGAGAAATGCGGCGCCATGGACCGGCAGGGTCCGCACCAGGGCGCCCAGACGTCCAGCAGGACAGCCACCCCTTGATTGGCCCGGCGGTGGGTCTGGAGCCCGGCGGCGTCAACTTCCGTAGGTTGGCCCTGGAACAGCCGCACGCCACAGCGTCCGCACTTGGCGGCGGCGGCGTCGCGGTCAGCGGGGATGCGGTTGGCCGCCGCACAGGCGGGGCAGACGATCTGGCGCATGATCAGGCCTTCAGCTTGCGGGCCCCGATCAGGTCGAGGGCCAGCTTCTCATAGAACGGCGTGGCCTCCCCACGCCGGATCTTCGAGATGAAGTACTTTTCGAATCCGATCTTCGCCAGATGGACCCAGCGGCCTTCGGCGGCCCAGTTCAGGTTGCGCGGTGGGATCTGTGGCTGGGCGATGAAGGCCACGCCGCTGTCGCCGAAATCGGCCAGGCAGATGGCGTTCCACGTCGCCTCGCGGCTCGGCCCCTCACCAGCCAGCAGCGCCTTCAGGTTCTCGGCGATGGCCGTCACCATGCTCTCGATCATGAAGCCGGTCTTGGGCACGCCCACCGGCACCGGCGTCTTGCCCATGGGCGGAATGGCCACGCAGACGCCGAGGGAGAAGACATTGGGATAGGTCGGATTGCGCTGGTGCTTGTCGGCCAGGATGAAACCCTTGGGATTGGTGAGCCCTTCGATCCCCATGACGGCGGGCACGCCGCGGAAGGCCGGCAGCATCATCGAATAGGCGAAGGGCAGGTCGTGAATGGCCTTGACCGAGCCGTCCTCGGCGATCTCCTCCACCGCCATCTGGCCCTCGCTCACCTTGGCCACCCTGGCGTTGGTGATGAACTTGATGTGCCGCTGGCGCATCTCGCTCTCCAGCAGGCCCTTGGTGTCGCCCACCCCGTCCAGACCCAGGTGGCCCACATAGGGTTCGGCCGTGACGAAGGTCATGGGCACCTGGTCGCGGATCTTGCGACGCCGCAGTTCGGTGTCGAGGATCATGGCGAACTCATAGGCCGGGCCATAGCAGGAGGCGCCCTGCACAGCGCCGACGACGATGGGCCCCGGATTGCGCGCCAGGGCCTCGAAGGCCTCGGCGGCCCGTTCGGCATGCTCCACATGGCAGACCGACTGGGTGAAGCCGTCTGGTCCCAGGCCCTCGATCTCATCGAAGGCGAGCTCCGGCCCCGTGGCGATGACCAGATAGTCGTAGAAGAGGCTGTCGCCGTCGGCGAGCTCCAGGCGGTTCTCCTGCGGATGCACCCGTCGGGCCCCGACGCCGGTGAAGCCAATCTTCTTCCTGGCCATGATCGGCGGCAGGTGAACCTCGATGGCCTCGCGCTTTCGCCAGCCCACCGCCACCCAGGGATTGGAGGGCACGAAGTGGAAGGTGTCCCCCTGGGACACGACGGTCACCTCGGCGTTCGAGCCCACCGCTTCCTTGATTTCGAAGGCGGCGACTGATCCGCCGAGGCCGGCGCCCAGGATGGCTATGACTGGCTTTTTCATGAGATAACCCTGATCTCTTTCCCAGCCCTGACATTGATTACGGTCAAGGCGGCGTCCGTCCCGAGGCCCCAGTTTCGATGTCTCTTGAATGGGCCCCTGAAATCTATATATGCGTATCTGCGAATATACAATGACCTTCAAGACAGGCCGGAGACAGACCCATGCCCCACACCGCCGATCTTGCCCCCGCCGACGTCCATGACCGCCTGGCCGCCCGTCAGATCGTCCTGATTGACGTGCGCGAGCCTGCCGAGTTTGCGTCTGAACGGATCCACGGGGCCCTGAACTTCCCCCTCTCCACCTTCGACCCGGACGCCCTGCCGGCCGGCGGCCCGCGGGCCATCGTCCTGCAGTGCGGGTCGGGCAAGCGCTCGGCCATGGCCATGGACCTCTGCCGTAAGGCCGGGGTCGAGGTCGCCGGACATCTGGAAGGCGGCATCGGCGCCTGGCGCGAAGCCAAGCTGCCCGTGGTTCGGATCGACCCGGCCACCGGCACCGTCCGCGACGCTCGCTAAGACCCCGGAAAAAGAGACGCCCATGCGCCCCCTGCTGACCGCAAGCCTGCTGGCCCTGGCCCTGGGCGCCGCCGCCTGTTCGGAAACGGCCCAGTCGCCGCCGACGACCCCGGCGGCGGCCGAGGGGGCGCGGCTCACCCTGCGCCTGCAGTCAGTGGATGACCTGAAGCCGGTGGCCGCCAGCGTGGTCACCCGCGACATGGCCCAAGCCCGGGCGCGGATCGGCGGCACCTTGACCGAGCTGAGGGTTCGGGAAGGCGACGAGGTGCGCAAAGGTCAACTGATCGGCCGGGTCTCTGACCAGCGGCTCACCCTGGAAACCACCGGCTACGAGGCCCAGGCCGCCGCCGCCGCCGCCGAAGCCGCCCGCGCCTCGGCCGAGCTCTCCCGGGTTCAGGTGCTTTACGACAAGGGCTTCTACGCGAAGGCGCGGCTGGAGCAGGCTCAGGCCGCCGCCCGCGCCGCCGAAGGCATGGCCGCCGCCGCCCGCGCCCAACGCGCCGCCAGCGCCGAGATGGGATCCCAGGGCGCCATCCTTGCCCCCTCCTCCGGCCGTGTGATCCAGGCCGACGTCCCCGCCGGCTCCGTCGTCGCAGGCGGACAGTCAGTGGCGACGATCACCTCGGGCGAGCCCTTGCTGCGGCTGGACCTGCCTGAAGGCCAGGCCCGCGCCCTGAAGGTGGGCGACCGCGTCCCGGTCTCAGCCAGCGACCTCCCCGGCGTCGCCGCCTATGGAACCGTGGTCCAGGTCTATCCCTCGGTCACCGGCGGCCAGGTCACCGCCGACCTTCGGGTCGAAGGCCTTCGCGCCGACCTGATCGGCCAGCGGGTCCGGGTGCAGGTCAAGGTCGGCGAGCGTGAGGCCCTGGTGGTTCCGGAGACCTATGTGGCCACCCGGTTCGGCCTGGACTTCGTCCGCATCCTGGGACCTGACGGCGCAGCACGCGAGGTGGCGGTGCAGGCCGCCCCGGCCCCGGCGCCGGGCCAGGTGGAGATCCTGTCGGGCGCCCGCGCCGGCGATGTCCTGATCGCGCCTGTCGCCGGAGCGGCCCGATGAATCTGGGCATCTCCGGACGACTAACCCAGGCCACCATTCATTCGCCCCTGACGCCGCTCGCCCTGCTGGCGGCCATCGCCGTGGGGCTGATGGCGCTCCTGTCCATCCCCCGGGAGGAAGAGCCGCAGATCAGCGTGCCCATGGTCGACATCATGGTCGCCACGCCCGGCCTGCGCGCCGCCGACGGCGCCGAGCTGGTGGCCAAGCCGCTTGAGACCATCGTCAAGTCCATCGACGCGGTGGATCACGTCTACACCCAGGTGCAGGACGATCAGGTTCTGGTCACCGCCCGCTTCGATGTGGGCGAGGATCCCGAGGACGCCGCGGTGCGGGTCCATGAGAAGATCCGCGCCAACTACGACCAGATCCCGGTGGGGATCCCCGAACCGATGATCGTCACCCGCGGCATCAATGATGTGCCCGCCGTGGTTCTGACCCTGACGCCGACCCCCGAAATGGCGGATCGCTGGTCGGACCAGGCCCTGTACGACGTCGCGCTGAAGCTGCGCACCGAGGTGGCCAAGGTCGAGGATGTGGGCCTGACCTTCATTGTCGGCGGTCGCCCCGACGAGATCCGCATCGAGCCCGATCCCGAACGCCTGGCCCTGCGCGGCGTGCCCCTGGGCGGCGTCATCGAGGCGGTTCGCCAGGCCAATCGCAGCTTCCCGGCCGGCGCCATCCGCCAGGATGGTCAGGCCGTGGACGTGGCCGCGGGCCGGACCCTGGCCAGCGCCCAGGAGGTCGGACTGCTGGGCGTCGCCTCCGTCAAGGGCGAGCCCGTCTATGTCCGCGATGTCGCCACGGTGATCCAGGCGCCGCGGGAAGATCAGGCCCGGGTCTGGCGCCACAGCCGCACCGCCGAGGGCTGGACCCAGGCGCCCGCCGTCAGCCTGGCCATCGCCAAACGCCAGGGCGCAAACGCCGTGGTGGTCTCAGAGCACATCCTGGAGCGGGTGGAGACCCTGCGCGGAACCCTCATCCCCGAGGGCCTGGAGGTCGCCGTCAGCCGGGACTATGGCGAGAGCGCCAATGAGAAGGCCAATGAGCTGCTCTTCCACCTGGGCCTAGCCACCGTCTCCATCGTCATCCTGATCGGCCTGGCCATCGGCTGGCGGGAGGCCGGCGTCACCGCCGTGGTCATCCCGACCACCATTCTGCTGACCCTCTTCGCCTCCAACCTGATGGGCTACACCATCAACCGGGTCAGCCTGTTCGCCCTGATCTTCTCCATCGGCATCCTGGTCGACGACGCCATCGTCATGATCGAGAACATCGCCCGCCACTGGGCGATGAAGGATGGCCGCACCCCGACCCAGGCCGCCATCGAAGCCGTGGCCGAGGTTGGCAATCCGACCGTGGTGGCGACCCTGACCGTGGTCGCGGCCCTGCTGCCCATGTTGTTCGTCTCCGGGTTGATGGGCCCCTACATGGCGCCGATCCCGGTCAACGCCTCGGCCGCCATGGTCTTCTCCTTCTTCGTGGCCGTGGTCATCGCCCCCTGGCTGATGGTGCGCTTCGCCCGCCAGACCCTGACCGAGGGCCACGGGCACGGGCATGACGAGGGCGGAGGCCGGCTAGGCGGCGCCTACCGCGCCCTGGCCAGTCGGGTGATCGCGACCCGCCGCAGCGCCTGGATCTTTCTGGGCGCGGTGGGCCTGGCCACGCTACTGTCCATGAGCATGTTCGCCACCAAGACGGTGACGGTGAAACTGCTGCCCTTCGACAACAAGTCCGAGCTGCAGGTGGTCCTCGACCTGCCTGAAGGCGCAAGCCTTGAGACCACCGAACGCACCCTGGCCGGCGCCGCAGCGATCGCCCGCACCGTGCCGGAAGTGACCGCCATCGAGGCCTATGCCGGCACGGCCTCACCGTTCAATTTCAACGGCCTCGTCCGGCACTACTTCCTGCGTGACCGGCCCGAGATGGGCGACCTCTCCATCACCCTGTCCCATAAGGGCGATCGCAAGCGCGCCTCCCACGCCATCGCGCTCGATCTGCGTGAACGCCTGGCGGCCCTGCCCCTCCCGACCGGCGGATCGGTCAAGGTGGTCGAGGCGCCCCCTGGACCGCCGGTGATGGCCACCCTGCTGGCGGAAATCTATGGTCCCGACGCCGAGACCCGCCGCGCCGTGGCCGCCGAGGTCAAGGGGCTGTTCCAGTCGGTGCCCTATATCGTCGATGTGGATGACTCCTACGGCGAGCCCCGCCCCCGCCTGCGTCTGACGCCGGCCCGCGACACCCTGGAGCATCTGGGCGTGGCCGAGGGCCAGGTGTTGGACTCCATCGGGGCGGTGTTTGGCGGCGGGCCTGTGGGCTACGCCCACCGGGGCGAGGGCCGCACCCCCCTGGAGATCGCCGTGCGCCTGCCTCAGTCCGACCGCACCTGGGGGGAGCGCCTCGCCGCCACCCCGGTGGCGGTCTCGCAGACCGCGGACGGCGTGCGGCTGGTGGAGCTGGGCGAGGTGGTCGACGCCGTCTCTGAACCTGGCTCGCACATGATCTATCGCCGCGACGGCCTGGACGCCGAAATGGTGACCGCCGAGCTGGCCGGCCAGTACGAGGCGCCGATCTACGGCATGCTGGCCGTCGGCGACGCCATCGAGGCCCATGACTGGGGCGACCTGCCCAAGCCGACGGTCCGGCTGAACGGCCAGCCCAGCGATGAAAGCGCCCCCACCCTCCTGTGGGACGGCGAGTGGGAGATCACCTGGGTGACCTTCCGGGACATGGGGGCGGCCTTCGCCGTGGCGATCCTCGGCATCTATGTGCTGGTGGTGGCCCAGTTCAAAAGCTTCCGCCTGCCCCTGGTCATCCTGACGCCCATCCCGCTCACCTTGGTGGGCATCGTCATCGGCCACATCATCTTCAGCGCGCCGTTCTCGGCCACCTCGATGATCGGCTTCATCGCGCTCGCCGGCATCATCGTGCGCAACTCCATCCTGCTGGTGGACTTTATCCGGCATGCGCAGACCGGCGACAGACCCTTGCGCGACGTGCTGCTGGAGGCGGGCGCGATCCGGTTCAAGCCCATTGTGCTGACCGCAGCAGCCGCCATGATCGGCGCAGCGGTGATCCTGTTCGATCCCATCTTCCAGGGCCTGGCCATCTCCCTGCTGTTTGGCCTGGCCTCCTCCACCCTGCTGACCGTGCTGGTCATACCGGCCATCTATGTGGTTTTGAGGGATGACGGCCGCCCAGCCACCCGCCCTGGCGCCGCCAAGACCGCCTAACCCAGCCTGGACCTGTGAGCATGAGCAAGGCCACCCTCACCGCCGTCGCCGCCCAGATGCCCGACCCGGCAGAACTGGCGGCGCTCGAGGCTAGCGCCGCGGCCGCCGCGCGGCTGATGAAGCTGATGTCTAGCGAGCAGCGGCTGATCATCCTCTGCCGGCTAGGCGACGGCGAGTGCTCTGTCGGCGATCTGGCTCAGCATGTGGGTCTGGCCCAATCGGCGGCCTCTCAGCACCTGGCCAAGCTGCGGGCCGAAGGCGTGGTCGGCACCCGCCGGGAGGGTCAGACCATATTCTACCGCCTGACCGACCCGGCCGCGGCCCGGGTGATCGACACCCTGTGCGACATCTATCGCGGCAAGCCGGCGAGCTGAGCGATCAGCCCGGCTTGCGGGCCACCAGGTCGATCAGGGCGGACTGGCCCGAATGGCCCGCGCCTTCCTCGATCGCCGCGTCATAGGCGACGAGCTCCAGAATCTCGAAGTCGGCGAAGGCCTCGCGCAGCATCGCCTCGGTATAGAGGTTCTCCGGCGTCCGGGGCCCGCCGGTGCCATAGGCGATCTGTTCAGGCCGGTAACCCTCCAGCAGGATCAGGCCGCCGGGTTTCAGCCCCCGCTTCATGTTCTCGAAGATCTCGGTCCGCAGCTCAGGCCCGGCGAACTGGATGAAGATGGCCGCCACCAGGTCGAACCGCTCCTGCGGCCAGTCCCAGGCCGCCAGATCGACCTGTTGCAGATCGAGGCTCACGCCCCGGGCCGCCGCCAGTCGGGCCGCCTTGACCTGGGCCACTGGCGAACCATCGGCCGACAGAACCGAGAGCCCCTGCTGCGCCAGCCAGACGCCGTTGCGCCCTTCCCCGTCGGCCACGGCCAGGGCGGTCTGCCCCGGCGCCAGCCGATGAGCCTGGCGCGCCAGGAAGGCGTTGGGCGCTTCGCCGAAAAGATAGGCCTCGCCCTGATAGCGTTCGTCCCAGAAGCTCATCCGGCAATCCCCTTCCAGGCCACATAGGCGGCGACGATCAGAACCAGGCCAGCGAACAGTCGCCGGGCCAGGAGGGCGCGGTCCGCCAGCAGGCCTGCGGCCCGCAAACCCGCCCACCCCCCGGCCAGGCCGCCGGCGATGAACAGCCCCGCCACCGGCCAGACCACGAGCCCAGATAGCGCATAGTTGGCCGAGGTCGCCGCCCCGAACAGACTCACCGACAATAGGGACGAGGCCGCGGCGTTGGCCAGCGTCATGCCGCTGGCCGCCATGAGCCCCGGCACGATGAGGAAACCGCCGCCGATTCCGAAGAAGCCGGCTGCAAGACCGGTCGCCAGGCCGATCGGCGCCAGGCGCAGGGTCATGCGCCAGGAGATATGCGCCAGCGGATCCCCGGCGTCCTTCGGCTTTCGCATCATCGACAGGGCGATGGCCGCCATGGCCGCGGCAAACAGGACCAGCAGTTGCTGGCCGTCCACCTGCTTGGCCAGGCTAGAGCCCGCCAAGGCGCCGGCGAGGCCGGCGGCGGCGAAGACGCTGGCGCAGGGCCACTTCACCCGTCCGCTGCGGGCGTGGCCCACCAGATTGATGGCCGCATTGACCGCCACGGCCGCCGCCGAGGTGCCGATCGCCAGGTGGGTGTCTTCCAGCCCCACCACATAGAGCAGGGCCGGCGTGGCCAGCACAGAGCCGCCGCCGCCGAAGACGGCGAGCAGCAGGCCGACCACTGCGCCGCTCATCACCGCGGCGATCATGGCTGTGGTTGTGAGGTCCATGCACGCGCTCCTGCCTTGGTCATAGCTGCATTTGCTATATTAGCAATAATGCATATATAGGGGGTGCGAAAGGAGGACCCAATGTCCGTTCAGCAGATGAGCTTCTTCCATGAGGCGACCTCGACCGTGACCTATCTGGTCTGGGATGAGGCGACCGGCGAGGCCGCCGTGATCGACCCGGTCCTCGACTATGAGCCCAAGGGCGCCAAGGTCTCCCGCGAGCAGGTCTCCGAGATCCTGCGGGCGATTGAGGCCCGCGGCCTGAAGCTGGTCTACGTCCTGGAGACTCACGCCCACGCCGACCACCTGTCGGCCGCGACCCGCCTGCGGGACGCAACCGGCGCCCAGGTGGTGATCGGCGCCCATATCACCGCGGTCCAGGACTATTTCGGCAAGGTCTTCGGCGCTGACGACGTCACCGCCGACGGCGCCGTCTTCGACCGCCTTGTGCGCGAAGGCGACAGCCTGAGGCTCGGCAAAACAGAGATAAGCGTCCTTCACACCCCCGGCCACACGCCGGCCTGCGTCACCTATCTCATAGATGGGGCGGCCTATGTGGGCGACACTCTGTTCATGCCGGACTACGGCACGGCGCGGGCCGACTTCCCCGGCGGGGACGCCGCAACCCTCTACCGGTCGATCCAGAAGATCCTCGCCCTGCCGCCGGAAACCAAGATCTATGTGGGCCACGACTATCTGACCAAAGATCGCAAGACCCATGCCTGGGAGACCACCGTGGCGGCCCAGCGGGCGGAGAACATCCACCTGCGCGGCGGCGTGAGCGAAGCCGACTTCGTGGCCCGTCGCGAAGCCCGGGACGCCACCCTTCCCCCGCCCAATCTGATCCTGCCGTCGCTGCAGGTGAACATCCGCGCCGGCGCACTGCCGCCAGCCGAGCGGGACGGCCGCGTCTATCTGCGTCTGCCGGTGACGGAGATCTGACGGGACGCAACCTGCACGCGTCAGCCGCCAGCCATGCAGGTTGCGCAGCCCAGGGTGCGAATGACGATTGGCGGCGGGGGCGGAATGGTGTTCTAGACTCCCATGCCCTTCCCCCAGGATCGCTATCTCTTGCTGGACGTGGCCGGCGTCGACATGGCCCTGCCCATGCGCGCCGTCGCCGAGATCCTGCCCGTCACCCGGTTTGAGCGTCAGGCGCCCTGGCCCAAGGTGCTGGCCGGTTTCATGAACCGGCAGGGCCAGCCCCTGGCCGTGATCGACCTGGCCCGCCTGTTCGACCCTGATCGTCCGCCATCAGCCCCGGACCTCTACAGCCACGTGGTCCGCCTGCGCGCCGGCCCTGGGGGCGGCGATCTGGCGCTGCTGGCCGACCGGGTGATGGACGCCGAAGCCGAAGCCGAGGATTTCACCTCGGTCGCGGACTCGGCCAGCGCCAATGGCGCGATCATCGGAAACCTGCTGATCCTTGGGCGGCTGGTCGCCCTGCTTGACGTCGAGCGCCTGCTGCTTCTGGAGGAACACGCCCGGGTGACCGAGATCGGCGAGACCCTGCGCGCGAGGCTCGCCGCCTCGGGGGACGGGGCGCCCTGAATCCCGCCGCGCCGGTCTTTGCGCCAGATCACCCCTTCTGGCGGCTCAAGGCCGAGGTGATCGCCCGCACCGGTCACTTCTACTACGCCGACAAGGATGACGTCCTTTGGGACCGGGTGCGCCGGCGGCTGGCGGCCGTGCGCCTGCCCGACGTCGAGTCCTATGTGCGGCTGCTCGACGACCCTCAGGCCGGGCCTGCCGAATGGCGGCGGCTGGAGGGCGAGATCACCGTCGGAGAGACCTATTTCCTGCGCTATGTGGAGCAATTTACGGCCCTAAAGGCGCATATTCTCCCCGAATTGATCGCCCGCCACGCCCAGACCAAGCGGCTGCGCATCTGGAGCGCCGGCTGCGCCACCGGCGCCGAACCCTACTCCGTGGCCATCCTGCTGGCCGAGCTCCTGGGCGACCAGATCGCCGACTGGCGGCTGACCATCCTGGGCACCGACATCAACGAGTCCGCGCTGGCGGCCGCCCGGGAGGCGCGCTTCGGGGCGTGGGCGCTGCGCTCGCTCTCGGCCGAGCAGAAGCAAGCCTGGTTCACCCAGGATGATCGCACCTGGCGGCTGCGGCCACGGTTCCGCAGCCTGGTGCGGTTCCAGTACGGCAATCTGCTGGACCTGCTGGGCCCGGCCGCGCCGCTGGATCTGACCGACTTCGACCTCATCCTCTGCCGCAACGTCCTGATCTACTTCCATCCGGACGCCATGAACGCCGTGGTCGGCGCCCTGGCCCAGCGCCTGGGGGACGAAGGCTGGCTGCTGGTGGGCCACGCCGAGCCCAATCCGGGGTTTGAAGCCCATGTGCGGACGATCACCCTGCCCGGCGCCGTGGCCTATCGCCGCCGGACCGCCGAGGCCGCGCCTGACCCGGCGCCGGCGGCGGGCTGGACCCCCTTGCCGGCCCCGGACGCGAGCCAAGCGCCCTCCCCGCCCCCGCCCCGGCCCTTGGCTGCGCCGACCCTTGAGCCGGCGCCCGCGCCCAAGCCGCCGCAGCCGACCGTCGACAGCGTCACGCCGCTGGCCGACATCCGCGCCCTCGCCAATCTGGGGCGGTTCGCGGAGGCCGCGCACCTGTGTCGGCAAGCGCTTGCCCGATCGCCGCCCGACCCGGCCGCGCACTTCTATTTGGGCCTGGTCACCCAGGCCCAGGGGTTACTGGACGAGGCCGAAGAGGCGCTTCGCCGGGCGGTCTATCTGGATGGAACCTTCCTTATGGCCCAGTATCACCTCGGGCTTCTCCGGCTTGAGCGGGGCGACGGCGCGGCTGGACGGCGCAACCTGGCCGGTGTGGCCCGTCTGGCGGCGACCTTGAGCCCGACGACGCCCCTGTGCGAAGGGGATGGCCTCAGGGCCGGCGACCTGCGTGAACTCGCGCGGCTGCAGCTTGAGAAAGGTCCGAGGGGGAGCCGATGAGCCAGAGCAAGCCGAAGCCCCGCCCCCGCGCCGAACGCCCGGTCCAGGCCACTGAATCTCCCAAGACCCGGCAGATTCTGGACGAGCGCGCACGCCGGCTCGCAGCGCCGGACCGCGTCGAGACCGACGTGGCCGCCCTGGACGCCACCGCGGTTCTGCTCTGCCCCATGGGCGGCAATCTCTACGGCATCCCGATGACGGAGGTGGCGAGCCTGCGCCCCCTGGAGCGGCTTGGCCGCACGGGGCTTGCCAGCGCCGGGGCCGTCATGGGGCTGGTGGCCGACAATGGCCGTGTCCGGCAAGTGCTCGACCTGGGCGTTCTGCTCGGCGCGCCGCCGCCACGAGAGACCAGCGGCTACCTGATCATGTTGAAGGGCCGGCGCGATCTGGCCCTGCGGATCGCCGAGCGACCCCATGCGGTCAATGTCCGCCCCGACCCCGAAAGCCCGCAACGCGCCCTTGTGGTGAGCGCGGGCGAAACCAACGCCAAGACCCTCGTCGTCCTTTCCGTCGCCGCCCTGCTGGCTGGCGACGCCCCTGTGGGAGCCTGACCCGTGAGTATCGCCAATCGTATCCTGCTGGGCTTTGTGGCCGTCATCGCCCTGGTGATCGCCCTGGGCGCCCTCGGTCTGGCGCAGATCGGCGAGGTCCGGTCGGAGACCGCCTCCATCGTCAACCGCGACATGGCCTTCATCAGGCAACTGGCCGAGGTGCAGTCGGCCCAGCACGCGCTGGAAGCCGCCACCGAGGCCGACTTCGCCGATCACGCCATGGGCGTGATGGGGCCGACTCCGGACGGCGCCTCCCAGGACTGGCGCCGGACTGAGGCCGTCGCGGTCCAGAGCCTCGATCAGGCCATCGCCCAGGCCACCAATTTCCAGGCCGTCGCGGTCTCCAGCGACCGCGCCAGGGCCTGGGGTCAGATCAGCCAGTCCCTGACCCGGGCGCGGGCCATTCTGGTCGATCTGCGCCAGCGAGACCTCGTGGCCTTCCAGGCCATGGCCCGGAGAGACATCGCCGCCGGTCAGGCCGCCCGCGATGCGCTCGCCGCCCCCCGCGCGGCCTTCCGGCAGGAGATGGAGCGGGCCGCCGGCACCCTCGACCAGGCCATCGGCCTCGGTCAGCAGCGGGTGGAGCGGGTCTATCAACAAAGCCGCCTGTTCAACCTGGTCGGGCTGATCCTGGCGGTCGGCATCGCCATGGCGGTGGCCTATCTGATCCGCAAGTCGATCATCACCCCGCTGAACAGCTTCATGGCCTTTGTCGAGCGGGTCGGCCAGGGCGACCTGACCCGACATACCGAGCTGACCGGTTCCGATGAGATCGGACGGCTGGGGACCACCCTCAACGTGATGGTCGACGGCCTGCGTGATCTGGCCCGCCAGAACCGCGAGGCGACGGAGAACCTGAACGCCGCCACCGCCGAAATCCGGGCGTCCTCACAGGAGCAGGCCGCCAGCGTCGAGGAACAATTGGCCGCGGTTCAGGAGACCGCCGCGACGGTCGACGAGATCACCCATTCCGGCGCTCAGATCGGCAAGCGCGCCCAGGAGGTGATCGCCTCGGCCCAGGCCACCGCCCAGACCAGCAATGAGGGCCTGCGTGCGGTGGACGAAACCGCCGGGGCCATGGACTCGATCCGCGATCAGGCCGAGGCGGTGGCCGAGAACATCGTCGCCCTGAGCGAAAAGACCCAGGCCATCGGCGACATCATCTCCACCGTCAACGACATCTCCGAGCGCTCGCACCTGCTGGCGCTCAACGCCGCCATTGAGGCCGCCGCCGCTGGCGAGAACGGCCGCAGCTTCTCCGTGGTCGCCTCGGAGATGAAGCTGCTGGCCGATCAGGCGAAGGACGCCACCAACCAGGTCCGTTCCATCCTTGGCGACATCCAGCGGGGCATCAATTCGTCGGTCATGCTCACCGAGGAAGCCGTCAAGCGCGTCGCCGCCGGCAAGGAGCGCACCGACACCACCCAGCGCACCATCACCGAGATCACTGGTCGGGTGCAGGAAAGCGTCCAGACCTTCCAGCAGATCGTCGCCTCGACCAACCAGCAGCAGCTGGGGATCGAGCAGGTCATGGGCGCCCTGCAGAACATCCGCCAGGCCAGCCAGCAGACCGCCGTCGGCACCCGCCAGCTGGAGGAAGCCGCCGGCAACCTCGCCAGCCTCTCCCAGCAGCTGCTGGGTCTGGCCGAACGGTACCGGGTCTGATCGCCCGTCGTGGCTGACCTCCGCGCCCAGCTCCTGGCGGCGTTCGACATCGAACACCGCGAGCACCTCGAATCCGTGCGCCGGGCCCTGGCCGCGCCGGAGGACGCCGACCTGCGCGAAATGTTCCGCCGCCTGCACAGCCTGAAGGGCGCGGCGCGGGCGGTGGACCTGGAGATCGTCGAGCATCTGGCGCACCGGCTGGAGGAGCGGCTGGCCCAGGTGATCGACGGCGGCGCGGGCCTGGACGCCGCCACGGTCGATCTCATCCATCTGGGTCTGGACGCCATCGAGGCCCAGGCCGACGCTCAGCGGGAAGGCGCCCCGCCGCCAGACGCCGCCCGCGCCCTGGAGGCGCTGGGCGCCGCCCCCGCGCCGAGACCGACGCCCCAGGCCAAGGCCACGGCCCCTTCGCCTCCTGACGAGCCGCCGCCGCAAGTGCAGGAGCGCTCGCCTGAATATGTCCGGGTGGACGCGGAGTTGGGCCAGCGCCTGAACGAGGCCCTGCATCACCTGTCCAGCGAGGTGCAGATCGAGGCCGCCCAGGTGGAGCTGACTCAGCGCCTCCGCCGGGAGGCCGGCCAGCTCGAGCGCCTGTGGCGCGACATGCGCGCCCGCAGCGGCGACAGCCGGACTTCCAACCGGGCGGTCGCCTTCGAAGCGGCCCTCCAGACCCTGACCCGCGACCTGGGCGAACTCGCCAGGCGCCAGTCCCGGGCCAACTGGGCTGTGGGCGAGAGCCTGGCCGCCCTGCGCGAACAGATCGACGAAATCGCCCTGGCCCCAGCCGAAAGCCTGCTGGGCGACCTCGGCCGCATGGTGAGAGACCTGGCCCGCGACCAGGGCCTGGAGGTGGAGGTCCGCACCGAAGGCCTGGAGGTCCGGGCCGAGCGCCGCGTGCTCCAGGCGTTGCGCGAGCCGATCATCCACCTGCTGCGCAACGCCGTCAGCCATGGGGCCGAGGCGCCGGCTGTGCGCCAGGCCGCCGGCAAGTCCGAACGCCTGCACATCACTCTGCAGGCCCGCGCCCGCGGGGGTCGTCTGGAGGTCCGCATCGCCGATGATGGCCCAGGACCAGACCTCGGCCGGATCGAGGCCGCCGCCATCGCCCGTGGGTTGCTGACGGCCAGCCAGACGCCCCGTCACCCCGACGAAATTCTCGCCCTGGCGTTCGAGCCCGGGGTGTCGGCGGCCAAGGCGGTGGATCGCCTGTCGGGCCGCGGCATGGGGCTTTCGGCGGTGGGGCAATCCCTGGCCGCCCTGGGCGGTTCGGCCCGGCTACGGGCCCGTCAGCCCTTCGGCGCCGAGGTCGTTCTGTCCGCGCCCCTGTCTGCGGCGCGACAGACCCTGGTGGCCGTGGAGGCCGGCGGCGCGCTGTTTGGCCTGCCCAGTTTCGCCATCCGGTCTCTGCTGCGCCTGCGAAGCGGCGAACTGGAAATCGTCGAGGGCGTGCCCAGCGCGCGGATACAAATCGACGGCTCGGACATTGTCACGCCCGTGATCCCCTTGAACGCCCTCCTCAATGAGGCCGTGCTCGAGCCGCCGGCCCCCGGCGCCGCGGCGCCGATGGTCCTCATCCACCGGGGGGATCGACACCTGCTGCTGGCCGTCGACGACATTGTCGATGTGCGCGAGCTCACCGTGCAGGACCTGGACGACAGCCGGATCGCGCCGGGCCTCACCCTGGGGGCGGCGATCCTGGATGAGGACCGGCCCCTGCTGGTCCTCAACCCGGAGGCCCTGATCGACCGCTGGCTGCGGAACGCCCGGCGGCTTTCGGCCTCAGCCCTGGGTCTGGCGCCCAAAGGGGCCGAGACGAAGCAGGTGCGGACCGTGCTGGTGGTGGACGACTCCATCACCACCCGGACCCTGGAAAAAAGCATCCTCGAGGCCCAGGGCTATCGCGTCCTCCTGGCCGTGGACGGGGTGGACGCCCTGAACACCCTGCGTTCCTCCGACACCCTCATCGACCTGGTGGTGGCCGATATCGAAATGCCGCGCATGGACGGCTTCGCCCTGCTTCAGGCGATCAAGGCCGACGCCGCCTTCGCCCGCCTGCCTGTGATCCTGATGACCTCCCGGGATGACGAGGCCGATGTGCGCCGGGGGCTGGATCTGGGGGCCGAGGCCTACATCACCAAGCAGAAATTCGACCAACGGGAGCTGCTGGCCACCATTGGGCGCATCCTGTGAGCCAGGCGCCTGCGCCGGTCCGCGTGATGATCGTCGAGGACTCCCTCGTCGTGCGCCAGCTGCTGACTCATATCATCGGCCGGGACCCCCGGTTCACCGTCGCCTCGGCCGTCGCCTCGGCCGAAGAGGCGCTGGCCGAGATTCCCCGGGTGCGGCCCGACGTGATCTCCATGGATATCCGACTGCCGGGGATGGACGGTCTGGAGGCCACGGCCCGGATCATGGCCGATCACCCCACCCCGATCGTGGTGATCGCCGACGCGGTCGAGGACGCCTCGCTGCGCATTTCCATGAACGCCCTTCGCGCCGGCGCCCTGACCGTAGTGGAAAAGCCCGCCGGCCCCAGCAACGCCAGCTACGAGCGTCTGGCCGACACTATCTGCACCCAGCTGTTCATCATGAGCAGCGTGCCGGTGATCCGTCGGCGCAGCATCGGCGCGGCCCGCGATCCGCGGCCTGAGCCCCGCCCCGTAGTCGCCGGCGCCTTCGAGCGCCTGGACTTCCTGGCCTTGGCCGCCTCCACCGGGGGACCGCCGGCCCTGGCCAAGGTGCTGGGCGCCCTGCCCTCGAACTTCCCCGCCCCGGTCCTGCTGGTGCAGCACATGGGGGCAGCCTTCATGGAGGGCTTCGCCAAGTGGCTGGACGGCCTTTCGGCCATACCGGTGGTGCTCGCCGAGGACGGGACCCTGGCTGAGCCAGGGCGGGTCTATGTGGCCCCCGGAGACAGCCATCTGGCCCTCCGCAGCTCGGGCGTCATGCGCATCACCCGCGACCCGCCGGTGGGCGGACAGCGGCCCTCGGCCAATGTGCTGTTCGGCGCCCTGGCCGAAACCGCCCCCACCCGCACGGTCGCCGCCCTGCTGACCGGCATGGGCGAGGACGGGGCCCAGGGCATGTCGCGGCTGATGCAGGGGGGCGCCCACACCATCGCCGAGCACGCCAGCACCGCGGTGGTGAATGGGATGCCGGCGGCCGCAGTTCGGCTGCGCGCGGCCCGGGACATCCTGCCCCTGGACCTGATCGGACCGCGCATCGTGCAGCTGGCCGCCAAGGGGCGGTCATGAGCCCCCATACCCACGCCAAGGTCCTCGTGGTCGAGGATTCCGAGACCCAGGCCCTGGCCCTGCGCGGACGCCTCGAAGCCGAGGGCTATACGGTCCAGACCGTCACCAGCGCCGAAGCCGCGCTGGAGCGGCTGAACGGGCCGCTTCCTGACCTGGTGGTGGCCGATTTCCACCTTCCCGGCATGGACGGGCGCGAGCTTTCGCGGCAACTACGGCTGAACCGGCGCACCCGCACCCTGCCCCTGCTGATGCTGACCAGCGCCCGGGAGCAGGATCTGGAGCGCCAGGGCCTGGAGAGCGGCGCCGACGCCTATGTGTCCAAGTCCGCCGACATGGATGTCATGCTGGCGAGGCTCAGGGCGCTGCTCCGCCGGGGCCGCATGGCCGCCGCCGAGAGCACCGCCGACGCCTTCCGTCCCGCCCAGGTGATGGTCGTGCATGACAGCGCCACCCAGCGGATGCGGCTGGGCGCCATCCTGGCCCAGGTCGGCTATGAGGTTCGCGAGGCGCCGGATGCGGCGACCGCGCTAGCCGAAGCCAATGACCAGATCGACTGCATCGTCATGCCCGCCTCAGGAACAAGCCTGGATGGTCTGGACCTCTGCCGCAGCCTGGATCGCCGTCGCGAACGGATGTCCCTGCCCTTTCAGATCGTCGTCATCGGCCCCGGCGCCGGCGACCCCCACGCCCTGGCTGCGGCCTTCGACGCCGGCGCCGACGACGTCACCGCCAGCACCGACGAGGACGAGGTGCTTCGCATGCGGGTGCGCGCCCTGGTGCGGCGCAGGCTGCTGGCCGAAGAGACGCGGCGTTCCGAAGAGGCTGACTCCCGCGCCGCGGCGGCCGACAAGCTGGCCCGCGCCAACGCCGAACTGGAAGCCGCCAATCAACAACTCCGCGAGGCCCAGGCCCAACTGGTCCAATCTGCGAAGATGGCCTCTCTCGGCGAACTGGTGGCGGGCATCGCCCACGAGATCAACAACCCGCTGGCCTTCATCCTGGGCCATCAGACGACCGTGGAACGCCTGACGCGGCAGCTGTCGGAGACGCCCGACGCCGCCGCCCCCCTGGCCAAGATGACCGACAGACTTGGCGCCATGCGGATGGGCCTGCAGCGCATTCAGAGCCTGGTGATGAACCTGCGGAAGTTCTCCCGCCTCGACGAGGCCGAAAGCCAGCACCTGGACGTGCCCGACGCCATCGACACCGTCCTGGCCCTGCTGGCGCCCAAACTGGGCGCCATCGAGGTTCGCCGGAACCTCCGCGCCAGGCCACAGCTCACGGCCTCCCCGGCCCTGCTCAACCAGGTGGTCATGAACATCCTGTCCAACGCCGCAGACGCCCTGGGCGGCGCCGGCGTCATCGAGATCTCCACCGAGGAGCGCGACGGCCACTACCGGATCGAGATCAACGACTCCGGCCCCGGCGTGCCCGCAGAGGTGCGCGACCGCATCTTCGAACCCTTCTTCACCACCAAACCGGTAGGGGACGGGACGGGGCTGGGCTTGGCCATTGCCTATGCGGTCGTCCGCGCCCACAAAGGCGAGATCACGGTGGACAGCGGGCCCCTTGGCGGGGCGCGCTTTGTGATCGAGTTGCCCGTGGACGCCCAGGCATGACAGCCCTTTCCGACAATCCGCTGATCCTCCTGGTCGATGACGAGCCCGACATCCTGGTGGCGCTCGAGGACCTGCTGGAGGACAGCTTCCAGGTGATGGCCGCCCATGGCGGCGCCGAGGCGCTGGAGATCCTAGTGCGGGAGCCGGATGTCGCCGTCATCGTCTCCGACCAACGGATGCCGGAAATGACCGGCGACGTCTTCCTGAGCCAGGCTCGAGGCCTGTCCGAGGCGGAAGCGATCCTGCTGACCGGCTATGCCGATCTGAGCTCCGTCACCGCCGCCCTGAACAAGGGCGGGATCGTCGGCTACGCCGCCAAGCCGTGGGACCCCGAGGCCCTGCGGGCCATGGTGATCGCCGCGGCCGAGCGGCACAGGCTGCGCCGAGCGTTGAACGAGGAACGCTCCCTGCTGCGCGGACTCATGGCCCACCTGCCCGCCGCCGTGGCGGTCAAGGACCGGGAGGGCCGGTTCGTGCGGATCAACGAACGCAAGGCCCTGGCCCTGGGCCTGGGCTCAGAGACGGGTGTCGGCCGGACCGAGTCCGAGGTCGGCGGCCTTGGACGGCCTGACGCTGAGGCTCAGGCGCTCGCCCAAGGCGAGACGGTCGAGGTGCTGGACGAGCGGGAGACCGAGGTCGGGACCCAATGGCTGGAGACAGCGATCGTGCCGGTGCATGACTACGCTGGCGAGGTCCGCCATCTGGTGGTCGTCGAGCGCGACGTGACCGACGAGAAGCTGGCCGAAATGCACCTGCGCCAGTCCGACAAGCTGCGCGCCCTGGGCACCCTGGCCGGCGGCGTGGCGCACGACTTCAACAATCTGCTCACCGCCATCATCGGCAGCCTCGAACTGGCTACGCGGCGCCTGGGCGATGAGGCGGCGGTGCGGCGCTATCTGGATAACGCCACCCTGGCCGCCCAGAAGGGGGCCACCCTGACGCAACGCCTGCTGGGCTTCAGCCGCCAGACCGAGAGCCGCGGGGCCGAAGTCGTAGACCTGGCGGAGATTCTCTCCCAGACCAAGGATCTGGTGGAACGCACCCTGGGCGGCGGGGCGCGGATCAGCTGGGACCTGGCGGACGACCTGTGGTGGTCGGCCATCGAGCCCGACCAGTTCGAACTCGCCATCCTCAACCTGTCAGTCAACGCCCGCGACGCCATGCCCGACGGCGGGCGGATCACCATATCGGCCTGGAACCAGACCCTTGGCGCGCCGGACCCCAAGCTCGACCTGTCGGCGGGCGACTATGCGGTGATCTCCGTCCATGACACCGGCGCGGGCATGACGCCTGAAGTGCTGGCGCGGGTGCTTGAGCCGTTCTTCACCACCAAACCCGTGGGCAAGGGCACCGGTCTTGGCCTGCCAATGGCCTATGGCTTTGCGCAGCGATCGGGCGGCGCCCTGGAGATCTGCAGCGAGCCGGGCCAGGGCACGGAGGTGAAGATCTACCTGCCCCGCGCCTTGCCCGAGGCGACAGAGCCGCCGCCCACCCTGGACGAGGGCCAGGCCGATCAAGCCCGGTCCGGGCGGCGCATCCTGGTCGTCGATGACGAGGCGCCTGTGCGGGCCGTGACGGCCGGCTTCCTGCGCGACTGCGGCCATCAGGTGGTCGAGGCCGATGGCGCGGAGTCCGCCCTCGCCCTACTGGCTGAACAGGGACCTTTCGATCTCGCCTTGGTGGATTTCGCCATGCCCGGGGTGAACGGCGTGGACTTCGCCAAGCGCGCTCGCGCCGGCGGCGCGGACCTGCCGATCATCCTGATCACGGGCTATTTCGATGTCGAGGTGCCGGCCGACATCACCCTGGTGCACAAGCCGTTCAGCAACGCCACGCTGCAGGCGGCGCTGTCCCGGGCCTGGGCTCAGTAGATCCCGAGGGCGAGCCCTGCGGCCAGGCCAGCCCCGAGTTCCCGACAGCGGGCCAGCTCACCGGGCGCGATCGTCTTGGGCGCCAGGATGTCTTCCGGTGTCTGGGCATGGGTGCAGACAATGATCGGATCGGCCACCGCCTTGAGGCGCCAGCCGGTGGCGATGCGCGCCATCTGACGTACGGCGTTCTCCCCATCGCTGCCGGCGCAGACCATAAGGGCGTAGGGGCGCCCCTCCAGCCGCCCCAGAACCGGGTAATAGGCCCGGTCGAAGAAGGCTTTCATCTCTCCGGAGATCGCCGCCAGGTTTTCCGGGCACACAAAGAGATAGCCATCGGCGTTCAGCAGGTCGTCAGGCCTCGCCTCCGTCGCCTCCAGCCGCCGGACCTCCGCCTCGCCCCCCTCCCGCGCGGCCGTCTCAGCAGCCTCGGCCATCTGAGCTGAGCCACCAGTTCGCGAATGAAAGACAATGAGCAGGGACTTCATGGGCCAAGCATAGGGGATTTTGCAGCCCCGTTCCCCTCGGCGCGACAGTCGCGCAATGGGCTCAGAGCTTGACCGCTGAAAACCTGCGGCAGCGCCTTATGTCCGGAACCCAGCGGCCCGTTCGAGGCTTTCTCCGTCCTACAGGAGATATCCATGGCCATCATCCACGGTTTGGGCCTTCAGAGCGCCCCAGCAGCCGGCTTTCCCGATCCCAACAGCCTCCATCGCGGGTTGGCTCGGTGGAATCGCAGCCGGCTTTCGCCCTCCACGCCGCGCAATGACTGGCGGCTGGAGCTGAACCGCGACATGCGCATGCAGCAGAAGGAGGGCGAGTTCATCGAAGCCTTCCGCGCCCGCGTGCAGGACGAGGTCGCACAGGTCCCCACCGATCCCGATGGCTTCATTGCCTGGTTCGAAAGCCTGAAGGAGGATGGCCCTGGCCAATGGGATCCGCTGTTCGACTGGCTCGCCACCGAGGCCGATCGGGAACAGATCTCCTGGTTCCTGACGCAGGAAGCCGCCGGCGAGGCGGGGTTCGACGATCTGGTGGCGATGACCCAGGTCAAGCTGCCGGCGCGGCCGAAACTTGAGCTCGCCCGCAACTATTGGGACGAGATGGGCCGGGGCAATATGGGCGGCATGCACGGCCCGATGCTCGACATGACGGTCCAGGGGCTTGAGCTCGCCCCCACCATCGAAGGCACCCTGTGGCAGTCCCTGGCGCTGGCCAACACCATGACCGCCTTCGCGGCCACCCGACGATACGCCTATCACTCGGTCGGCGCTCTCGGCGTGGTGGAACTGACCGCGCCGACCCGCGTCGCCTCCGTGGCGGCGGGGCTCAAGCGCCTGGGCGTGGCGCCGAAGCTGCGCAAGTATTTCGATCTGCACGCCGTCCTGGACGTGGAGCACTCTAAGGCCTGGAACGCCGAGGCGCTTCTGCCCCTGGCCCAGGACCATCCCGAGGTGCTGCCGGCCATCGCCGAAGGGGCGATCATGCGGCTTCGCTGCGGCGAGCAGTGCTTCGAAGCCTATCGCGCCTTCCTGTGGGCCGGCGCCCGCACAAGCCAGCCCGTGCTCCTCAAGGAGTCGGCCTGACCAGCGAAGGGGCGACGGCTCAGTCGCCCTTGGACGACTTGCGGTAGTCAAGCGGCGGCGCCCGGTCGCCGACCATGGCCTCATAGGTGAAATCGGCGCCCCGGCGCTCGATCAGTTCGGCCGTCGCCGCTTCGATCAGCGCCGGCTCGCGCAGCAGACGTGCGCCGGCCAGGGCCAGGGTCTTGGCCGCGACCTCGGCGCCCTTTGACCCGATGCTCATGCCCCCGGCGGCCACCGCCTGCCAGCTGTGGGCGGCGGTGCCCGGCACCCAGGTGGCCGCGCCCATGCCGGCGGTCGGGGTCACCCAGCTCACATCGGCCACGTCAGTGGAGCCGCCCCCGCCGCCGCCAATGGAATAGGGCCGGATTTCACTGGCCGGGGTCGGCGTGCGTCCAGCTGGAAGCTGCTTGCTCATCGCCTCCGCGAAGGCCTGCTCCTGCGCGTTCCACGCCGGCGGGCCGACCTCGCGCAGGGCCTGGTCCATGACCTGGCCCAGGGTGTCGTTCACCAGCATGTTGTAGACGCCGCCGGTCTGCTCGAAGCTGACCGTCGTTTCGGTGGCGAGCGCCGCGCCCTCGGCAGCCTTCTGCATGCGCGCGAAGACGTCGCGGACGATCTGCGGATCGGTGTGGCGGACGTAGTAATAGACCTCGGCCTTGTCCGGCACGACGTTCGGGGCCGCGCCACCGTCGGTCACGACATAGTGGATGCGGGTCCCATCCGGGATGTGCTCGCGCAGATAGTTCACCGCCACATTCATGATCTCCACCCCGTCCAGTGCCGAGCGGCCGCGGGAGGGCGCGGCCGAAGCATGGGCAGAGGCGCCGGCGAAACGGAACTTGCCGGAGATGTTGGCGAGCGAGACGCTCTGGGCGGCGCTGTTGCCGTCGCTGGGGTGCCAGTGGAGAGTTGCGTCGACATCGGCGAACAGGCCGTCGCGGACCATGTAGACCTTGCCGGAGCCCCCCTCCTCGGCCGGCGTGCCATAAACGCGGATCTCGCCGCCGACATTGTTGGCCTTCATCCAGGCGGCCAGGCTTTGGGCGGCGGCGACCGAAGCGGCGCCGAACAGGTGGTGACCGCAGGCGTGGCCCGCGATCTGACCGGCGATCGGGGCCGGCTCGGGCTTGGCCTCCTGGGCCAGGCCCGGAAGCGCATCATACTCAGCCAGGATGGCGATCACCGGGCCGTCGCCGTTCTTGAAGCTCGCGACAAAGGCCGTGGGCATGCCGGCCACCCCGGCCTGAACGGAGAAGCCGGCCTTGCGCAGTTCCGACTGCAGCAAGGCCGAACTCTTGGTCTCCTGATAGCCGACCTCAGCGAACTCCCAGATCTGGTGCGCCACGTCGGCCATGCGCGGGGCGCCCTTTTCGACGCTGGCGATCAGGGTCTGCTTGTCCTGCGCCGTCACCTGAGCGCCGGCCGGAGACCCCGACAGGATCAGGGTGAGGCTGGCGGCGCCCATCAGGGCGATCTTGAGGGCGGCGCGGCGCATGGGCGAACTCCAGATTATGGAACCAGGGGCGCGAGCCCCATTTGCCCACCATCCTCTGCCGATGGCGGGCCGATGCAAGTCGGCGCGGGCGCCACGAGGACGCCCGCGCCTGAGGCCTAGAAAGTCTTACGCACGCTCACATACCAGTAGCGGCTGTAGGGCGTGTAGAGCTCCCCCAGATAGCCGTCGGAGGCCAGCGGGGGCTTCTCGTCGGTCAGGTTGCGCACGCCCAGGCGGAGGCGGGTGTTGGCCGCCATGCCGTCGGTGAACTCGTACTGGCCATAGAGATTGGCGGTCAGCTGGCTGTCGACGATCCAGGGATCGCCTGCCGCATCGATCAGGCCGAAGTCCTGAACATCGCCCACATACTGGGTGAAGGCCCCCAGGGTGAACTGCTCGTAGCGCCAGGTGGCCGAGGCCGACCACTTCCACTCCGGCCGGCCCTCGTCGCGAATGAGGTCGCCACCGCCGGCGATGTTGACGCCGGGGTTGATGGCGCCGGCCGCCTGGGCGTCCAGAAGCGCCTGAATGGCCGGGGACGGCTGGCGATAGAACTTCAGCAGATGGGCGGCGTTGAAGCTGGCCGAGAAGTCGCCGAACCGGGTGCCGTTGAGGCTCCAGGCCACGCCGATGTCGAGACCGCGGGCCTCCTGCGGCAGCAGGTTCTGGTACTGGTCATTGACGAACAGCACCTGACCCACAGGCGTCAGGTTGGTGCCGGCGAAGGCGGCCACATCATCGGCCGTGGGCGCGGCGCGGATGACGTCAGGATTGCTCGTCCCCTGCGTGCGCAGCAGGTAGTCGAGGATCAGGGCGTTGCCCTCGCCGAACAGGCCGACGATGCCCTCCTGCTTCACGCGCCAGTAGTCGACGGTGAAGATGAAGTTCCCCACTTCCGGCGGCAGGAACTGGGGTTCGAAGACGACCCCGGCCCCCCAGGTCTCGGACTCTTCGGGCTTCAGGTCCTGGTTGCCGGCCCGCTGGGCGGTGGTGGCGCCCGCCCGCGAGCAGGCGGCGAAGCTGGCGATGCGGCCGGCCCGCAGATCGGCCTCGCAGCGGATGAAGTCGGTCCGGGTGTTGGACCGGGTCACCAGGGTGGCGTTCACCTGCTCCAGGTTCGGGGCCTTGAAGCCCTGGGCCCAGGAGCCCCGGAGCCGCAGGCCGTCGACCACGTCCCAGGCCACAGCCACCTTGGGCTTGGCGACGGAGCCGGCGTCGCTGAAGTCCTCGAAGCGGCCCGCCAGCTGCATCTCGATGCTCTGGACCAGCGGGATGTTCATGTCGGGCGAGATCACCGGGACGCCGAACTCGATAAAGGCCGAGGTCACCGTCCGCGAGCCCTTGGTGTCCGGGGACGGGCTGGTGCCGATCAGATCGCCGGTATAGGTCGCGCCGCTCACCGCATCGGTGAATTTGATCGTGCCGTCCACGCGGCCGTCGCGATCGTCCTTCTGGGTCTCACGCCGATATTCCACGCCAAACGCCATGCCCACGTCCCCGCCCGGCAGGGCGAAGAAGTCGGGACGCGACACCTTGAAGTCCGCCAGGGCCAGGGAGCTGGTGTTGCGGCGAACCGTCTTGATCCGGATGGCGTCCAGGGCCGCCTGGCTGCTCGGAGCCGTGTCGGCCAGGCTGGTGTTCTGGAGGTTGGCCCCGTTGAACGGGTTGTAGGCCTCAGGAGTGGACAGCGAGAGCTGGCGCTGCAGCAGGGTGGCGCTGATGCCGTCCGAAACGTCCTCGACCTCGGCCTTCGAATAGAGGATCGCCCCTTCCCAGTTGAAGCCGAACCGCTCGCCGCGCAGGCCGGCCAGGGCCCGCCACTGGGAGTTCTCCACATCGACCTCGTTGGGGCCGGCGTCGGAGAAGTTGTAGGTGCGGATCGTCACATTGCGGCCGCTCGCCGGCGCGTCGATGCCGGAGAGACGATTGGGGTTCACCGTCCCATTGGCGAAGGTCGTCGGACCGAACGGATTGTAATAGCTCGAGGCCGGCATGGTGATCGGCATCGAAGACAGGGTGCCGGTGGAGGTCTGCAGGCTCTTGGTGGTGGCCGTGTAGTAGCCGAGTTCGCCAAAACCGGTGATCTCGTCGGTCAGGTCATAGTTGCCGGTGAGGAACAGGTTCACCCGCTCCACCTCGGGGATGACGGTGGTGTTGTAGGCCGCGGGCGAGTCGAAACGCAGGTCGCGGTCGGCGCCGGCCGTCGAGATCGAGCCGTCGTCCAGGCAGAGCCCCCCGCTGGTGGGGGTGGCGCAGCCCGGGAAGGTGGTCGGCTGGACGTGGAAGAAGCCGGCGCTCGAGGTCACCAGGGCGCCGTTGCGCCGCACCGGAGCGCTGGCCTGGAAATAGCCCCAAGGGGTGACCGTGCTGCGGCTGTCCAGCGAGGTGGCGCCGTCGAAGCGGGTGCCGGCGAACAGGGGCCGGCGATCCAGGGAGGCGGTATAGTCCTGGTCCTGGGCGTCCAGGGCGGTGCGGTCGGTATAGCTGGCGAACACCGTCACATTGCCGCGGTCGAAGTTGCGGCCGAACAGGGCCGACAGATCGGTCTGGCGCAGGCCCGTGCCTTCGGCGCCGCCATACTGGGCGTCCAGGGTGAGGCCGTCATAGTCGGTGCGCAGGACGGTGTTGACCACGCCGGCCACCGCGTCCGAGCCGTAAAGGGCCGCCGCGCCGTCGCGCAGCACTTCCAGGCGCTGCAGGCCGTTCACCGGGATCGCGTTGGTGTTGTAGGTCAGGACCGGCACCAGGTTCTCATTGGCGCGGCTGGAGGGGTGGGTCACCACCCGGCGGCCGTTCAGCAGGACCAGGGTGTTGCCGACGCCAAGATTGCGCAGGTTCACCGAGCCCACATCGCCGCGGGCGCTGTTGCTGGAATTGGGCAGATAGCTGGAATTGAAGCTCACATCGCCCATCTGCGGGATGGAGCGGAACAACTCGTCGCCCGAGGCTGCGGCGACCGCCTGCAGTTCGTCCTGCCCGAGCACGGTGACCGGCACGGCGTCAGTAATCCGCGAGCCCTGCACCTGAGACCCGACGACGATGATTTCGTCCACGGTGGTTTCGGCCGTCTGGGCGAAGGCTCCGCCAGCACCCAGGGCGCAGAGCATGGTCGTCCCGAGCAGACCGCGCCGCCCACAACTGGTGATGTTCATGTTGATCCCCTTTTGATCCCGACCTGAAGACCGACGTTGTCCCGGCTCTTCAGTGCTTCTCGGCCGAATAGACGGCAAGCAGGATGTAGCGCCGTTATACGGCGCCGGCCGACACTGTTTCGCCACACAGCCGCAAAATCAGGCAATTCACTCCCGCCCAGGCCAAATCGCGCCGCATTCGGGGCGGATTTGGCCTATCGGGGGTCTGTGATCACTGATCAGTAAAAGCGGACGTCGTCCACTTCCAGCCACAGGGTCTCGTCTTCGGCGCGCCCTCCCCCGAACTGGACTTCCAGCAGGTCGCCACCGGTCCAGGGGGTCTGCGCCCGCCGCCACCCCGGGGCCGCGGCGAGGTCTGAAAAGGGCACGGTGAAGATGGTCCACTCCGATTTCGCCTCGACCTCCGTCTGCCACCAGCCGCCAACCGTGCGGACCATCACCAGATAGGGCCCGCCATCGCCACGCAGGGCGAAGGCCAGCCCCTTGAACGCGCGGGCGTCCACCGGCTGGACCGAGCCGCGGCTGAGCGGCAGGATGACGCCCGCATGCGGATCTTCCTTGACCGACATACGAGCGGCCAGCCGCAAGGCGCTGTCGCCGCCGGGCTCAGGCGCGACCAGGCTGATCAGCACGCTACGATCCATGCCGCCGTCGGTGTCCTGCACACGGAGGGCGCCCGTAGCGGTGCGACCGGGTTCGCCCTCGAAATCATCGATGAGAGCCTGGGCGCGCAGGGGGGCCATGGTCATCTGGCTGTTGGCCTCGGGCAGGGCCACGCCTGGCCCGACCACCTGCTTGCCGTCGATAAACACCCGCTCGATCTTGCGGACGTCGGAAATCGTGGTCCAGGGCGCCCCGTCGATCAGCACCAGATCGGCGCGCTTGCCCGCCTCGATGGCGCCGCGGTCGTCCAGCACGCCCATGGCCCGGGCGCTGTTGGCGGTCGCCGCCATCAGGGCCTCCACCGGGGTCAGGCCGGCCTGCACCAAGAGCTCCATCTCGTGCAGGGTGGCGACCCCATGCGGCGTGCCCGGCATGCCAGCGTCCGTGCCGAGCGCCACCAGGACGCCGGCGTCATGCAGCGCCTTTACGTTCTGCAGGGCGTACTGGAACTTGGCCTTGGACTGGACATAGCGCGGATTGTTCAAGTCGTCCGGCGGGGATTGGCCGGGCTTCACAGGTTCATAGACCGCCAGGGTCGGCGCATAGGCCGTGCCCGACGCCTTCATCAGATCGATGACCTCGGCGTCCACCGGACCGTCCTGGAGGCTGTGGACGATGATGTCGACCCCGGCCCGGGCGGCGATCTTGCCCCGGGCGACGGTGACCGTATGGGTGACGACCTTCAGGTCGTTCTTGTGCGCCTCATCCACCAGAGCGCTCAGGGTTCCCAGGTCCATTGAGGTGTTGTCGGCCGACAGGCCGTAACGCCAGCCGTCGGCGAAGGCCTTGATCAGGTCCGGTTCGTAGGGCAGCAGCCGGCGCACCTCGTGGCGCGCGCCCTCAGGGGTGTTGACCCACTTGGTGGTATTGGTGTCGGCCCAGTCCGCGCCATGGCCGCCCGGCGTGCTCATCCGTGCGGTGAGGTTCACATGCGGCGACGCCAACTGCGACAGCCAGCGCCGGCGGGGCTCGTAGGATTCCGGCGGCTGGTGGAAGTCGTTCACCGTGGTGACGCCCGCCTGAACATAGGCCGTGGCGATGGCCGGCGTCTGATAGGGCGCGCCGTTGGGCGTCCAGTGGGTGTGGACATCGAAGAAGCCGGGCGTCAGGGCCTTGCCCCGGCCGTCGATCGTCACGGCGCCGTCGGGAATGGCGAGGCCGGAGCCCACAGCGGAGATGCGGCCATCCTCGATGAGCACATCGGCGGTGCGCGGCGCGGCGCCGGTGGCGTCGAACACCGTGGTGCCGACGATCGCCAGGGTCTCCGCCTGGGCCGGACCGCTCGCCAGGGTCATGCCGACGGCAACCAGCGCCAGGGACTTGAAGATAGGTTGGATCGTCACGACACGCGCCCCGCGAACAAGGTCGCCGCCTACGATGCGGCGTCCGTCGATTAGCTCAGGGCCAAGGCCGAATCTAGGAACGGCGGCGTGATGGCGCATTTCACGCCTGTACGCCGCCGAAAGCGGCACATCTCAGTGCGCCAGCAGCACAGGAACCGGCGGCGCCTCCAGCATGCTGCGCGTTGCGCCCCCCAGGACGAATTCCCGGGCGCGGGACGTGCCAAAGGCGCCCATCACCAGGAGGTCGGCCTCGGCGCGCAGAGCCACATGATCAAGAACCGACCCGATCCTGGCGCCGGCGGAATCGAACTCCATCGGCTCGGCGGCGACCCCGTGACGCTCCAGGTGACGGATCAGATCCTGGGACGCTCCGGCCCGGGCGCTGGCCTTTTCATTGAGCACTGTCAGCACGATCACCTTGCGGGCCGCGGTGAGCGCCGGAAGGGCGGCCGCGACGGCGGCCGCGGCCGAGCGGCTCCCATCCCAGGCGAGCAGCACCGTGCCGAGGCCCTTCTGGGCTGGGCGGGCGTCGTTGGGCCGGAAGATCACCACGGGCCGGCCCGAGGCGAAGATCATGGACTCCGCCACCCCCTGACAGGCGGCGGATTCACGACCATAGGGAATGACGCAGATGTCCCGGGTCCGCGCCAGCCGGGCGGTGAGCTCGGGGAGCTCGAAGAGCTCTGCCTCAGGCGACAAGCGCCCGCCAAAAACCCCAAGCGAATTGGCCTGGGCCTCGAACCTGTCGAGCAGGCTCGCCGCATTCTGGCGGCTGCGGCCCTCTTCAGCTTTGGCCATATCGCCGAGCTTCAGGGCGAAATCCGCCACCCGGTTGGTCTTCAGCGGAATGGATACGTGCGGCGCCAGGGCCGTCACCTGATCGCCAAGCGCCGTGCAGAGGGCCAGGCCCTGATCCAGAGCCATATCCGGGGTGGGATCCGGATAGGTTTCAAGATGGATAAGGATGTCTTTGTAAGGCACGGATGATCTCCACGCAGGACAAATCAGGCGCCTGCCCCTGCGCTCAGACGAGCCGGAGCAGGCGCTGGTCGGACGCCCGGGCGGTGAGCCGCAGACGTCAGGGTTTCTTGCGACGCTCGGCCACCAGCAGGCTGATCAGCAGGGCGGCGGCGGTCAAGGCGGCCCCGGCCGAGACGATCGGGTGATCCTTCACCTCCTGGACAGCCTTGTCCGCCATGGCCTTGGCCGGCTTGGCCTTTTCAGACAGGGCGTCGGCGGCCTTGCGAACGGCGACAGCGGCCTTGGCGATTGCCTCTTCGCTCTCGTCCGAGAGGCTTTCGGCGGCCGACCGCAGGGCGCGGGCCACGTCCTCCAGGGTCTCGTCGATGTTCTCCCGCAGATCCTTGACGTCTTCGCGGAGGTCTTTGCTGATGGATTTCGACATGGGGTGGCTCCTTGGGGTTGCGCACCTCATCAGGCGCCCTTTCCCCGGGCGACGCCTTGACCCGTATCAAACGCCCATCAAGCCGCCCCAGGGTCAGGCTTGAGCCAGATCAAAGAGGCCCTCCCCGGGCAGGCGCATCACGCGGCCACGGTCATACCGTCAATAAGGGGATAGTCATGAAAACCACCGCCGCCGTTCTCGCCGCGGGCCTCGCCCTCACCCTCGCCGGGGCCGCCCAGGCCCAGGAGTTCCAGCCCAAGGCCGCCGGAACCAAGATGCTCAATGTCCGGGTGACCTCGGTCGATCCGGAAGCCGGCGACCCCATCACCACCCTGGCCGGCGCCGCGACCGGCCTGCGGGCCGAGGTCAATGCCGATGTGATGCCGACCATCGGACTGAGCTACTTCTTCACCGACAATGTCGCTGTCGAAGTGATCGCCGGCACCACCAAGCACACGGTCACCGCCAAGGGTCCGGCCACCGATGTGAAGGTCAAGGAGACCTGGGTCCTCCCCCCGGTCGTCTCCCTGCAATATCACTTCGCGCCGACCGCCAAGGTCAGCCCCTATGTGGGCGCAGGCGTGAACTACATGATCTTCTACAACGGTTCGGATAAGAACAACTTCGACCTCGACATCGACAATGGCTTTGGTTTCGCCCTGCAGGCCGGCGTGGACGTGGCCGTCAGCGGCCCCTGGAGCGCCAATGTCGACGTGAAGAAGGTGTTCTTCGAAACCGACGCCACCGACAACCGCAATGGCGTGAAGTCCAAGGTCAAACTCGACCCGTGGGTCGTCTCGGCGGGCTTTGGCTACAAGTTCTAAGCCGGCGTTCGATCCGCAGATCGAAGAGAGTCCCCGGCGCGACAGCTGGGGCCTTTTTCATTTCAAGCGTCGAGCAGAAGGGCCCTGGCGGCGCGGGCGATGATGATCTGTTCGTCCGTGGGCAGGACGAGCCCCTGAAGGCGGCTGCCCGGCGTCGTGATGATCTCAGAGCCCGCAAGGTTGGCCTCCGCGTCCAGCTCGGCGCCCAGCCAGGCGCAGGCCTGTAGCACCCGGGCGCGGATTTCCGCGGCGTTCTCCCCGACCCCCGCGGTGAAGACGAGGCGATCTGCGCCGCCGAGGACGGCGGCCAATCCGCCGATCTCCCACGACAGCCGGTAGACGAACAGGTCCAGCGCCTCCTGCGCCTCCGGACGGTCGCTGGCCAGCAGGGTCCGGACGTCGCCACTCTCTCCAGACACGCCGAGCAGGCCCGACCGGCGATAGAGCAGGTCGGTGAGGTCGGCGGCCGACATGCCCCGATCTTCCATCAGATAGAGCAGCACCCCGGGATCGAGGCTGCCCGAGCGGGTGGCCATGGGCGGACCGTCCAGGGCCGAGAATCCCATGGTGGTGGCCAGACTCTGACCATCGGTCAGAGCGCAGAGGGACACGCCGCTGCCGAGGTGGGCGACGATGACGCGCCCGCCACAGCCCGGGCCGAACCGATCCCGAAGCTCGCCGGCGATAAAGTCGTAGGACAGACCGTGAAAGCCATAGGCCAGGACACCTCCGTCGGTGAGGTCCCGCGGCAGGGCGTAGAGCCGCGCCAGCCGCGGCTGACCCGCATGGAAGGCGGTGTCGAAGCAGCCCACCTGGACCGCGCCGGGGAAGCGATCCTGGGCGGCGCGGACCGCGGCCAGGTTGAAGGGCTGGTGCAGAGGCGCCAGCGGCGAGAGCGCTGCCAGGCGGCGCAGGGTCTCCGCCTCCAGGCGAACCGGGGTGTCAAACTCCAGGCCCCCATGAACGATGCGATGACCGATGGCGGCCGGTGCGATCACCCCGCCCTCACCCGCCAGCCAGTCCAGGGTGCGCGCCAGAGCCTCGTCCAAGGCGCCGGCCGCCTTGGGCCAGTCGAGCTCCGCCAGGGTCGCTCCCCCGACGGCGCGCACGCGAAACTGCGGCCGGTCCGGCAAGCCGGAGACAGCGCCGGTCACGCGCAGCGCCGGCTCCGCATTTGTCCCGTCATAGACCGCGAATTTCAGGCTGGAGGAACCGGCGTTCAGGACCAGGATCTGCATGGGGAGACCCGACTCTAGCGGGACTGCGGCTTGAGGCGTCCGGCCTTGGCCACCAGCAGGGCGACGGCGCAGGAGGCGAGGCGCGATAGAACGCCATCCGAGCGGCTGGTGAGCATGACCGGCACCCGCGCGCCCATGACGATCCCGGCCGACTGGGCCCGCGCCAGGTAAAAGAGCTGCTTGGCCAGCATGTTACCGGACTCGATGTCGGGGACCAGTAGGATGTCGGCGTCGCCGGCCACCTCGGAGACGATGTGCTTCTGCTCGGCGGCCTCGCGGGAAATGGCGTTGTCAAAGGCGAGCGGACCGTCCAGCAGGCCGCCGACGATCTGCCCCCGGTCGGCCATCTTGCACAGGGCTGCGGCGTCGATGGTCGCGATCATCTTCGGATTGACCGTCTCCACAGCCGCCAGGATCGCCACCTTGGGCCGCGCGACCCCCATGGCTCGGGCGCAATCGATGGCGTTCTGGACAATGTCGCGCTTGGTGGCCAGGTCCGGGGCGATGTTGATCGCCGCATCAGTGACCAGCAGCGGCTTGGGATAGGTCGGGACGTCGAGAATGAAGACGTGGCTCATGCGCCGCTCGGTGCGCAGACCGCAGTCCTTGGCGACCACCGCCTCCAGGAGTTCATCAGTGTGGAGCGCCCCTTTCATGACGGCCTCGGCCTCGCCCTGGCCGGCCAACTGACAGGCCAGAGCCGCGGCCGCGTGGCTGTGGGGGGCGTCGCGGAGTTCGAAGCCGCTGATGTCGAGCCCGGCCACGTCCGCCGTCGCGCGAATCCGCGCCTCTGGCCCGACCAGAATGGGGACGATCAGGTTGCGCTCCGCCGCTTCGACGGCGCCGCCCAGGGACAGATCATCCACCGGATGGACCACCACGGTGCGCACAGGATCTGGGCGGTCCGCCAGGGCGAGCAGGCGCTCCAGCTGCGAGCCTGGGGCGCTTGCGGTCGGATAGGGCTCGGTCAAGGCGGTACTCCGAATGAGACGACGATCAGGGTGTCACGGTCACGGGCCGCCGCCCACCCCGGGTCATCCCTTAGCCGGCCCGCCCTGATAGCCGAGGTCTTGAAGATCGGCGTCGTTCAGCCGTTCCGATTCCAGCGCCGCAGGGTCGGCCCGGGCGGTGTCAGGCGCCTGATCCATGTCCCCGGCGTCGACCAACGGGACCTCATCCTCGCCAGTTCCAGGCCCGCCGCCGTCGCGGGCGGCGTCAAACACCGGGCGGTCGCCGTCCCGAG
>TARA_R100000935_G_scaffold21946_1_pt1 | contig 49503 bp, 38 predicted proteins | sample TARA_R100000935 | Tara Oceans TARA_R100000935 (sample SAMEA2621502) | marine metagenome | biome: marine biome (ENVO:00000447); feature: surface water layer (ENVO:00002042); material: "saline water (ENVO:00002010), including plankton (ENVO:xxxxxxxx)" | depth 5 m
AAAATGGGACCAACAAGGCATTGTTGGTATGGATCAACGAAATACTGGACAAGGGCTACAAAACTGTAAACATGTTGGGCTGCCATGACGGAATACCCGTATTGGATCTAAAGGGCAAGGTGGTTAATGGTATTTATAACAAAGGTTTGTTGAAGGACGCCGAGATAGAGGTGATCATGAATAAAATCATGGAGAGAGGGGGAAGGGTCAAAAACCTGTATGGAGCATCGGGTAAAAAGATTTCCTATTATCAGGTTAACGCCACCTTCTTTAGTGCCTTGGGTGAGGATGAACAAAAACTGTTATTGGCAAGAGCTATACAGCTATTTATGCCAGGGATTCCACAAGTGTGGTATTTGGATATTTTTGCAGGAAAAAACGATTATGAAGCTGCGGATAAGGGCGGCAGTGGGGGCCATAAGGAAATTAACAGAACAGGCTTGTCGTTGCAGGACGTTGAAATTGGCCTAAAAAAAGATGTTGTAATCGGTCAGTTGGCCATGATGAAGTTGAGAAATACGTCAAGGGCTTTTAAGGGTAGCGTGACAATTAATGATAGCCCGGAAAGTGGGTTGGACATAGTATGGAAAAATGGAAAGGAGTACGCACAATTGATGGCCAATCTAAAAACCCTTACTTTTACAATAAACTATACGCTGGATGGTATTGCCAAAAACATGGTATTTTAATCTGCCAATTATTAAAATTATAAAGCCCTGAAAAAACCTGAAATCCCCCAAAACGAAGAGGAAAGAATAAAGGATTTGAGATCCTATTCCATCCTGGATACACTTCCGGAGTCCGATTATGACAATATAACCAAGATTGCTGCGGAAATATGTGGAACCCCAATTTCCCTTATTAGCCTAATTGATGATAAGCGCCAATGGTTTAAATCCCATCACGGTTTGGATGCCACCGAAACCCCTAAGGAATATGCCTTTTGTGGGCATGCAATCAATACCCCGAATGATGTATTTATAGTACAGGACGCCAGAAAGGACGAGCGTTTTCATGATAACCCATTGGTTACAGGTGACCCACATGTTATTTTCTATGCTGGCGTACCATTGGTTAGTGAGGCCGGACTTCCGTTGGGCACTTTGTGCGTAATAGACCATAAGCCCAATTTGTTAAGTCAGAGTCAAATAAGTTCTTTGTCTGCCCTTTCCAACCAGGTGATCAATTTACTGGAACTCCGAAAAAGCAAGCAGCAATTGGAGAGGACCATAATGGAACTGGAGGAAAAAAATGAGGGCTTGGAACGCTTTGCCGTTGTTGCGGCCCATGACCTTAAAACGCCCTTGATAAATATTTCAAGTTTGGCGCAGCTTTTTCAGAATCAATATAAGGATATCTTGGATAGTGAAGGTTTGGAAATGTTGGAAATGATTATTGGTTCTTCCGGGAATCTTATAGGGCTCATTGATGGTCTGCTACAATATAGTAAGTCCGAAAGTTTACTGCGGGAGGGGAAATCAGATATAGAACTACAGATGTTGAGAACCGATTTAGAGGGGCTTTTCAATTATGATCACCAATTAAAATTGGTTTTAAAATCGGATTTGACCAAGATAAAAGCACATAAAACAGCGTTACATCAAATTCTCATTAATTTGATTACCAATGCCATTAAATACCATGATAAGGAGACCGTAGAAATTGAATTGGGAGTATCGGAATCGGATACCCATTTTCTCTTCTATGTCAAGGACAACGGACCGGGTATTGAAACAATTCATCAGGAAAGGATATTTAAAATTTTCGAGAAATTGGCCACAACAGATAAATTCGGGGTTCGTGGAAATGGAATAGGTCTTGCAACGGTGAAGAAAATAGTGGAAAAATTAGGGGGAGCAATAAGGGTTGAATCAGAGTTGGGAAAGGGAGCGAAGTTTATTTTTTCCCTTGAAAAATAAGGGAAATGTTTACACATACAGAATCTAGATTTTAGTATTTTTCATGCCATAGTTGTTTAAAGATTTAATAGTGTATGGCCCACCTAAAGAAATAAGTGGCATCATTTGGTATGGAGGCGATCGTGGTGTGATTATGCTTTTTATATCTGGATCTGTCCTCTTCCGCTGCATTGGGAAATTCGTAGGTACCTATGACTTCGGTTTTTACCATATTCCAACCGGGATTAAAATTTAGGTTATAAACAACATTGGTTTCGACCATTATTGGGTTTCCGGTATTACTTAAATCCCCACTCCAATTTTCATTGGCCTTTATGGCACAGGCATCATCTACATAAACCCAAGACAAGATATATCCCTCATCTCCAAAATAGAGATCGCCGGGCGTTAGTAGGTTTAGGGTAACTTTTGCAGAATTCCCAATAGTTAATATCCCGATCTGTTGCTCGTTTTGGTACACCAATAAATAAGGGTTTAGCTTAAAGCCGGCTTTTTCATTGCTATACTGATAAGCATCCGGATTATGGATATCAAAAAAATTATTGCTATTTTTAAAGTTGTTCAAGGGTTGTAACACAGGAATTTTGTCTGTAGGATTCAATTCAATAGTCCCATCTACCTTAATACTCCCAACTTTTACATAATTTATTTTATCATTTTTGGAGTCATATGCATAGTTGAAGACAAGATCGGCAGTTCCCTGGTTCCAATTTTTCAATTTCTTGTCCTTATCACTGACCAAGGTATTTTTCCAATATTTATCTTCACTTTTAGCGGCAGTAGGAATGGGGCTTGTTTTGGAATTGGCATTCTTGTCCGGTTCTACTCGTTTTTGCTGCTGCTCTGCCTGCTTTTGTACGTCTTCAAGGTTAAGGCTTTCCATAATGCTATCCCGCATTTTCAATGCCTTATCTATCATTTTCTGTTGCTCCGGGGTTTGGGCGAAAGCCTGGGACCCTATAAGCAATAATAGTATGGGCAAAATATGATAAAGTGTTTTCATAGGCTCCCTTTTTTAAAAGTATTTTCCGATCAACTTGGTATTGGGCATCGCCGATTGTGATGATGTTATCGTTATTTTACTTGGTTTTTTTATTTTGTCGAATACATTTTCCTCGTACATACTGGGTATCTTCTGTTCGGTAATACTTTCAATTTTGTATTCAATAAAATTGAATCCGGCCTTTAACTGAAGATCATAGGCATATTGGGTTTCAACCGGATTGTTTTCTGTGTAGGTAACAGTGGAGGTACATGCTCCTTGATAATCAAAATCGGATTCCACATATAACAATTCAAAATAGGACCCCAATACAGCATCTATATCACCATAGGATTCCAACCAAGGCACTAAATTTTCGTCAGTAACCATGAACAACAAGCCAGAATAAGGATTTTCTTTTGTGCTTAGGGAAATATAACCTCCACTGGATGCCTTTATATTTTTATCCTCAGAGAGGATATCATAACTATTATCGCATTTGGAAAACAAGGTAAAGGCTGTGTCCGACATATAATTAGCTTTTATTTCATCAGTAATAAAATTTAGATCTTGTGGAAAAGTTAGAGCTATTTCTCCAGAATCCGAGATCGTTCCTATGTTAAGCGGGTTGTCCATTCCGAAGGAAAACAAGACCAGATCCATAGCTTTCAACGGATAATCCTCCACCGTGTGATTGGTCTGGGCCATGCCAGCTTGAAAGGCACAGGCTACTAAAAATAAAATTGATTTTTTCATAATAAATATGTTTTACCGGTTAGAAAAATAATCTATGATTTCCACTATTACAGAAGGGTTGTAAAAAGACAGGGCCCCAAGCAAAAAAAGTAGGATCAATAGTAGTAAAGCCCCTACTACGCCATCTTTTCTTCCTGGCTCCAAAGTGGATATGCTTGGGTTTGATGGATTGTAGAAAACCGTAAGCTGTTTTCCCAGATCATATTTGGCAATTAATCCTGAAGCTTTCTTTTGGGGAAAATTCTTGAAGGAGTTGGCGAAAAATGGCTTTTCTCCTGTATACCTGGTCCCATTGAGTTCATAGGAATATTGAAAGTCGATTATTTTGGATAGGGGGAAGTCGAGCCCCTTTGTAACCATCCCATTAACTTTGGGCCATTGAAGCGATTGTTTTGCCCACCACCAACGGCGTATGGTTTTAAATAAAAATGGCAAAAGTATCAATAGTAGAACAAGGCCTGCTATTTGAAACTGACTAAGGGATTGAAAGTATTCCATAACTTTAGATATTATTATTCATATTAATTTTTAAATCCACTCAAATTCTCAATGCCCATGGCTTTCCAAAGTGCATCGGTGTCCATACCTTTTCCCTCTAGGGTTACATAAAACCGATTGTTGTAGAGAAACCTGAGTTCAGCTTGAAAATCTGCTTTTGTATCTGCATCCCGATCGGTACCAAAGGTTAAAATTCCGTTGCGTTCTATTTTGGAATATCTTATGGTATTGTTACTCTCGGAAGTTATCTTGTTGAGATGTAACATTTTTAAGGGTATAATGGCGCCAATGGCCTTCTGGCCAGCAGCATCCAAAATTTCCATTCTAATGGTGTCATCCCCAAAGCTGCCGTAAACTAGTTGGGTATCGGTAATTTCAGCTTCTATTTTGTTCTGTTCAGAAGGATCTAAACTTAGAGTGCTCAATTTTTTCGGAAACGCCTCTATAAGTTGGTCATTGGTAAGTGGGGTCTTGGTGCCTAAATCTGTGCGTAGATTATCATATTTTTTATTGATATCCTCATTCTTTCCAGTGACTTCATTAATTACCCCATCCAAAATTTGGGATGCAGCAGGGTCTGATGATTTAGGGGATTCTTTGCAAGAAATCAAAAGCAATATCACTAGGGTTAGTTTTAGTATATTTTTCATAATTTTTATTTTAGTTGATCCAATTTTTTAAGGTTTTCAAAGTCGATATAGGACCAGAGGTCATCGGCTTTATCCGGACCCTCCAAGCTTAGCCTGAACCTGTTGTTGTAGATAAAAGATATTTGGTTCCTACTGATTTTAGGTTGTAAAAAGGCAATGGTCTCGTAACTGTCACGTTCCAAAAAAATGTATTCCGTATCCTGGGGCCCTTTGTGCCTCATTTTATAGCTCACTGCAAAGTTTTTTACTATGGCTTTTGTACCAGCGCCATCCTCGATGGAAAAGTTGTACTGATTGTCTGCTGGGCCATAGCCCCCGGTAGCCATTTGTCCACCACCTGGGTAGGCATATTGATTTGCCATTTTATGACCATTTACCATTTTGGGCAAATAGGGTAGTAGTTCTTCGCTACTTAAGGGAGTAATTTTTTTAAGGGCTTTCTGAGCTTCTTTACTACTCTCATTCGTCTTGTCCATTTCTACGGCAGAGGTAACGGGCGGCTCTTCAGCATCTTTTTTTTCTGTTTTAGGGCTGTCTTGACAAGCGCCTAGAAATAGAATGATCAATAAATAAAATACATTGGTTTTCATAAGTCTAGTTTATTATGGTATTAATTTAAAATGTTCTTCCAATACCTTATTGGGTCTTTTATCCCTGTATATATAGGTGGCCTTAATATTTGCCGAAGGGTCGGCATGGTTTTGGCCATAGGGGATGGTGTAGGATATTTCAAAAGTTCTGCTGGCTATCCCGTCATTGTTGTAAACGGTCATTTTAAAGGTAGATCGGCCATTACCACTTTCAATGTTTTTGGGTACTTCGTTCCAATGTAACCAAGGCTTGGTGTTTTCTCCAATTTTGGCAAATAGGGTAGTATCGTCCTTATTTATCTCTATCCTAGGAAAATTTCCGTCGGCATCAAGGTTGGAAAAATTCATTTGCCCATTCATGTTCCTGGAAAATAGTAAGACTGCCAATAGTAGTATAAATTGCATTTGCATGATTTTGTATTTATTGGTTCCTAATAGTATTCTTTGGTTCTTTATGTAGCCCGCAGACCTTTCAGTCCCGAGGGTGGGTACGGATATAAGCAATGAAAACTGTTTTTTCACTGCCAATACCACCACTTATCTTTTTGCCCTTGGTTCGTTTTCCAGTTCGGCAATGGTGATGTTTCCAGCGAATGTTGCTATTTTATGCATTACCGATCTTTTGGTAGGTTCCAAGACCAGTAAATCCGTAATCATTGGAGCCATATGGGCAATCATAGCAGCCATTTGGCCTATTCTTAAGCCTGAAACTCAACAATGTATCTCGTACGATAATTTCTTGCAGTTCTGGAATCTACCGAAGCTCTTTAGCCATTTAAGCTATTGGTTTTAATGGAATGGTATCTAAAAAGGCAAAGCCTTTTCGGGATCAATGAATCGGGCATTTTGGAAAAATCCTCCAAAATCTCGATAAAAGTGCTGGCCTTATCTTTTTGCTAGGCTAAATGAAAATAAAACCAACAAGAAGGGGAATAGGTATATTTGACGCATGCCGTTATAGTTTTTGATAAGGTGGAAATGAACTTATTCATATATTCTTAAACCATTCCATAAATTTTTCCCCTAAGAAGGGCACGGGACTTTCTTTGCCATTAAAAGCGTTCATTAATCCCATGATCCACATATATAGGAGAACAAAGATGCCAAGGATATTAATAATCCATCCCAAGATGGGGATCATGCCAATTGCCCCTAATGCAAGGCCCGTACAGGCCAAGCCCAAAGATTGTTTAATGTGGTAAGCCGCAAAGGCGTCCTTCTTGTCATTGTTCATTACAAAGGCTATAATAAGGCCAATGATGGTGATGTAGGATATAATGGCAGTGTTCTTACCTTCACTTGCCACTATTGGTTTGTTGTTTGTTGTTTCCATTTTGGTAGTTTTTATAATTATTCATCACATGCAGTGCTATTGATCTCTGCTTTTAATTCACTTATATCCGCATTGTAGCCAGCCAGGTTAACGGTTGGGACACATTTTAGAATACCCTCAAGGGCTTTTACATAGTTTAAACCTTCTGTTTTTAATTTATTGCAATTGGAGACGGATGGGTCATTGCTATAGGCTACAGAGGCGTTGGAGTACGCTTCGGCTTGGGAAAGATATTTTTCTGACCAATTGGTACAGCCGGCAGCCCCTATACCATCGTCTTTGCTGCAACCAACAATGGCTGTTAGCATTACTAAACCGTTGGCAATGAACAAAGTTTTAAAGTTGTGGGTGAATTTGTTTTTTTTGGATTTTTTCATGATTGTTTATATTTAATTTTAGCAAATATTTCATACTATCAGAGCCAATTTCAACGAAGGAATTGGCATCATTTTGCGTTAGTGGGGACTTGTTATTCTTTTTCTGCTTTGAACCCTACATTAGAAGATTAAAATTTGATCTATTATTCGTTGAATCAAATTTCTAGTATGTAAATGAAAAAATGCATACCAAATGTAACAGAAGATGATACAGATGTAACTATTTTTGGGGTTGCCCCCATTATATTTAGGAGGCCGTAGGGGTTTTTCCGAAGGTTTTTTTATAGCATTTTATAAAATACGAAGGACTATTGAATCCGGTAGTATAGGCAACTTCAGCCACGGTCAACCCAGATTTTTCAAGAAGTTTTTCAGCCTGTTTTAATCTTTCCAGGCGTATAAATGCGGTAGTGTTATGTCCGGTCAGGGCAATTAATTTTCTATGTAACTGCATTCTGCTCATTCCCAGAAGTTGGCTGAATTTTTCGGCAGAAAAATTGGTATCCTGTAGATAGTCGTTCAGGATGCCTTCGACCTTTATTAAGAATTTTTCATCGGTAGAGGTAAAAGCAATGTCCTTGGGCTTAAAAACATTCTTCTTGTTGTAGTGTGCCCTGAGTTTTTTTCTGGTCGTTAAAATATTTTCTATTCTTATTTGAAAGGTCTTTGGGTTGAATGGTTTTGTCATGTATTCCTCTACACCACTTTGCAAACCGGCAATTTCGTTTTCAGGACCGGTTTTTCCGGTTAACATTATGATAGGGATATGGGAAGTTTTTTCATCATTCTTTAATTGGCTACAAAGTTCTATCCCGTTTAGTTTGGGCATCATAAGATCTGTGATTATGAGATCCGGAATTTTTTTGAGAGCAGTTTGCACCCCTTCCTCTCCATTTTTGGCAGTAATGATCTTGTATTCATCCTCCAAAAGGGAAGACATAAAATTTAAAAGGGATACATTGTCTTCCACCAATAAAACTAGAGGTTGCACTTCATTTGATTTTTTGGTGATGGTTACTGCTTCCTTTCTTGTTGTAGCCGCTTCTTCACCAATCTCATAATCATTGACCACTTGGACGGGAATTTCCAATTCAAAAGTTATTCTTTTATGGTCATCGGAATATGATGCATTGACGGTACCTTGAAGATGTTCAACCAGTTCCTTGACCAAGGATAGTCCAATTCCTGTGCCTTCATTGGTATGGCTGGCCTGGAAGAATCTTTCAAATAGCTTATTGGTATCTTCCTCTAAAATGCTGTCTATATCATTGGATACATTTATTATAAGCTGATTGGTTTCGGTTACCACGGCATTAAAGTCTATATTACCACCCTCTGAGGTATACTTAATGGCATTTCCCAATAGATTGCCGACAATCTTTTCCATAATATCCGGATCAAATAAGGTCACGGGCATAGGGCCCAAGCTGTGGGAGAAAATTAGATTGCGGTTTTTGGCCAGGTATTCAAAAGGTTCCAATAGGGATAGGATAAAGCCGCCCAAATGGATTTTTTCGGGATTCAGCTTTAGGGAACCGGTATCCAATTTATTCAGTTCCATCATTTGATTGACTAAATCCAAAAGTCTATTGGTGTTATTCTCGACCAATATCAGATCCTTTTTTAAATCGGGATTGGGATTGTTCTCCAATTGTTTTTTAATTGGCCCGTTAATTAGGGTCAAAGGAGTTCTGAACTCGTGAGAAATATTGGAGTACAATTTAGCTTTAAAGTCATTTAATTCCTTAAATCTAATGGTTTCCTGGCGTTCAAATTTTAATTGCAGTTTCATATTCCACCTCCATTTAAAATATTGATAAATTAAATAAAGGGTAATAAAAAAGAATAACAAGTACATGAGAATGGCGGTATGCGTCAGATACCAAGGCTTTTTGATAATAAAGCTATAAGAATCCTCTTTGTTGTTCCAAACCCCATCGTAATTACTGGATATAACCTTAAACGTGTAGTTTCCAGGGGGTAAGTTGGTATATCTTGCACTGTTCTCGTTACCGGATAAGGTCCAATCTGCATCGTAGCCCTCAAGTTTAAATTGATACTGATTTTTTATGGGAAGGGAGAACTGTAAACTGGCAAATGAAAAGGCCACCGTGTTTTCCTTATAGTTGAGTTTTAGATTGGGGATCAGCGGTTTTGCTGTGTTGAAAACTTCAAACTTGGTGATTACCGTTTTTGGAAGAACGGTACTTATTTCAATGTCAGAAGGATTAAACCAATAATAGCCTTCCAATCCTCCAAAATATAAGTTGCCATTTCCAGCCTTAAAATATGCTCCGGTATTGAATTCCGTGGCAAGTCCGTCATAATTAGTGTAATTGACAATTTTTGGGGTGGAATCCAGTTTTTCGGGTACGTAAAATTTGGTGATGCCCCTATTGGAACTTAGCCATAAATTATTTTGTTCATCTGGCAGTGTGGCATAAACCACATCATTGGCCAGCCCTTCTTTCACGGTATAGTTATAGAATTGCTCATTTACAATATCAAAGGCACATAGACCATTGCCATTGGTACCGATCCATAGGATTCCCTTATTGTCGTAAAACAGGGATTTTATCTGATTGCTGGCCAAGGAATTTGTATTTCCAGGCTCATGTTTATAGATTTTAATTTCATTGGTTTTAAGGTCTATCTTGCAAATACCATTGTCCTGGGTTCCTACCCAAACAAACTGCCCGGCTTCCTGGGCAATTGCCCTAATATTGTTGGAAGGAAGTCCGTCGCCGTCATCATTTTTCTGAAACGATCTTAGGATGCCCTTTTTTTTATTGACCAAAAAGAGTCCGCTTTCCCTGGTACCTACCCATTTATTGTCGTCGGTGTCATTCTGTAAGCACCAAACGGTAACATTTTCCAGATTTTTGAGGCTTGGATATGCAATTATATTCTCATTGCTATCCATAATATGTAGCCCTCCCTCTTGAGTGCCTATCCATAGATCCCCATCATTATCGCTGAGCAAGCTCATGATTCTATTGGATCTAAGTCCCTTTTTGTTATCTGTCTGATAGGTGTGCCATTCATTTTTTTTGGGCGAAAACCTGGTTAGGCCTTTGCCACTTGTTCCTATCCAAACATTGTTTTGCGCATCCAAGGTTATGGACCTTACCACATCTATATTTATATTCTCCGGGGTTTGAAAGTTGATTACGGAGTTGAATTTTTCAAGCAGGGGATCATAATAATTCATTCCAGCTCCATCGGTCCCAAACCAAATGGTACCTGTATGGTCCTCGTAAATACTTAAGATATCCTTGTACTGAATGGTTTTGGGATTGTGTTTTTCCGGCAAATATTGGTTTAACTGACTCTGTGCTATGTCAACTTTAAAAAGTCCGTCACCATAGGTGCCTATCCACAACTGATTTTTGGTATCCAGTAGCATGGTGAGCACATAAATTGTATTTAGGCTGCTTTTTAAATCTTCAATAAAAATATCAGGACGCTTAAAAAGTGCGTCCATAGGTTCCCTGTACCAAACACCTTCCCCAAAGCTTCCTACCCATTGATTATTTTCATGATCAAAGAGGACAAAGCTATAATTGGAAATAGAATTTTTATTGCCATCGGGATAATGATAAAGTATATTTTCGGACTGTTGAGGGTCTATTTCTACAATATATTTTTCGCAACTGAGCCAAAGATTACTGGAGGGATCTTGGGTTATGGCGTTTATGCCACTTACTTTATCGGGGCCAAAAATATGCTCTATTTTTTTGGTTTGGAAGGATAGTTTATAGAGCCCCGTTGAAAAACTTCCGAACCAAATGTTTTTTTGGTGGTCTTCAAAGATGGTACTGGCATCTATTATTTCGTTTATGGGATCAAAGGTGTTGTTGTCCTTATTTAATTTGTGTGGTATTTGCGACATGGGAATAATCCATAGTTCATCGTTGCTATCAACAAAGACCTTTCCTAGTTTGCTGTATGTTGGATTGGTAATATCCTTGAAGTACTGCTTGTACTTTTCAAAACTTCTACCGTCATATTTGTTTAAACCGTCTTGGGTTGCAATCCATAAAAATCCTGTACGGTCTTGGGTTATTGAAATAGCTGAATTTTGCGATAAGCCGTCTTTTACGGACAAGGGACGAAAGGTTACCTGTTTTTGGGATTGAACAGAAAGCCAAGAAATAAGTAAGACGTAGTTTACAAAAAACCGTATGTAATTTGGCTTCATATGATGCTTACGTTATTTCAAGGGATAATTTTATCCTCCAATTTTAAATTAACTGTTAACTTATGAATAAAAATTATTAAAATCTACTTAAGTGATTAAAATATGTAATTACATCATTCACTATTTTGAAAAAATGATAATGTCTAAGTAATATATGGGTTAGTAATGATAAGTATTAGCCTTTAGTCGCGGTCTGGAAATAATTGGGAGATAAATATCCTTTGGATTTAGTGTTATAATTGACTGGTATTTTTTTTATGAATTAAGTTGCGCAGTAATTAATGATAATTGTATATTTGCAGCCGCTAAAGACAGAACTTGTCATAATTAGTGAATGGTGGCATAGCTCAGCTGGATAGAGCACCTGCCTTCTAAGCAGGCGGTCGAAGGTTCGAATCCTTCTGCCATCACGACAATAAAAACGGGGCTTTCAAGAAATTGAAGGCCCTTTTTATTTGGCCAAAAATGGTGATAAGGCTCACTTTAGGCTCACTTTTAGTTTTTAACAAAACTTTAACGCATCAAAAGGGTAAATGATATCAAATTCTATTTATCGGTGGTAGTTTAGTAATAATGACATTACTCAAATTGTGTTAATAATTTGCTGTACCCGCCATTCTTTTCATGGTATCAAAGAATGCTTGTTTAAAAACATCATCCTTGGCATATAAACGATAGAGGTCCAATTCTTGTTTTCGTTGTTTGGACATCACTTCGTCCAAAATTCGTTTAAAGGCTAAATCTTTGTTTTGTTCGTCCCTATTGTCCGCCACTTTGGATGGATAGTCTGGATGCGCTTGTATCGATTTTGATAAACTAATGAATTTCATGCGCTGAGCCTCTGGAGTGGCTTCCCAGCCTTGAAACCATCTTTCATTAAAGGACTGTATAATTAATTCCAAAGGATCCTTCTCCTCATCACTTCCATGTGCACCCCTAGGATTTGGATTCTGGGGATCTACTATACTTTCAGAATCATCCAAGCCTATTGCCTCGTTCAGGCGAACACGTTCCAACCCATAGGTTGAGAGGTCAATGGAGTTCAATAATTCATCCAAGGCGTCAATTTGAGCATTTTCAATGGGCAGCTTGGGGATTAAAAATTTAAGAAACCAGTACAGCTTTTCCCAATTAAGTACATCAAAGGGCATAATAGAAGCCATTTGGCGATAGATTTTCACAAATTGCTTTGCCTTGATTTTAAAATCGGCCTTATCATCTTCCTGCAGTTCCAAACCATTTTTAAATCGCTCAGCAGCACGTTCAATAATCGGACTTAAAACTTGTGCATCCTCTTTATTTATAAATCTAGTTGTAAATTCGTCTACTTCACTCCATTCGTATACACCAACATCATCCAAAACGTCCTTTAGCTCGTGCAGCACATTTACATCTGTGGCTTCACTTAAAGAAGTAGCAGAATAAAATGGATCAAAGGAATTTTTGATATCTTCTGTGGTATTAAAGAAATCGAGTACAAAAATATCCTCTGTTCTCTTTCCCAATTTATCCGCTGACCTATTTAAACGGGATAAGGCCTGGACAGCAAGTACACCCTGTAATTTTTTATCCACGTACATGGCACATAATTTGGGCTGATCAAAACCTGTTAGGTATTTGTTTGCGACGACCAGAAGTCGGTATTCGTCTTCATTAAACTTAACACTGGTATCCTTTTCGGCAAAGCCATTCATAATAGCCTCGGTGTAGTCAATACCATCAACGGTTTTTTCCCCTGAAAACGCAATCACTATTCTAAAAGGTGCTCCTTTATCCTGGAGTATGGCCTGTAAGGATTTATAGTACCGAATGGCAGATTCGATACTCTGGGTAACTACCATTCCCTTTGCTTTACCTTTAAGCTTTTTTTGGTTAACTATTTTCGGAATAAAATGGTCCAATATAATCTCCGCCTTTGTATTTATAGTTTGTTGATGCTGTTCCACATATGCGCGCAATTTTTTCTGTGCTTTTACCGAGTCGAATAAAGGATTATCTTCTACAGATTTTTGAATCTCATAGTAGCTTTTCAGTGTGGTATAATTGGCCAAAACATCTAAAATAAAGCCTTCCTCAATGGCCTGTTTCATAGAATACAAATGAAACGGTCTAAAACTGCCATCCTCATTTTTGATCCCAAATTTCTCTAAGGTAATTGGCTTTGGTGTGGCAGTAAAGGCGAGATAAGAGGCATTACCTCTCATTTTACGGGATTGCATGGCCATGACAATTTTATCCTGTGCATCCATTTCTTCTTCTTCAGAAACTTGTTGCCCCATAGCCGTATTCATGCTGTCATGCGCTGAACCACCTTGACTACTATGGGCCTCATCTATAATCACAGCAAATCGTTTCTCGCTCAGATCCGCAATACCATCAATTATAAAAGGAAATTTCTGAATGGTAGTAATGATTATTTTTTTGCCCTGCTCCAAACTTTCTCTCAATTCTTTAGAAGAATAGGCGGGAGCGACTATGTTTTTCACTTCTGAAAAATCGGCGATATTCTCGCGTATTTGTTTGTCCAATAAGCGTCTGTCCGTTACAACAATGACCGAATCGAACAAGGGCTGTTCCAAACCTCTATTTCCTGGGGTCTTTATATTCTCAGGATAGGTTTCTATTAATTGGTATGCCGCCCACGTAATTGAGTTTGATTTTCCGGAACCCGCTGAATGCTGAATTAAATAGGTTTGTCCAACGCCATTTTTGCTGGCGTGATTAATTATTCTACGTACCACTTCCATTTGGTGGTAACGCGGAAAGAATAAAGTTTTTGTTTGTAACGGATCTTTCTTTTTTCCATCCAAGCGAACAAAATGTTGGATGATGTTGGCCAAACTTTCTCTGGTGAATACTTCGTTCCACAAGTAATTGGTTCTATGACCAATTTCCCCAAGAGAAAGCTCCGGATTCCCCTTGCCATGTTTGTTTCCTTTATTAAAAGGCAGAAAAAATGTATCCCGTCCATTTAACTTTGTAGTCATAAACGCTTCATCGGTATCCACAGCAAAATGAACCATACAACGCGCGAAGTGCAAAAGAGGTTGATTGGTATCCCGTTGGGTCCTGTATTGCTGCTGTCCCTGAATTTTGGCATTTTGCCCGGTCCAATGGTTTTTTAATTCCATAGTAACAATGGGCAAACCATTAATGAACAACACCAAGTCTATTTCTTCCCTGGGGTTGTCCTTGGAATACCGTAATTGTCGGGTAACACTGAAACGGTTTTGCTCAAAACGGTCTTTTATGGTCTGGCTACTACTGGCCAATGGCAATTGATATAATAAGGTGAAATGGGCATCATCTACTTCCAACCCCTTTCTAAGCAAATGTAGGACCCCGTACTTTTTGATCATACGATCAAAACGCTGTAGGATTTTTAATTTCCAATCATTTTGCTTCTGAATTTTTTCTAATTCTTCTTTTTGGGTAGTTTCCAAGAATTCCCAGAAGAATTGCTCATCTATAGCAAATTGAGCGTTAAAGTGCTGTGGTTGCCCTATGTAATAGCCATTACCGGCACGATACATTTCTCCTGTTTCATTAACACCATCAATGGTAAAGCCTTGTGCCTTTATTTCCTCTATACAAGTACCTGTTAAATGCTTCTCTATGGCTGCTTCTAAAGCTTGTTCGTTGGTTTGGCTATGCATGCTGTCTAGTTATATTATTTATGTCTCTTAAAAGAGAATCAATAAATTGATAGTAATCTTTACCCTCTTTTATAACTTCTTGTGGAATAATACCTCTATAATCTATTAAATGAATTGATTCTTCGTCTGTCTTTTCTGCAATTAAATTTTGTTCAATTAAAGGCTTTATATCAAATCCAATCTCATTAACGAACTTAGTCAAGGGTAAAATCTCATCTATTGTTAGTTCATATTTATTATTAATACCGTTATATTTTGAAATGTCAACTGAACATAAAGTATACTTGTCATTTTCTTCAACAGCTCTTTGTAGTTGTAATTTACTCATTGAAACAGAACTTTCTGTACTCCATCTTGATTTTACTTCTATATAATAGATGGGATTACTATCTAAAAAGATTATAATATCTTGTCCACCTTGAATATCACTTGTTTCAACTGTTTCATCATTATTAAATGATATTCTGTTTTGCAATTCTTTTGTTAACTTTTCTCGAATTAGTCTCTCTATATTTGTTCCTATTTGATATTTGTGTTGAAAATCAGTTCTTTTATGTAACTCTTGAAGAGCTAAATTTTCAGCCTTATCGAGTAAATCTTCAAAGTTTGAGTTTTTAACTAACTCTCCAATTCTTTTTAATTTTTCTGTCTTTAAATTAATAATAGAAAAAATATCTTCTTTCTTTTCCTCATTAGAAACTACAGAAATCATAATAGTTGCTTTCTTATCATTTAACTGTGGAAACAAGTTTTGATAGCCCCTTTCCGTTAATTTTGGAATAATATCGAGAATAGTTTCTTCATGCGGATGAGCATCGATATTAATCACATCATCTTCAAATAGAATATCTTCAATTATAGTGGTTAGGTACCTGTTATTAATATGGTTTTCTTCAGGTATGAATTGATTAAAATCTTCTAATGACAAAACTTCGTTAATATCATCTTTTTTCACTTTTAGATAAACACCTTTGACATATTCCTCAACACCTAAATCACGTTTTAAGGTTTCTGATAAATGCAATTCATATAATTGATTCGGATAAATTTTACTTTCCTTAAAAACTTCCTTATAACTATCATCATTTAAAGAACAAAGCACATGTAGAAACTCTAAATTATTTTTAACCCATGCATTATTGTGTAAAGAAATAAGATTGCAGAAAACTTGCACTAAAACCTTCCGAATAGACCTGAATTCTATGTTTTCAGTCTCTTCATTCACGTTAGGTAAATGGATTAAATTTTCGTCATAACCGTAATAGCCTGAAATCTTTTTTAATAATAGATTAGGTTTACTACTAGACTCTGTGCTATTGACCATTTTACAAAAATCAAGTAAGCCTTTGAAATAATTTTCTTCAATTTTATCCGTAGTCTCTAGCAATTCCGTGTGATAATTTTCATCGTTAAAATCATCAGAAAAGAATATTGAGTTTGTTAATTCTTTTTTCTCCAATTCATTTTTAACATCATCTGAGAAATCTCTGCGTTGATAAGGAATTAATGGAAAATCAAAAACAAAATCTGGATAAATTAGTTTAGTTATAGATTCTGGAATTAAAACCGTTCCTAATTTTATTAATTGCGTGTTAAGGTTTTTTGCCTTTACCAAATAACTTAACTTATTGAAATTCCCTTCTGTATTTGGAAGTAATTCAAAATCATTAAATACTTGTCCATAGTCCTTATCTAATAAATATTGATAATAGGTAATAAGCGTTTGTTTGCTGAAATCCTCTAACTTACAATCACTAATGCTTTTAAGTAAATCTTCATGCTCAATAAATTCAATAGAATCATTATTCCAATTGTTTGCATGCTTACTCCATGTTATGACATCTTCTTTAACTGGAATGTTGGAATAGAACATTGAAATTAACTCATAAAAACAATCAAAAATCTTTTCTTCTTGATTCAGAAAATCTTCCGATAAATAAATTGCTTCTTCAATTGGTTTAAAGCCTTCAACCGTTTTTACAAATGGTAGAGCTTTTAAATTATCGTTCCATGTACTTTGTACAACTTCAAAATATTCATTTAAAAATTGATTATCAGAATCGGTTTTAAAATTCACATTGGTATACAATAATGGGTTTTTTGCCTCAATAACATTACTCCGTAAAAACTCAAAAATTAATTCTGAACATTTATCAATTATCTTTCTGTTGGCTTCCTCTTGGTCTTGTACTTGGTCTTTATCACTTTTTAAATGGATACCATCTCTTGGTTCTGTAGGTAAGAATTGTTTACAATTTATAATGAAATTAATTCCAAAATCTTCTGAACCTATTAGTGGATAATAGAAAAATAATCGTGCTATTTGACCATTAAACTCATAGACTTCTTTGTCTTTATTTATTGGCAAAATAATTTCAATCTCGTTTTCCGCATCTATAAGACTGAATAAATGAAATTCTTCATCATTCCTTAAAACCAAAGTTTGATATAAGTCAATACCCTTATCGTTTTCTAACTTGGTTTTATTAATATACCTGTAATGAGTTACTTTACCTTCCTTTTCAATTACCTTAACTTCTTTAAGTCTATCGTTTATAGTAAAAACCAATGGAATGTAATCATCTAAACCACGTAATGATTTATCAATGTATGTAAGTTCTCTTTCTGATTCTGGTAAATAAGTAAAGGTTGTTTTTAAAGCGTCCACTTCAACTGCTGATTCGTTATTAAGAATTCTAAAAACCCTTTTCTTCTGGTCTGAAATGTTATCACTTAATGCTTCCCATTCTTTAGGACTTCTATCAATTTTAAAATTGTTGATTGGTAAGTAAAAGCCACCAGCATCTAGCACCGAATTAATAATAAATTTACGACCAAAAGTATGAGTAGTTAAAAACCCTGTACCATATTTACCTACTTCTGAAATATCTTCTTGGTCACCATACTTACCACTTACTTGTTTAATTAATGAGATTAAGGACTTTGACGTAAACGCTTTACCATTATGAGAAAATGATATTTTATTATCTCTGTAGTCAATTACTATCTTGCAATCTTTTGTTAAATCACAAGCATTTTGAACCAATTCCCAAATGGCTCGATTGGATGAGTGTTCATTAAACTTTTCAAAATCACGCAACATTTTGTCTGCGTGCTGTTTTAAATCTGAACGCTCGTCTTCTTTTTTTGTTTTGTCAATTAATAAATCTCTATTTTGTTCCATGGATTTTTTTTAAACTCCCCACTTTATTTCCCAATAAATCTCATTAAAAAAACTATCAACTTCAAGCATGTTTTTTAAATCTAACTCATTACATATTTCTTCAATTAATAAGCAATAGTCTTGATAATCTTCACCATTGAATGAACTACTATGCGATTTAAAATAAACACCTGCTTCCTTGTCTAAAACTGTTATTGGGTTTCTGTTTAAGTTTGCAAATCTGTTAGGTTGGTAGGTCATCATTATTTCTGTAACATAATTGATGCTGGCACCTCTAACATCATTTACTAGTTCTTTAGCACCATCGAAAACTATACTCGCTGGTTCATTCTGACTTTCTTTAATAAACGTTACTAAATCCCTGAACTCATTTTTGCATTCATAAACTTTAAATCGATGTCTAAATAAGCTTCCACTCTTCCATAGCGATTGCAAACCTGCTGCACCAACTAAGGCATCTAGAATAGTTTCAAATCTGTCCTGCGTTAATCTTTGACTTTCAACAATTTCATCTAATAATATTTTTGCCTCTTTGTAGTCTTTTTCTCTTTGTTTTAAATTTATGATGCTTTGTTTTGTTCTGTATTTCTTTAAATATTTCCTTAATTTTTTATAATCAAAACTGTAATCGCTTTCTTGTTTTTCCGGAACTGCTTTTTGATGTTTTCTGACACCTTTTTGTTCTTTATAAAAATGCTCATAACGTTTAATAAGCATAAGATTAATCAAATAGGCATTTTTTTCTTGGATAATGTGATTAAAATAGTTGATGGCGCTTTGCCATTCTGAGCTCTTTGTTTTTGTCTCTAAACAAAGTGATACTTCCTGGTTGCCAATTAAGCCACCCTTGGTAAGATTAGCAGAACCAGAAATTATGGTTCCCTTTTCATTAGTTTTAAAGAGGAATAGCTTAGGGTGAAACACTTTGATATTATCTTCAGCTTTATCTAAAAACAAGTTTGCATTCACATTGTTTTTGAATAAATTAAATAAGACTTTTAGTGCATCCGGTTCAGTTAAACCAAAATTTTGACCTGCTATTATTGTAATAGGCTTATTGCTCTTAATGTGTTTTTTTATAGCAGGCAATATCAGGTTTAAGCCAGACATTTTTAAAAATGCGGTAGCTAACCATATTTCATCTGAGGTTTTAAAAAGTTTTTTTATAACATCTAAATGAGAAGAAGAACCAATATTATGTATAACAATTTGTTCCATAGTTAATACACCCTTTACTTAACCGTTACTATACTTTTTAACTTCCTTTTTATAACCTCTGTATCATTGACTGTATCCCGTATTAACCGCTTGCCAGAAGTATGCTGAAACTCCGTATAATCAAAAATGATTAGGTCTATTCCGTTTTTTGGTAATTCAATTCTTCTTCGTTCGTCGTAAAGCTTTCTTTGCTCACCTCTAGATATGCCCGAAGCTGTCATGCGTTTATCAAAATGAGGGACACTTTCTGAATGCTGACGTTCGTAATATTCAATAACCAAGTTCAGAGTGGGGTAATACGCATCTACGGGTAATTTAACTCCTGTATCGCCTCTTAAAAAATCGAAGCGGTGTTGTCGTAAACTTTTATGCTTTAAAACTTCATCACACAGATCAACAATGTAAGCTTCGTCGCTTTGCATTGTAGTATCGGGTTTCTGTTTTGCTTTGTTGGTTTTAGTTTTTGCCTTTTTTTGAGCAGGTGTTTTCGTAGGTTGATGAGCAGGTGCGGTTGCTTTACCGCTAATGGAGGCAACACTCCTAAAGTCAGCAACCGTATAACCACCACGAAGACCAAAATCAGAAGCATAAAACCCAAGCTTTCTTATATTGTTGCGAACGCTTCTTTGTTTCATTGAATCTGACTGAAGTTTTAATTCTATTAGACCTTCAATTTCTCTTGCTTCTTTTTTTGTAAATTGACTTTTACCTTTCATAAAGAATCCCTTACTACAGCCTTTGTTTATTGTTCTAACCTATTAAATGAATCTTTAAACTAATTTTCTTTTCGAAATTTCCCTTCTTTCTCCTTTTTTATCGAGTCCATAATGAAAACAAATGTTTCTTGCACTAACTCATATGAACTAAAAACTTTATTACCATCCACTCTCCACACAACATTTTTATCTTTATTTAGGTCCACTTTGGTGTTTATTTCTTTTACCAATTTTGGTATTTCGCTGTCAAAATAACCTTGATGTTTAAGTGACATATAACCATTCCACATCTTAACGGTTAAGGTGTTTTCTTTAGCCCAGTTTGAAGCCATGTTTCGATAATAAATAGTAACAGTGTAGCCGTTGGAGCTTAATAGTAAGGCATTGTTATTCTCTTCCGTTTTAAATTTAAAATCTGTATTCTCAGAATATTTTAGCGCTTTAGATTTTATCATTTCATATAACAATGAAACTTCTTCTCGAGCTAATTGCACTCCTATTGCAGATTTTAAAATAGAATCTAGTTCCTTGTTTATCCTTTCTTTCTCACTGAGCTGATTAGCTGTGACAATAAATGGGTCATAATCTGGATTTTTAAAATCTGGTATAGCACCAGGTTCCGGCCTTACAATTTCTGGTTTTTCATAAATCAGCCTACTTAAATTAAATGCGTCATTCTCAAATTTAGAATCATCCTTCATAGAATGATAAATTTTTGTTCCTAAATAAACAGGAGCACTTGTAACTTTTGTTCCTTGCCTTAATACGGGAATAAACTTATCATTTATAGCTTGTAAGTCATATAACCCTTGAGAGATTAAAGAATATTCAAAACCAGTACCTCCAGTTCTTGCATCTGCTCTTTTTTTATAGTCTTCGGTTAATATTATTAAAACTTTGTCTGCTATTTCTAGACCGTTTTCCATAAAATGAATAAGCTCTTTTCCTGCTGCTAAATCAAACTGATCTAATAAAACATGACAACCTGCTTTTTCAATTAAATAGGTAGCAAGCTTAAGAACCCATTCTTTGTGTTCTTGGCTATCCCATGAGTAAGAAATGAAGACTGTTAATCTATCTTTCATAAATTAAAATTATACATTAACACACCCTAACCTTACCTTTTACAACCCCATTTATTAAACTACTCTTGTACTCCTTCAACTTCTGAATTTCTTGCTGTTTTAAGCGAATTGCGGTTTCTATTTTTTGTGAAGTCGTTTCTATATAGGCTGAAATGTCTTTTTGTTCTGAAAGTGGGGGATAAGGAAACCTTTCATTCTTAATTACGCCAACAGCTATTCCTGGTTGTGCTGCTGATTGAGACAAACGATTGAAATCTGCCACTTTAATCGTTTCTCCCAACCATAATGTATCTTCATTACCTATTGGATAAACGACAACTGCGTGTTCAGTGGCGTAAAATTTTCCTTTAGCATAATTCACGTTCCCACATAATGCCCCTTGACGACCAATTAGAGCATAGAAACCATCGTTAGTGTAATTTTCAGCATATGCTCTAAATCCATTTCCACCATAAACAGGATAGCCTTCTTCTTTAAAATCTTCAGAGGAAATAAATTCTCCACTTTGAAGATTGCAAATAAATTTTAAGGCCTTCACCTCCCAATGCTCAGGAATTTTTCCGATCCACTCCACCCCCGAGTCTTTTAGTCTTACATTAGGGTTTAAACCTTGTGTGACCGCTTTGTGTATGAGTATTTGTTTACGTTCTTGAATCAGGCTAATTTGTTGCTCTTTTATGCTGATAGCTTCTTCTATTTTGATAGTTTTATCGTCTAAAAATTTGGCGATTGCGGTTTGTTCTGGAAGTGGTGGAATTGGTAATGAAGAATACGATAATTCAGAATAACTAATATTTTTACCTTCTCGAATTCCAACGACACTGGTTTGAAGTTCAGAAATAAATGAAATTGATTTAAATAAATACTTGTAGAAAGGTGGATATAAGTTTTCCTTTTTCTTTTTTAAAACGGTATAAGCAGGGCTTATTATTCCGTTATGATAACAATATTCTAATCCACCTTCAAACGACCTTAAACTAATAGCAAAATCTTCTTTTTCAATAAATTTAAATGAATCTAAATTTCCAGAAGGCATTACCATTCTGCTTTCAATCCAATCTCTTGGAATAACTCCTCTGTCTTGAGTTACCGATGACAACAATTCATTCGGTCTATTCTTGATTGAAACATCTTTATACAAATATTTCATTTTAATACATTCCCAATGCTCAGGAATGTCACCAAGCCATTCTACACCGGAATCCTTGTAGCTATCATATTTTTTAATTGCACTACTCTTCATTAACTTCAATCTTGTCTTTAGAATTAGCAGTATAATTAAGGTCGGTTAAATCTGAATTTAAATAGTCATCATTCAGAAGTTTAATGAAGATTTTCTTTGAATTAGCAGAACTTAAATTAAATGCAGATTTAGCTTCATTTAATTTTAAAATATTTTTAAGCTTAGGGTGTGTGGCAACAAAAGATGAAACAGCATTAAATTGCATACCTAATACAGGTGTGTTTTTTGCTCCTATTAGCTTTCTTTGGTAACTTTTATTTAATGATGCAAACTCCTTTAATTCATCTATATTTTCAATAAAGTTTGATGCTTCTATTGTTACAAGAAACTCCTCTGACTCAACCTCTAAAACTTTGTCAAAAGAAAAGTATTTTTCCAATGTTTTAAGACTTATTACTATTAAATCACCATTTACCTTGATTAAGTCATAACCTTTATTTAGTATAAAACCATCTCTTTGCATTTCTACAAACCTTTCCGCAGCAGGAAAAATGTAAAGTCTCCTGTCTCTTTTAACAAAATCAATTGGATGATGCTTTCTAAATGTTGTTAATTTAAACTCCTCATTTCCAACAACAGTTATATGCCCAAATAAGTCATCTAAGAAATCTTCACCAAAATTAAATGTATCAATTTCCCCAACGCGATTAACATCATTGAAAAAATCCAATTCCTCAGGTATTTGCTCAAAATCATACCTGTAAGCAATATTTTTCCTTTCGTCGTGTGTGCTTAAATTTAAATAAGACAAATCATCGTTATTTATAAATTTATCATTTACAAAACTTATAAATTGATTGGTGATTTTTTGTTGAAGTTCATTAGAAACATCAACTTTTTTTAGTATTAATTCATCATCAACTTTTAATAAAAAGTATAATACTGCAGAAATTTGGTGTTCTCCATTTACATAGGGTGTTAGCTTCTCGATTAGTTGTTGTTTATTCATCTGACTTTGGCTTATTTATTTGTTTGGCATAATAGACAGTATCTCCAACTTCAAGATTAGAAAAGGATTGACCTTCATCTAATTTCCCTTGGGTTATCAAAATCATTTCTGTATCCTTTGCCGTTTTTACCTGATAAATATGGTAGCCCAATAAGGCTAATGTAGGATTGGAATAAAATAAATTTGTCTTTACATAAATTGCTCCAATTACGATTAGCAAGAACGCGAAAATGAAAGTATTTCTTACATCATCCAAATCAAAACAGATAAAAGGAATAATATAAGTTGTTAGAAATGTTAGGTGTTCATAATTAAGATTTTTAATCTCTTTAACTTTTTTAGGTAAGTCTAGTGATCCTTTTATCTTATATCTCAAGTCGAATAAAAAAATAATGCCCAAAATAAGCAGTATGAATGCACTTGTTGATAAGAGATTATTAGATGCTAATATTTTTAGATTGGTCCAAACATCTTCATTATCAGACCACATATCCCATCTAAACTCTTTAAAAATTATTAAGAAGAATAATAACCAAAGAGATATTATATAAAGCTTTATTCTATTTCCCATCTATTAAAAGTATTTCATTAATTAAACCATCACTCTGTTGCTCTAGCGCTAAAATATCGGCAGTGACTTCTTCTAAACTGCGTAAAGGTGTGTGTTTGTAAAAGTATTTATTAAAGCTAATTTCGTAGCCAATTTTGGTTGCGTCTAGGTTGATCCACGCTTCAGACACGTGTGGTTGTACTTCCCGTTTAAAGTAGCCGTGTATATTATCTTTAAGTGGTATATTTTCGGTATCTCGTAGGTCGCTTTCGGTTTCGTATATCGTAAATTCCCCTTTTTTTGCAGTAGGGTAATAACCAAAGTCGGCCAATTGATCTAAGGTACAATTCAAATGATGTAAAACTTTATTTAATTTATCGCCAGCCAATTTTTCTGTTTTTTTAATCACTTTTTCGGCCTCAGCATCATACCAGCTCACTGCATTCAAAATGGCCTTTTTATCACTGGCTGAGACATTTTTCATTCCCTTTATTTCATCACTCACTTCCTTTTCAAAAATATTAAAGTCGGTATATAATTTGTCCCCAAAACTATTTTCCAAAGCCTTGGCAGCTGTGACCAGTCCTAAATGCTTTTGCCAGGTCTCTTTTTTGGTGAGTTTCTTTTTGTTGGCAGACGAAAGGTTTAGCTCGTTTTTTTCACACCAATCCAACAACTCCTTTTCGTGACCATTGGTATTGCTATAGATACTTTCTCCAAAGGTTTCATAGGCCCATTGCATTGGTTCTTGTAGGGTTTTATCATAACGCAAGGTTTCTATTCGGTCTGGCGTAAATTGGGCTTTTAAACGTTTGGGACGATCTATAGTCACTTTGTAATACCCAAAATCTTCATTGTCGAACACCTGAGCTGCAATACCTTGTTCGCCTTCATGTTCGGCAACGCTCATATTGGTGTAAGCATTTACGATTTCCGTAATATGTGCTGGTGAAAATTCGCAGTTTTTGTTTCCTAAATTTTTACGCAATTTTCTGTATAACTGCCCTGCATCAATTAACTGCACCTTACCTTTTCGGTTGGCCGGTTTGTTGTTGCTTAAAATCCAGATATAGGTGGTAATACCTGTATTGTAAAAAAGGTTGTTTGGCAATTGCACAATAGCTTCTAACCAATCGTATTCAATTATATATCTGCGTATATTGCTTTCCCCTCCGCCGGCATCTCCTGTAAATAGGCTACTCCCATTATGCACCGAAGCAATACGTGTTCCTGTTGGACTTTGAGTTAGTGGTTTCATTTTAGAAACCATTTCCATTAAGAATAATAATTGTCCATCTGAAGATCGTGGTATGGCATCTGCATCTTCTTCTAAATTCCAATAATTTTTCAGTTTGATTTGAAAACGGGAATCAATAACATCCTTACCATCCTTTATATACTTCTGTTCACTTGACCACGATTTTCCATAAGGTGGGTTGGAGAGCATAAAATCGAAGGTGGTACCTGCAAATTCATCGGTGGACAATGTAGACCCAACACGGATGTTCTCCGGATTGTTCCCTTTAATCATCATATCTGATTTACAAATAGCGTAGGTTTCGTCGTTTATTTCCTTTCCAAACAAATAGACATCCCCAATAGCCCTAATCTCGCCTTCCTCATCTTTGATAAAGTTTTGTGATTCGGTCAACATACCACCACTTCCACAAGCAGGATCATAAATGGTCATTACCGGTGGCAGCTTATCTTTAATGGGATCAAAAATGATATGCGTCATTAAATCTATAACTTCCCTAGGGGTAAAGTGTTCCCCCGCCTCTTCGTTATTTTCTTCATTAAATTTCCGAATAAGTTCTTCAAAAACATACCCCATCCCCAAATTGGATAGAGCAGGTAATTTTCTGCCATCCGGGTCTTCCTTTTCAAAAGGCGTTAAGTTGATATAAGAGGATGTGAATTTTTCTAATACATCTAACAACACATCTTTTGTGGCCATATGGCGCACTTGACTTCGCAACTTGAATTTATCGATGATTTCCTTCACGTTGGGGCTGAAACCATTTAGATAATCTTCAAAATTGGCCTGTAATATCTGTTGGCTATTGGTGGCCGTATCATGTAATTTTTGAAGTGTCCATTTACTAACATTGTAGAATACATAGCCAGAAGCTTCTCGTAATCCGTTTTCGTCCCATTCGGTAAAACCGGCCTCATCTCTTTGAAAAGCCAATTCTTCCAAAACTGCTTCTTTGGTAGGTTCTAAAAGTGCATCCAAACGTCGTAGAACGATCATTGGTAAAATTACGTCGCGGTATTTCCCGCGCACATATACGTCTCTTAAACAATCGTCTGCAATAGACCAAATAAAGGATACTAATTTATTATGGGAGGCTTTGTTCATTCTGGAATTCTAATTAGGTGTAAGGTATTAATGATAATTTAGTCAAGGTTAATTAGATTAACGCTAAACCTACTTAATATTGCAAAAAAATTATTACGGTTTTCCGCACTTGTCAATGAAAAATCTGCTTGTTGACAGTGATCAAAAATCATACTTGGCAGTTTATTAGAGTTTTAGCGGGGGAGGTGTTCAACCTATAAATTTGGCAATAATATTCGGCAGGAATTCTTAAGGTTTTGTTAAAGTCCTATATTCAAGATTTTACAGTAAGTACTGGAAAATAACATTTATGAGTAAATTCCTTTTGGGTATATAATTTCACTGCCTATAATTTGGTAAAAAAGCCCTTAAATTTCACGTAAGACTATCTTGAAGTACGAATTTTGTATTCCTCAAAACTCTTAACAATATCAGATCTTTTATAACGTATTCTATGTCCGATTCTATAGCCCGATAATATTCCTTTTTTTGTCCAGTCATGGACAGTGACCAAGGATATCTGGAAGAAACCTGCAACTTCTTGCCGTGTCATTAACTCTATAGGCTCCTTTGGTTGGTAATTGGTTTTTATGTTTTGCAATGCCATCTCTATTTGGGATAATTTTTCCAGAACGGACTCCATAGCTTTGGGTAAATCTTCAAATCTTAAATTTTTCATGATTATTAGTTTTAAGCGACTGGTAAAGCCGCGATGATTTCCTAAACCTCTTGGTTTTTAGGGTTGGTTTTTGGATTTTACTGCGAATATTCTGTTATATTCCTACTTTTATTGTATCTTTTTACAGGTTAAATTTAACTTAAATTGATTTGCCTTGTTCTCCCCAAAGTACAATCCTTGGATTTATCTCGTCCAAGGACTGCTTACGTTTTTAATACATTGTTGAGTTCGAAAGAATTTTAACTACAAGAAATTCAAGACTAATCGGTCTTCATTTATAAACTGTCTTCTTAGTCTAAAATACCGTCTAGTTTTTTGGATTATTTTGAGATATTGTAATTGGAACACAGATGATTTTTGGAACCACCAATTTTCCTAATTACCGGCAGCTGGATCAAATGGATTGCGGCCCAGCCTGCCTGAAAATCATAACCAAACATTTCGGACAGGAATATAACTTAGAATACCTAAGAAAGATTTCGCACCAGCAAAAGGGGGGCGTATCTATGGCAGGCCTTTCGGAGGCATTGGCAACTGTTGGTATTGAGGCTATTGGGATAAAATCGGATTTAATGGAGCTGGTTCACGATGTTCCCTTACCGGCAATTGCACATTGGGAGAGCAACCATTTTGTTGTGGTATACCAAACTTCCAATAAATTCATTTATGTTTCCGATCCGGCTGTGGGATTGATAAAATACAGACATGAGGAATTCATTGAAAAATGGAGCGGGAAACACAATGGAAAGGGCGTCCTTTTACTCTTGGAGCCCAACTGCAATTTCAGTAATGTTCCCGATCAGGGTAGAGATAGAACAGGAATAGCTTATCTCTACAAGTATCTACTACCTTTTAAAAGTTATATTGGCCAATTGTGCCTTGGTCTTTTTCTTGCCTCCATCATCCAATTCCTGCTTCCATTTTTAACCCAGAGTATTGTAGATTATGGTATTGACTATGGAGACATAAGTTTTATACAACTCGTGGTTATTGCCCAAGTTTTTCTTTTTTTGACACGCTTGACATCCGAACTTATCCGGGATTGGTTATTACTGCACATGTCTGCTCAAATCAATATTTCCATGATTTCAGATTTTTTGGACAAATTGTTGCTACTCCCTATCTCTTATTTTCATTCTAAGACCACTGGCGATTTTATACAGCGTATTTATGACCATCAGCGCATAGAGGATTTTTTAGGAGGGAGATCACTTTCCATTGCCTTTGATCTCTTTAGTATACTGGTATTTGGTATTGTGCTTGGGTATTTCAATATGGACGTTTTGATGATTTTCATGGCCGGCACCTTACTGTTTATGGGGTGGACATTACTTTTTTTAAAGCAAAAAGCCATTTTGGATAATAAACTCTTCAGTCTGAATCGTAAAGATCAATCCCTTTTGATACAGCTGATAACAGCTGTGCGTGAAATTAAGCTCAATGGATCTGAACTTCGCAGAAAATTGGAATGGAAAAAAGTTCAGGGAAGCTTGTACCGTTTAAAGATTAAAATTCTCAGAATAGATCAGGTTCAACTAAAGGCCGGTTCTTTTTTTAACGAAATGACCAGCATACTAATAATATTCTGGTCAGCAAAAGCAGTGGTATTAGGAGAGATTACCCTAGGTACAATGTTGGCAATACAATTCATAGTGGGCAGTCTTTCCATACCTATTTCCAACACCTTAGATTTTATTGTGGGATTACAGCGTGCGACCTTATCCATAAAACGACTCTCTGAAGTCCATTCCAGGAAGCCGGAAGTTCCAACTAATAATAGGACCAATAACATTGTAATCGGGGATATAGCAATAACGAATTTGGATTTTAGATATGGGGAAGGTTCATCGCCAAAGGTTTTGGAAGATATCACACTAACCATACCTCAAGGAAAAATTACGGCTATTGTGGGTCACAGTGGTTCCGGAAAGACCACCTTGTTAAAATTATTGCTCAAGCTTTACGAGCCTAGTAATGGTAATATAAAAATTGGAAAAGAGAACTTAAAATGGCTGAATACCAAAAAGTGGCGGGAGGTCTGTGGGGCAGTACTTCAAAATGGCACCCTATTTAACGATACATTGGAGAGGAATATTACAGAGTCCAGGGCGAACAAGCCAACTGATCGGAAACGGTTGATGGAAGCTGTTGCTATGGCGAACCTTACCGAACTGGTGGATAATCTTCCTTTGGGTTATGATACTTACATTGGAGAGCAGGGGATTTTGCTTAGTGGTGGGGAAAAACAGCGTCTACTAATTGCTAGGGCCATTTATAAAAACCCGGACTATCTTTTTTTTGATGAGGCAACTAGTGCGTTGGATGCCGAAAATGAAAAAGTAATAACAGATAATTTAAGGTCTTTTTATAAGGGAAAGACAGTTGTCATTATTGCTCACCGTTTATCTACGGTACGAAGTGCCGATCAAATATACGTAATGAATAAAGGGAAAATAATGGAAAAAGGTAATCACCCACAACTTGTGGAACAAAAAGGAATTTACCATCAACTTATCATGAATCAATTATAGGTCTTGTGGAAGAAGAAGGTATTTACATATATGAGAAAGAAGTTTACATCAAAAGAGTTCCCAAATGGATGTTCCGTTGGGGAATAGTTCTGGTGTTTGGTTTTTTCGTCTTCACAATAGTGTTTGCCTCATTCTTTTCCTATAGCGATTATATAGAAGCATCTGTTTTGTTGACCACTTCTAATCCCCCTATTCATATTAAAACGAAAGGGACAGGTAGAATTGCTGAAGTAAATTATCGGGCAGGTGATACGGTTGTCAAAGATGCAGTATTAGGAGTTTTGGAAAATACTGGGAATTCACAAGATATAATAGAACTAAAAAACAAACTAACATCTGACTATCCCTTGGTTTTTAAAGTGGGGGACTTGGCCGAACAATTTCCAAGTCAATTACAATTAGGCAGTTTGGTCCGCCCATTTTATAATAGATTTCTTGATGCATATCGCAATCTGGTAATATACCGGACTTTGGATAACATTGGCTTGGAAGAAATAGAACTTCAGGAGCAACGTATTGGGCAGACCAATGCCATTAAGAATAAAATGGAGGAAATCCTTGTTCTTAAACGCGACCTTGAAATAGTCTTAATCGACTTTAATAGATACCAAGAGCTTTTTGGCAAGGGAGTGATATCACAGCGAGATTTGGAAAAAAAAGAAACTGAATATTTGAAAGTTAAACGGGAATTTGCGAATCAGGAACAGCAGTTAAACTACTTGCGTATGGAGGAGTCCCGCATTCGAAACTCGCAAATGCGGTTCGATAACAAAAGGTTCAAAAATGAAAATATCTATAGGTCCCAGTTGGAATTGGAACAGGAGGAACTTATTTCTGCCATAACAGAATGGGAGGAAAAATATCTATTAAAGAGTCCGATCTCTGGACGTGTCTCTTTTTACGAAGTTTGGGGAAGTCATCAAAATATAAAAGAAGGCCAGATTGTTTTTACGGTAGTGCCTTTGGACGGGGATAAGTTATTGGGCAAGTGTCAAGTACCGATCCGCAATTCAGGAAAAATAAAGCCAGGGCAACGTGTCATTATAAAATTGGAAAATTATCCTTATCGGGAATGGGGTACGCTAAATGGTGAAGTGGATATAATTTCTGAAGTTCCAAGAACCGGTGACAACGAAGGATATGTGGTCTATATAAAGGTAAAAAATCTCGTGACCACCTATGGAAAAACCTTGCAGTTTAGGCAGGATATGGTCGGTAGCGTTGAAATCATATTAGAGGAAGTAACCTTATTGCAGCGCATTTTTTATCAGTTTAAAAACTTTTGGGCAAATAGATGACGATGAACTCTAGGCTATATAAAACTCTCATTCAACTTTCAAGCCTTCTTATATGGTTGGTGTTGTTATGTGCCATGGTTAGCTTCTCCTTAGACCATGAAGTAGAGATGGTCCAGGATTCCACAGTAAATACAGATTATTCCATTGACCATACTTATAAAAGTATTATGGATATGGAGGATGAGGCATATGAAAACAATGATATTCAAAGGCTTCGGAATTTAACTGAAGTTCATATCCTCAAAGCTAAAATGGAAGCCAATGCGCTGGAATTGGCCAATGGTTATTATTATCGAACAATTATAGAAGAACCGGAGCTCGCTATTGCCTATTCGGATTCCATTATTATAACCACTGATAAAAATGACCATCCAAAATATCCAACCTTTGGTTATATACTCAAGGCAATTATTTTTTATGATAAGGGTGATTATAACCTAGCCTTGCAGAATTATTTGATTGCCTATAATCTAGCGGTGGAAAAAATGAATTTGGAAGATCAAATTACATGTTCAATGGCTATTGCCGCTATACGCAACCTAAATGGCCAACCACATGCTGCAGCGGATATATATACCAGAGCACTTAAACTCCTGAGACAGAACGGTAATGATAAGATTGATTATTCCAGAGATTATATGATGTTGATGTATAACCTTACCCTGGCCCATCTAAGGTTATCACAATTAGACTCTGCAAGGCATTACTACGATGCGGGTTTACGTAAAGCTATTTTGATGAAGGATTCTATGGAATATCGGGATTTTGTCCTAGTTGGTGCCCAATTGGATTACTATGAGAGAAACTTTCAAAATTCCAGAGATACTCTTTTGAGGTATACCCATCTGTTGGATGGTAATAAAAAGGCAATGAAACTGTATTATTTAGGAAAGATAGCTCAGCAAACAGGCGATAATGCCTTGGCCATTAGTTACTTTCAACAAATTGATTCTATAGTTACGGTTACAAATAAGCCTTTTGATAAAATTAAGGATGTCTACCAACAGTTAGTAATGCATTATAGTTTAAGTGGTGATCAGCACCGTGAAATTGCTGCTATTGAAAAGCTGATTTATTATGATAGCCTAATGACAAACGAGCAAAAAGGAATAATACAACAGGCAACCCTTGCTTATGATCTTCCCTTTCTAAAACAGCAAAAGAAAAGGGCAGAGGAAAAACTAAAGGCCAAAGGCGTATTGATTTTGGTTTTAGGAATTCTGGCATTTCTTGGCCTATTGGCCGGAATATATTTTTACATACGGGCGAGAAACACCAAAATAAAGGTCAATAGACTTTTGGAAGGTACAAATAAGCACAAATCACCTGCCGGAAGGTCAGTTGAACATTCGACCACGGTTCCGAAAGAAATTAGAGATGACCTTCTGGAGAAACTAGAGGACTTTGAAAAATCTGAATACTATTTGAGCAAAGATCTTGATATGTCTCAATTGGCACAGCAAATGGAAACAAATACTACCTATTTATCAATGATTGTCAATCACTATAAAGGGATGAGTTTTCCTAATTATTTGAAAGACCTAAAGATTACATATGCTATAGAAAGGCTCTCTGAGGATCCTGAACTTTTAAAATATAATTATCAGGGTTTGGCTGATACCTTTGGGTTTAAAACAGGTGAATCTTTCTCTAAGGCATTTTATGCCAAGACTGGAGTATATCCTTCAAAGTTATTAAAGGAGTTAAAAAATAGAGAAGATAAACGTCATTTATAAATGGGTGGACAAGTTTCTTGTCGTTTTTTACAACGAGAGTTATATTGGATTAACCAATAATATATTAACTATTAAAGATAGAAATCATGAGAAAAAAAATGGAAGACTTCAAAAAAAGAGCATTAAAAAATTTGACAAAAATTAAGGGCGGTAGAGGTGATGGACCTATAGATACTGATAAAATTAAAAGGCCAAAAAGGGGGCATAGGGATTAGAACTTTGTATCCATATAGTTTTAGCGATCGTTTTTGGCGGTCTTAGATGAATACGTTTAAATGGTAACTAAAAATGATAAGACAAACCTTATTATATATTAGCCTTTTTTATTTACTTATTTCATGTAATTATGGTCAGTTGACTAATACTTGGGATTATCCAGAAATCAACCCAATTCCTAAATCTCAAAAGCTTTTTGGAATGACAGTTGTGGATAGTTACCATAATTTAACGGATCTACAAGATAACATAGTTCAAAAATGGTTGAAGGCACAGGATTCCTTGGCGGAATCCTATTTTTTAAACAATCAATGGTTTAAGCTTTTTCAAGAACGTTTTCAAGAATTGGAAGGAAGAGGAAGGGGCAATATAAATTTGATACGTAAGGATGAAAATGGGAATTACTTCTATTTACGATATGATGAGACACAAGATGCTGATGAATTATACTTTAAGGAAAAGCTTTCCGATAGGGAAATTAAACTTTTTGATACCAGGACATATCCAATTGAAGGTAAAAATATAAGCTACTTGGAACCATCTTATGACGGAAGTAAGATTGCAATTGGATTCAATCCAAATGAGGACTTTACTACAACCATTCTCATTTATGATTTGGAAGCTAAGGAATTTTTGAGTGACCAAATAACACATATTAATCCTGATTTTGGAGGAGTACAGTGGTTGCCGGATAATTCAGGGATAATATATCTTTACTTTCCCTATGTGGAACAATCTAGCGCCAAGTATAAAAAGGGGTCTTATTCCGTTATTCATTTTTTGGGGGAGGATCCTCAAAAGCGAACCCCGATATTTGGTAATGACAGTAACCTTGGAATAGCCTCGGATTACTTTCCTAAGGTTAAGATAGGCTCTAGTTTGGATTCCTATATAATAGGGTATGCTGCAAAATCGGGTATGTTCTATGATAGTTTTATTGCCAAGTTAACTGATGTGATAAAAGGAAATCCCAGGTGGAAGCCTTTCTTTAAATCTTCAGATAAGGTTTATTATAATCAGGGCGAAATAAGGGGACAACATTTTATATATCGCAGGGCTACCCCCGATGGAAATCAACTCTGCCAAGTGGCTATTGACAACCCCAATTTTGAATCACCATTAGTCTTGGCTAGTGGTAGTCTGGAAGAGCCTATCACCCAATTTGAAATTACAAAAGACAACATCTATTTTATTAGGGAAAAATTTGGCGTTGAGATATCTATTTTTCGTATTGATGATTTACAAAATACAGTTCAACTAGAGCCTCCATTTACACCGGGATATGCCTCTTTTTTTGGGGAATCGGTTGCTCACAACCATATAGGTATTGGCATGGATGGTTGGACTTCCAATTACGTGCGGTATAATATAGATTCCCAAGGAAAATTTAGTGATGAGGGCCTTTTGGGTTCCGCGGACTTTCCAGAATTCCATGACATGGTCTCTAAACAAATTATGGTCACTTCCCATGACGGTATGGAAGTTCCCCTTTCCTTGGTATATAGGAAAGATATGCCTCTTGATTCCAATAACGAAGTATTTATGTACGTGTATGGCGCTTATGGACAAAGTATGAGCCCGTTCTTTTCGCCCACATATTTGGATTGGGTAAGCCAAGGGGGTATTCTTGCCTTTCCGCATGTTCGTGGTGGAGGGGAAAAGGGAGAAGAATGGCATACTCAGGGAATGAAAACCTTAAAATATAATTCATGGAAGGATCTTATCGCATGCACGGAATCTCTAATTGAAATGGGGTATACCCGGAAAGGGTTGGTCTCTCTTTATACTAATAGTGCTGGAGGTATAACAGCCGGTATGGCAGTCAATGAATCTCCTGAACTATATTCTTCCTTTATAGCCGAAGTGCCGAGATTACATCCTTTTGGACTTGAATCCGCTACTATGTCCAACAGTACCAGTTATATTGAGTATGGAACAATAAAAGATAGCTTGGAATGCCTTGGACTAGTAAAAATGGACCCTTACTTGAACTTAAGCTCCAACAGTTATTATCCAGCTACACTGATATTACCGAGCGGTAACGATGACAGGATTCCCTTGTGGGATAGCGGTAAATATATTGCCAAACTTCAAAAATACAATCAAGCCAACACTCCTATATTGATGGATATCGATTATGATTCTGGACATGAGAATGCCCTAAGTTATGATGCTTCCATAGAATTGAATGCACGTATTTTTAGCTTTGCTAAGGCTAATATGCGACATTGATAATTTCAGGAAATAGTTTTGAAAGTCAAATAGATTATGGCCTTAAGCTCTCTTATTCTACAATTTCAGGTCTTGCAAAATTCATCTTAATTTCTTTAAAATCCTGGACTATTGTTTTTTACTTACCCTTGATATATAAATAGCAACTTTGCTTTTATAAATGACGATTGCCACAATTTTTTTCTCTGTTCATTTTTTTGGATATTGAGATTGACATAAATCTATGGTCGGATCAGACTATGATTGATGCAATTATAACCCATGATAATGGAATGAAGTTAAATGGATTGGCTAAAGTCACAGATGGAAATAGAATCGGAACTGCTCCAGATTGAACAGTCGTTCTTTAACCCGTTGGTGTCCTATGATAAAATTATCGCTTTTTGCCAGAAGACTTTGGAGGAATATCGCACCAATGTTACTACTAATGGATTCCCTGATGAAGCTTCTGAAATTTGGTTTTTTAAAAGGGACAAACCGTTCGTTTATGGTATTCTTCTGCAATATGCCCATCAACTTTCTTTTGAATTGGATTACCCTAATATCGCATTTGTCAGGAATGAGGATATTATCAATAAAAAAATACAGGAAATTACTGCCTTTCTGTCTAGTCATAAGGATATGATCTTGTACCTAGAACTGGAAAGTAAGACCTTCGATTCTCAATTTTTCCTAAGAAAGAATAGGGGGCTCGTTGCTTATCCCGATCATCGTAATTATAGTTTTGATCCCGAATTTTGCACTTCACACGATGTATTGATTGCCCAGATATTGGGTTATCAAGGATTTCAGCAATATCTCCACAATAAATTAGGCCAGTACGGACCTAGTACACCACAATCAAAATTGAGATTTCCAAAAATGCAATGGACGGGTTCCAAGGTAGCCCTTACAGAATTGGGTTTTGCCCTATATCACTCTGGGGTTATAAACCATGGTAATGCAAGCTTAAAAACTGTAATGCGATTTTTGGAACAAGTTACCACTACAGATTTAGGGGACTATCACCATACTTCCATTCGTTTAAGAAACCGTTCCAATCCTACAAAATTTGTGGATAAGCTTAAAAATTCACTATTGAATTGGATGGCCGAACTGGACAGTTGAGAAAATGCCAGTTCATGGTCAATTGGCTATTCTTAATTGACCTCTTGCATTACTAAAACTTTATACTTGTATCAGCCTATTTTCCATTAATTCACCACCGTATTTACCCCATTTGCCTTTTTTGCCAATTGGCCTGCACTTGGCAATATAATCTGTAGCAGTTTTTCAATTTTGTAAAGAATTTGCAATTGATGGATGAGCATGGGTTCATTTATAATTAGGAAGATATGCCAGTAAATATTCTTACCACAGAGGATCTAAGTGAATTTAAAAAGGAACTGCTTCAGGAGATCCGGGAATTGTTGAACAAAGACAAGGCCCAGGTCATTAAGAAGGAATGGCTCAAAAGCAGTCAGGTTATGGATATGCTGAATATCAGCCCGGGAACTTTACAGCGATTTAGGCATAACGGTACTTTGTCCTTTACTAAAATTGGAGGTCTCATTTTTTACGAGGCCGAGCAAATAGAAAAAATACTTTCAGATAATCAAGTTAAAAACAAAAAACGCAAAAAATGAATTATATAAGACATCTCAATGCGGTATTTGAGCAATTTTCAAAAGATTCAAGGCTCAATCCCTCCCATGTTAGCCTGTATATGGCCCTATTTCAATATTGGAATATAAATCGATTTCCCGAGGTATTCTACATCGCCCGAGAAGAGGTAATGGCAATGGCGAAAATAGGATCCAAAGCAACATATCACCGTTGCCTTAGAAGACTGGACGAATGGCAATACCTTCAGTATATGCCATCTCACAATCCGTTCAAAGGTAGTAAAATTAGGTTGTTCCATTTTTGTACAACTAGTGATACAACCACTGGTACAAGTAGTGAACAAGTAGAGGTACAAGAATTGGTATCTAATATAAACAATAATAAACAAATTAAAACAGAAAATAAACGCTCTAAAGAGCGCCAGCCACAAAATGAAGATGCAGTTATTAATTTTTTTAAAAAAAATAAGTGGCCCCTTACGGAAGGAGCCAAATTCTACAATCATTATCAGGGAGTGGGATGGAAGGTAGGAAGGAAATCAACAATTGAGGACTGGAAGGCTATGGCAAAAAAATGGATGCTCAGGGCAATGGAATCAGATCGAGAGGGTGCTTTTTTTGGTCGATCGAACAATAAACTTAAAAAGGATTTCTTGGATATCACAATAAACAAAAATTATGGGGAACCCTTATGATAACATGGCTAAAGTACGCCCACATATCCTTGTTGAAGGTGGTATGGAATACTGCCTTGGAAGTTTTGATGGCAAGCGCATAGATTACGACTTTTCCAAAGTCCTCACTTATCTTAATGCCAAGGGCAAGTCTTTGTTCGGAGAAAGCTTCCAGGTTCGCAAGGAGGACAAGGATACTTTCCTAAAACTATGTAGTTATATGGTAAAGGATTCAGAGAATTGCAGGAAAATGGAAGTAGATATTAACAAGGGTATATTATTGACAGGACCTGTGGGATGTGGTAAGACAAGTATGATGCGGTTGATTCGACACATAGTACCGCATCAAAGGACCTATGATATTATTCCTGCCCGAAATATCACCTTTGCCTTTAACCATATCGGATTTAAGATCATCGAAGATTATGGGAATGGACGCTATTATTGTTTTGATGATCTGGGGGTGGAACCCTTGGGTAGATATTTTGGAGACGATTGCAATGTTATGGGGGAGGTGTTGATCTCTCGGCACGAACTCTTCCAAAAAACTAAGATTCTTACCCACATAACCACAAACCTAAATGCGGAAGAATTGGAGAAGCGTTATGGAAAACGCGTACGTAGCCGTATGCGCCAAATGTTCAATCTGATTTCTTTTGACAACAACACAAAAGATAAACGAATCTAAAAACTACAAATATGAAAATAGCAACCTTGAATATTGAAAATCTCTTTCATCGTGACAAAAGCTTGATAAGAAACGGCCTGAGCAAATGTGTGACCAATTGGATTTCGGAATTGGATGCCCTAATGCCAAGAATGCAAAAAAGTGTAAATGATATGGAACGCATTCGGGAACTTACCTTTTTATTAGGATTTGAAAAAATAGATAACCACCCTTATGGGGTACTTAGAAAAAGACAGGGGGAACTATTTTTAAAACAAAGAGGCTTTACCAATGAAAATAGGGCTTCGTTGCTTACCGATTGGAACGGATGGATAGCCCTACATTCAGTGGCAATTGATCATAAGGCAATCTTAAATAAGGCGAGGTTGGTCGCGGAAATAAACCCGGATATTTTAATTCTACAGGAGGTTGAGGATAAGGCATCATTAATGGATTTCAATAGTATGTTCTTAAGGGAATATGATATCTCTCCCTACGAACAGGTCTTGGTCCTGGAAGGGAATGATGGCCGTGGATTAAGTATGGGAATATTGACCAAAAACGGTTATCGATTGGATGCCGTAAAAAGTCATGGATTGGATTTTTTGGATAGGGCAGATCCCATTTTTGATATTGATTGCCAAGAATATACTATAACCACACCTGAAGGGGAAACGCTGTATATCCTATCCAGTCAGTTTTCATCGGACAACGAATCAAAAAGAAAAATACAAGCCAGGAAGGTTGCCTCAATCTATGACAAAATGAAAGCAGAAGGAAAGGAATTGATTCTCGTCTGTGGCACCCTGAACGATGTGTCGTATAGTGACTGTCTTTCTCCACTCCTTCGGGAGACCGATCTGGAAGATGTGTCCAGAAATCCAAGTTGTAGGGCGGACAAGGACAAGGGCAAAGATGCAGGATATTTCAGAATGGGCGCCTATCTTATGGGAGTTAACATTAAACAGAAGGACTATATGTTACTTTCCTTTGAGATGACCCAAAAGCTTATTGCTTGTGGACTTAATCGCAAGGGGATGTGGCCGGAGAGAAATTCAAAATGGGAAGTATATCCTACATTAAAAAATAAGGTGCATGCCGCTAGTTCCCATCCTTTGATATGGGGAGAGTTCGATAATATTAAATGGCAATCAAGAACATACTTTCCCATATTGGAATAAATATTGGCAATGATATTTAAGGGAACCGACTCTTCGGCACATTGCTCCTGCATTTCATTACGGGCAATAAGCCTCGGGGGCGTCTTGGACCCAATCCCCACTTTTGGTTTTACATTCCGTTAACTCCTTCCCGCTGTGCCGGGAAGGAACACTGCATTCCCAAGCCAAAACCGTGAATTAAGTCCGCTTTACCCACTTTCTTAGGAAATTAAAACTTTGTGAAAATGAATTGAAGGGTAGTATAGGAGAGTTTGACCGATCGGAACCATTAAAGTTCATTTTGTACCGTTTCATAGATTCTGTTTTCTTTTCATTGGGTGTTCTATACTAACTTCTTCCTCAGTCCCTCTAACCTTTTTTCTATAGCGAAATAACAACATTCGGTCTTGTTCGACGGCATAAACCAGGCTCCCTTCGCCTGCGCTCTGGGCAGGCTCCACTCGCTCTTATTTATACGTCTTGCCAAGTTCGAATGTTGTGCACTGTATAGCATCAAAAAAGGTAACAGTGAGAGCACTATGGGAAGTAAGTCTAAAACAGGAAATCATGAAAGCGTATCCAAATCCTAAAAATGAAACCGTACAAAAAAATCAAAAAAAGGAAAACGCTCGAGATATAAAAAGTAAATCATTTTTAAATCAATTATTAACCGTCTGCATCGATGTGGACATAAATATTTTCAATTATGAGCAAATTAAGAAACCATGTACAGTTGATCGGGAACATCGGGGATGTTCCAGCGATTACGAATCTTGAAAGTGGTAAAAAGGTGGCACATTTTCAACTGGCAACCAATGAGCATTACAAAAATGCCAATGGAGAGAAGGTCCAAAGTACCGACTGGCACAGCATTGTAGCTTGGGGAAAGACTGCGGAGATCGTGGAGAAGTACACCGGAAAGGGCAAGGAAGTGGGTATAACAGGTAAACTAAAAAGCCGGACTTATATCGCGGACGATGGTAATACGCGCTATGTTACCGAAGTGGTAGCAGATGAAATTCTATTGCTTGGAAACAAGTCATAGCAGATTCAAGAAAACAAAAGAGGGCGTTCCCGAAATTAAACGCCCTCTAAATCTTATCATTATTAACTATAAATCTATCAACAATGAACTGCAAAACTAAGGAAATAAGCGAAGGACTACAACATTTTAACGGTTCTGAAATACTATTTGAAATACCCCTATTGAAGACTAGGTTTACCAATGGGATTAAATACCTTGCCAATGAAGCCGAATGTTTTTGGCTAGTTACAGATGCCTCTGTAATCGCCAAAAGTTTGATGAACAAAAGTCGATTTATTACGATCGATTTTAGAAAATTCTCTAAGGAGGAAAAGGAAGTGATAGGATATGAAGCCAGAATTGATTACAGTGATGGCAATGGCAACATCTTTGAAAGCCACAAATATCATATTACAGATTTTCCATTGGACGAACTCAGGTTGTTCTTTGTGGACAATACCCTTATGTTGCCCAGCGAATATTGAATTATAACGAGGGCGGACTAATCAAAGTACCGCCCTTTTTTTAGTACAGATTTCACATGAGGTTGTCTTTCACTATTCTTACCATTTTCTTGAATCTGTTGAGAATCCTTCAAAAACACCATCCTAAAACTCTTAAAATCTTTCTTCTGTTGCCGGACAATAGTATGTCGAGCTAATTTCAAGGAAAGGTTGAAAATTTTTCGCCTTGCGCGAAAAAAAGGAATAGCAAGAGGACAACGCGCGTTGCGACGTTGTGGAGTTTAGTTTGTTTTTAAATACATGATTATCAGTATGTTAAATAATATACTTGGATTTTAAACTTGCTAAAGAAGAAGCTTAATAGGATAGAGGCCTTGGGAAGTCCCACTATAGCTGGGCAGCACTGTCCCAGTAAATATGAAAGTAATGAAAGTACAATTTGCGCGTATCAATTTTCTGCTGGAAACTGTGAATCGGTTTCGGATTTTTTCAAATAAACATGAAAGAACACATAGCGATGTTCTGGAAGGAATGATGGATTTTTTTGAGAAGTATCAGTTATCGCCCTTTCAAGATTTTGGTCCCACCTTGTGGGATATGGAGGCCAATATCAAAAGGCGTATCAATTCTATGATCGGGATCATAAAGGATATAGAAAAGCATCAGACCAAACCCACAACTGCCATGCTGGAACTTCTATTTGAACACTCGCCCCCAAAGAAGTCACGGCAGCCACCATTGTTAATGGAAGGCCAGGAGGACAACCCTGAAAGGGATGCTTTTTTTCAGAAGATAGAGGAAGCTATTGTACTAAAAAGGCAGCATACCAATCTTCAACGCGACCTAAACCAAAAGAAGTCGGAAATGATAGCTTTGGTCAATAAGGTACACTTGGTGAAAAGCAGTTTTGGTAAACCCAAACTACAATTGGATATGACCCCCGAAGAGTTCGAACAATTGAAAATGAAATTAAAATCAGAATAGCGTTATGTATATCAGTATCACCAAACAACATTTGGACTCGACCTTTTCCCAGAGCTCCTCGGATTTTGTGGCTTACCTGGAAAAGGAGAACGAGGGAAAAGAATTGGATCAGCATGAAGAGTTCTTTGATCAATACCATGACCGTATCCCCCCTGAACAGGTGGTCAAGGAGATCGACGGCAACACCGCCAAATTGAAAAAGCAGGAACCCAAGTTTTATTCCATCACCATTAACCCAAGTCAGCGGGAACTTGATCTTATCAGCAATGACCCAAAACTTTTAAAGGAATATGTTAGAGAGGTCATGAAGGACTATGCGGCTTCTTTCCATCGTGATAATCCTGTATCTGTAGACAGTATCAAATACTATGCGAAGCTGGAATATGAACGCACTTTTAAAGGGTTTGATAGGCAGGTGAAAGAAAATCAGGTGTATAGGGCAAAGATCGTAAAACTTGAAAATGAAATCCGTAAAGTGGAACGGGGGGAGGTTGCCGGCAATGTCAAAACTTTGCAAAATGAAATCGCTATGCTCAATGCCCAAATTCCACATCGTATCGATGGTCAAGTCGTTGTACAGGGGATGAAAAAGCCAGGTCTACAAACGCATATCCATATCATTGTAAGTAGAAAGGATGTTTCCAATAGATTTAGTCTTTCCCCAGGGAGTAAATACATGGAATCAGAGTCCAAACTTAACGGCAAAATGGTCAAACGTGGGTTTAGGAGAGATCAGTTTTATGACAATGCGGAAAAGAGGTTTGATACCATGTTTAAATACAAACGAAATTTTGTGGAGTCGTACCAGGCCCGTAAGACTTATATCCATGATCCGAAAATTTATTTCGCCCATCTCTTGGGACTTCCGACCAATGAACGTAGTGCTGCCTTTAAACTTATGGGTACTGCCGGGGTACATATTCCCAAACTTAATATTCCCACCAATAAGGTGGAAGCAGCCCTTAAGGCCATTAAACAATTTAAAAAGGTAATGGACGTGGCCAAATCCTCGAGTTCCATAGGGATTTAGAAATGCAGGAATTATTAGGAGTTTCTAAAATAATCTAAGATGAAAATTACGGTTTTACTTTCTTTATTTATCTATGTGGCGGCTATTGCTTTGCAATACCTGTCCTTTAAGAAAAACAAGTATCCATTTGCCATCAACTTTATATTGTTGCTTGTTCTAGGAGGCGCATTACAATCCTTATTTGGGTGGCCAGTTTTTATCAAAATAGTATTGTTTTGGTTAATACCTTTTCAGGTGACAAACTTGGGATTATTTATATACTTCAATTATAATTTTGGAACTGCTATAGAACCCAAAAGATATAAGGTGAAGTTCGATTTATTGAACGGTAGCCTGTTACTGAAGAACATTAGGCGAGGGGCTTCCATAATTGGGTCGGCGGGAAGTGGCAAAACGGAAAGCGTGGTCTATAATTTTTTGAAACACTTCAACGAGCATCAATTTTCGGGGGTTATCCATGATTATAAGGATTTTGAGATTACAGAAATGGCCTATCCCTTATTTAACAATACCGAAATACCGTTTCATATTATTTCCTTTGATGATATCCATCAACGAGTGAACCCCATTGCACCGCGCTATATGGAGGACGAAGAAAGTGTTAATGAGGTTTCTAGAGTGCTTTTGGAGAACCTTTTGGAGCAACGCGAGACTATTGCCATGGGTTCCTCAAAGTTCTTTAACGATGCCGTGGAAGGACTTTTGGGCGGTCTTATTTGGAAGCTGAAGACCAGCCATGGGAAATATTGTACCCTGCCACATTTAATTGCTACCTACCAATATTTGGATACGGAAAATTTGATACATTTTTTAAGTTCGGACTTTACCTCCAAGGCTATGGCCGATGCCTTTATTTCAGGAAAGGATTCCGAACGTCAAACAGCGGGGGTGATGAGCACACTGGCCAACGCCCTTAAAAAAATCAGTACCCAACGCATATTTATGGCACTGTCCGCCGATGAAGTGCCTTTGGATATAAATAATCCCGAACATCCCTCCGTAGTTTCCATAGTCAACAATCCTAAATTCGAAACGGCCTATTCACCGGTGATTGCCACTATAATCCATACCATTACCAAGCAAATGAGCAAACGTGGCCGCCACCGTTCTTTCGTTTTGATGGAAGAAGCGCCTACGATACGATTGCTTAATATGCATAGAATTCCAGCTACCTTAAGAAGTTATGACGTTGCCACTATCTATGTGCTCCAGGATAAAATTCAAAATGATATGATGTATGGGGACAAAGCCAGCCGGGCCATTTTAAGTAATCTATCCTACCAGTTTTTTGGAAAGGCGAATGATCCCGATACCGCCAGATATTACGAACGTTTTTTTGAACTTGTAAAGCGGCCGACGAAGAGTGTTAGTAAGGGGGAGAATACGTTAAAATTTGATACCAGGATAACCAAAGGGGAGAGGGAGGTAAGCAAGATCCGGGCAGAGGAATTTTTTAGATTGAAGGAAGGGGAGTTTATTGCCTTCGCGGACGGGAAGGATAAAAAAGTGAGATTTCCAGAACCCAATATTGTCAAAGGTCTTCCCCAACCTAAATACCTTATCGGGGATGGTCTGATAAGAGAAAACTTTGAGCGGATTCATTTAGACGTTAGGAAGTTTCTGCCGTTACAGTCGAAACGTCCTTAATTTGTTGATAAATAATGGATTTGGGGCTGTATGTGTTTTAATAAAAGCTTCGGATTTTGTAATTTAATAGGTCAACAATAATGAAGAAACCATGTATTTTAATAAGGCCATCTGCGATGTATATATCGGTACTGGAGCCGGCAAAAAATTGATGGAAGAAATCGAGAATGCCAAGCGATCTGTAAAAATAGTATCTCCTTTTCTTTCTCCTTTTCTTGTCAAGAAATTGATTGATCTTCATTATAGAGGTGTTGCGGTGCAACTGATCACTATGGATGCCATAGAGGACTTTTATGGGGATAGGCCAAAGAATATGCACCAACTTATTATTCAGGACAGAAGTATTGATAAGGATGCAAATGCCCTCCGCTTAAAATGGATCAACATAAAAAGATGGCTTTACTTTTTTTTGATTGTAATGATTTTAATGTTGTGTATCATGGCATTTATTACATGGAATCGCATGGTTTTATGGGGAGGTATTCCTTTGATCCTGGTTTGGCTCTTGATTCGGCATTACATATCTAAAATTAGGAACGCCAAAATCTACCAATATACCTACCGGCAGTTATTTCCTTTCAAAGTGTTTACTACTCCCAATTCCCAATCTTACTCCCATCCTTTTATTCATGGAAAAATGTACTTGATCGATGATGATATTGCCTATTTGGGCTCACTCAATTTTACTGGAAATGGAACCAAGAATAACTATGAAACGAGGATTCGTATTACGGACAGAAAAGCGGTTAAGGAATTGATGGGTGAATTTGAAGCCTTGGTCCATACTAGGGACTATCCGGAAAGGGAATTGACAGAGTGGGGGAGGGAATTATATGAGGGGTACGAAATTGAAATATGCGGCAATATAAATTAGACAGTATTTGAAATTTTAACCATAAAAGTCCTTTGACAAGGTTAATGGAACATACTTTTTACGAAGCCACTATGGGTTAGTAGTGGAATATGCATGGAATGGAATATTACTCTTAATATTAATTTTCTCAAGATTTTCTGTAATTGGTTACTTGTTAAAAAGCAGTATATTTATTTTCCCCATTTTTAATATTATTTAACATTACAATTTAAATAAACAACTTCAAGTTTACACTACTTGCCTGGATTACTGAATAATTTTGTGGAAAATGAATAACAAACACGTATATCTCAATAATAGAAAAAATCAGCATAGTGGTTTCAATCGTAAGAGAGGATTTACCCAAGAACCACCTGAGGAGGAGCTAGAAGAACCATCAATAAAACAATTTCAAGTAGCCAATCTCCGAAATTATTATATTGCTTTTACTCAATCATATGAGAATAGGTATATTAATAGAACTATTGAATTCCCGACATACATTGATTTAATTGAGATTCGTTTCTTTCCAATTTTCAATAAAGATTTGAAGAATAAATTCTTTCAGAAATACGGATTATTGCCATTATCTTATAGTGATTTCAATCGTACAGTTCTTTTCGAAGTAGTTGATAATAATTCTTTTGAAGTCTTTAAAGCGGATTTGGAATTTATAATTAGTCTAGTTGAGGATATACCTTATTCAGGTGAAGATTATAATCTAATCGCTACTATTTATAAGTTTCGTTTTATCGATAAGAGAGCTAAAACGAATGAAGAAGAAGCTATTATTCTTTCAGCCATTCAATCAGCATCAATTGAAATAGCTAATCTTCAAAGAGATAGATTAAAGCAATTTCTTGTTGAGGCCAATTTGTCGTTTTCAACCAACAACAATGAAGATCTCTATTACCTAAAACATGCGAGTAATGATATAATAATTAAAATTGAACAAAATTTTGATATAATTCAAAGTATAACTAGCTCGAGAGCGCTTAATGTTAGGCCCGGAATGTTGGGAACTCTCAGGATGGAATATGGTTTTGATGTAGTAGTACCTGAAAATCTTTCTACTGTCGGAATAATTGATACTGGCATAAATGCAATTGAGCCTTTTAATAATTTGATCGTTGACGGAGGTATAAACATAACTGGAGAAACTGATGCTGATCATTCTGGTCACGGCACCTTGGTTGCGGGTTTAGCTATCTTTGGACAAGAATTGCCTGCTTCAGTAAAAAAATCTTATACAGCTAAGTGCAAAGTTTTACCAATAAAAGTGCTTCATAACAATAATGGTGGGATAAATTTCCCAATGTTACTACAAGCAATTAGAACTGCAAATGAAGATAAAGGTGTTCGTATTTTTAATATGTCATTAGTCTTCTATCCTAAAAAATATAATGAAGCCTTTTCAGATTTAGCATACGAACTTGACTGTCTGTCGCACGAACTTGGTATTTTGATTTTTATATCTGTAGGCAATTTTGATTCAACATCTTTGACAGAATTATTGACGACAGATTTTCATAATGACCATACCTATCCCAAATTCTATTACAATCTCAATACTACTTCCCCTGTTCATAAATGTGAAAATACAAACATCAGCATTCCTTCAGAATCTCTAAATAATTTATCGATTGGAGCTCTGGCGGGTAATATAGAAGACAGTGATAATTCTGATCTTACACCTGCGAATATTTATCCTGCATATTATACGCGTAAGTTTCATTTTGATTATGAGCAAAAAATAAATACCACAGATTTTACTAGAAATCAAAAGAACAAGCATATTAATAAGCCAGATTTAGTGTTTGATGGGGGAGACCTTTTAAATCCGCAATCGGGTATTGAAGTTATTGCGAGTCCTGCTGACAACTATTTTAATAGAACGGCGGGCACAAGTCTTTCTTCTCCTTTAATTACTTCAATTGCAGCAGAAATAGAGGGAATATATCCTGATCTAGATGTACAATCAATAAAAGCATTATTAATTAACAGTGCTAATTACTATAAATCTAGTCAATTACCACTTTTTCAAAATAATGGTGGGTTATTAAGGAAGTTAATTGGATTTGGTGTGCCTGATAGAAATCATTCATTGCTTTCAGATGATAAATCCATAACTATGGTGGTTGAAGACCAAATAAAACCGCTGGAGATTATGTCTATTCCAATTTTTCTGCCAGAATATCTTAAATCTGCTGGAAATAAATTGATATTTCAAATATCAATTGCTTATAGTTCTTATCCGGATAAAGGAAACCACTTGGGCTATTTACCTTTACACATGTCCTTTAACTTAATGAAAAATCTGTCAATAAATGATATCGCTTCAAAAAAGGCAGAAGAAACAATAGCAAAAAAAGGATTTTCATGGAGCGAAGATCATTTTGGTATAGAAAATATTCTTTTTTCAAATGCTCAAAGCAAGGAATACAGGCTTCAGCCCAACGATATTATTTCTCTAAATGGACAAATGGCTGTGGCTATTCGTTGCTTATCAAAAGAGAATATTGATGAGAGTTTGAAACAAGACCTAGCAAACAATCCACACGCATTTTCTTTAGTAATACATATCAGAGAAGAACAGAAAAACATCACCGAAAATAATCTATATAATGAAATGCTTGCAATTAATAATTTAACCATAATAGGTGAAGCAGAAATAGAGGCTGATTTAGATCTGGAAGTGGAAAATTAATTACTTTTTCAATGCTTTTTTCTCAAGTTCAATTAATTCAGACCAAATAGAAACATCAATTTTATGTACCAATTTTTTATCGTCTAACTGCTTGAAGAGAGTACGCTTAATGGCATTAATTAAGGTTTTCTGAATACTATAATAGCTTAAGGTTTCGCATTGTTTGATAATCTTATTTAATGCAGTTTTCGAAGGGATGGTGAAATTTCCTTTCTTTAGTGTTAGATGTATCAATTCTTCAATTTGAGATTTATTTGGTAATGTAAACTTCAGGTTCACATCAAATCGTCTAAGTAAAGCTTCGTCAATCATATTTTCTTGATTGGTTGCTGCAATGACTATGGACGATTGAGGTAGATAATCAAAAAGTTGAAGAATTGTATTCACAACTCGTTTCATTTCTCCGTGATCTTGGTTGTAATCTCTTATTTTACCCAAAGAATCAAATTCATCAATGAAAATAATACTATCCTCTAGTGCCGCTTTCTTAAAAACCTTTGAAAGGTTCTTACTAGTTTCTCCAAGTTTAGACGATACTATTGCACCTAAATTTACAACATACATTGGCTTGTTTAATTCGCCTGCAATAACATATGATGCTAGAGTCTTACCACAACCCGAAGGACCATGTAATAAGAGTTTATTAGAAACAGGTAATTCAAACTTCTGTAAAAGTTCAATGGAATTATTTTCTTTAATAAAGTGAATTAGTTCATTTTTCACTTCAGGATCGATTACTAAATTTTCTAATCTATAATCAGACTTTAGTTTGTCAATAAAGAGATCATTTATTTCTCTTTCATTTTGCTGATTGAAATAATGATCAGAACCTACTTTTGTAAGGTTACCGCTATTTCGATTAGATTCTTTTAATAAGGATTGTAATTGAAGGGCAAGGTTAATTTTCTTACTTTCTTTATAGAATTCAATGAATTCATTTAAAGATTTTAGTAAGCTTTCACGATCGTTTTCCAAACCATATCGTGCAATTTTCTTTATGTAGTCGATTTGTCCCACCAATAATTTAAATATACGACAAAATTAAAAGAAAGATATCAATATTCATTTCTAATGGACGATTATTATCTAAGTTTAACCATCACACCCCTAGCTCCATTCAATTCCTTCAATTTAATCATTAGTTTTTTACCTTTTTCCAAAGTAAATTTAGGATAGACACTTACAAATTGGACTTGCTGGCCTTTTGGAACTACTTGTGGCATTTCAAACTGATAAATAGGAGAGAGTAAGAGTTCCTGGTAAGAAGCCTTACGTTTATTGTTACCGTTCACTTTGTACAGGTTCAAAGTATTGATCTCGAAATCGATTTGGGAACCGTTTTCAATTTTGAAGACCACATAGACCTCGTTACGATAATAGATACTTTTAGTCATGCTAACAGTTACTCCATCCTTATATTTTATCTGATCAAAGGGCCTGGGGTTTCGGAGTAATTGCGAACACAGCTTGGGATAGTCCACGAATTCATCCGAAGTAGGGATGGTGTCAGAATCGACCAAGGAAGTATCTTTTTGAGGCAATGTGAATGGACCGGTCCTTTCATGGCCAATTCTGTCGGAGTTATCAATGAAATAATTCAGCTTTTCTAGCTTGTGGGAATACCGAAGCAAATAGGAATAGACCCCGCCATTCTGGGTTACCACCAAAAGATTGCTATCCTCCCCTGGAGTGGCCTGTAGCAGTCCAAAGTACTGTGCTCTCTCCCTGTTGAAACTAAAGGCATAATTG